>Ga0209061_1002967_pt1 | contig 19623 bp, 13 predicted proteins | sample Coa_R1_10_FD_187157 | JGI IMG/M metagenome (GOLD analysis project Ga0209061, IMG submission 187157) | Surface soil microbial communities from Centralia Pennsylvania, which are recovering from an underground coalmine fire - Coalmine... | ecosystem: Environmental > Terrestrial > Soil >...
ACCGCTGCGTCGGTTGAGCGTTCGCGGTCGGTGTCCTCGATGCGGAGGATGAACTGGCCACCGCGATGGCGTGCTTCCAGCCAGCCATACAGCGCGGTGCGCGCTCCGCCGATGTGCAGGAAACCGGTGGGGCTGGGGGCGAAGCGGGTGCGGTAAGCCATGTTGGAACGGAGTTGCAGGGACAGGAAAGTTTAGCTGATCGGGCTGGAAGCCCGACCGCTGCGCCCCCATGATCCACCCATGGCCGATGACCAGCGTCCCGCCCAGAAAGCTTCCGATCCGAATGCCGCCAAGCCAAAGCCGGCGGTGACGCCGCACGCGACGGCCGCACCCCGCAACGAACGCGCAAGCGCGACCACGACGGAAGCCTCCGCCAACCAATTGACGACATCGGACAAGGCCCGTTCCCGCGGCGGCACGCTGCGGGTACTGGGCATGCTGTGGCCGTACATCCGCGGCTTTCCGGTGCGCATGGCGATTGCCGCGGCGCTGCTGGTGATCGCGAAGATGGCGACGGTGTACGTGCCAATCGCATTCAAGGACATCGTCAACCACCTCGACCCGCGCATCGCCGCGCTCACCGTGCCGATCGCGCTCATCGCGCTGTACGGCGTACTGCGCCTGATCGGCGCGCTGTTCGGGCAGCTTCGCGACACCGTGTTCGAACGCGTCAGCCAGCGCGCGATGCGTGCGTCGGGACTCGACGCGTTCCGGCATCTGCACCAGCTTTCGCTGCGTTTCCACCTCGACCGCCACACCGGCGGCGTCGGACGCGATATCTCGCGCGGCACCCGCGGCGTCTACAACCTGCTCGGCTGGGTGGTGTTCAACATCGTGCCCACCATCTTCGAGATCGCGGTGGTGATCGCGTTCATGCTGCGCGCGCTGGACTGGCGCTATGCCATCGTCACGCTGGTGACGATGGCGGTCTACATCGCCGTCACGATCTGGATCACCGAATGGCGCACCGCCGGCGTGCGCGTGATGAACGATGTCGAGAGCCTCGCCAACGCGCGCGCGGTGGACAGTCTGCTCAATTACGAGACGGTGAAGTATTTCGGCAACGAGGAATTCGAGGCGCGCCGCTACGACGCCGACCTGCGGCGCTACGAGGATGCCGCGGTGAAAACCGAGTCCTCGCTGGCGGTGCTGAATGGCGCGCAGGCCCTGGTGATCGCGATCGGCGTGACCGTGCTGATGGCGATGGCCGCATCCGAGGTGGTCACGCACAAACTTTCGGTCGGTGACATCGTGATGGTGAACGGCTGGCTGCTGCAGCTCGCGATCCCGCTCAACATGCTGGGCTTCACCTGGCGGCAGATCAAACAGGGCGTGATCGACATGGAACACATGTTCTCCCTGCTGGACGAGCATGCCGAGGTGCAGGACGCGTCGGACGCGAAACCGCTGGCGACGCACGGCGGCGAAGTGCGTTTCGAGCACGTGTCGTTCCGCTACAACCCGGACCGCGCGATCCTCAACGACATCGACTTTACGATTCCGCCGGGCAAGACACTGGCGGTGGTGGGCGAAACCGGCGCCGGGAAGTCCACCCTGTCGCGCCTGCTGTTCCGCTTCTATGACGTCACCGGCGGGCGCATCACGATCGACGGGCAAGACATCCGCGACGTCACGCAGGAATCACTGCGTGCCGCCATCGGGATCGTCCCGCAGGACACCGTGTTGTTCAACGATACCATTTACTACAACATCGCCTACGGCCGCACCGGTGCCAGCCGCGGCGAGGTGGAAGCCGCGGCGCGTGCCGCGCACATTCACGATTTCGTGGTGTCCCTGCCGCAGGGCTACGACACCACGGTCGGCGAGCGGGGATTGAAACTTTCGGGCGGCGAAAAGCAGCGCGTCGCCATCGCACGCGCGCTGCTGAAGAACCCCGCCATCCTGGTATTTGACGAGGCGACCAGCGCGCTCGACACACGCACCGAAAAGATCATCCAGGCGGAGCTGGCCGAAATTGCGCGCGGCCGCACCACCCTGATCGTCGCGCACCGGCTGTCGACCATCGTGGATGCCGACCGCATCCTGGTGCTGGACCGTGGCCGCATCGTCGAAAGCGGCACCCACGCGGAGTTGCTCGCGTCGGGAGGCCGCTACGCCGCCCTGTGGTCCATGCAGGCACAGCGGACTTTCGAGCCGGTCCCGGCGTGACCGACACTTGCGCGTAACCAAAGTTTACGTTGCGACACGTGTCCCGGCGGTTTCCCCTGCCTAGACTGGCACGCGCGTTGCAGCTACCGGTCCGGAGAGGGCCCTTTCCGGTCCGGCCATGGCCGTATTGGATTCAAAAGGAATACCGATATGCAAGCTCACGACGAAGTCAGTTTCGATCCGGATCCGGTCATCCCGCCTGCTCCCCGCACCACGGCAGCCGGTCTCGAAGCGTGGCTTTCCGGCATGCACGACGACGAGCCGCTCGATCAGGGTGAACCGGACATCGTGGCGAGCACCGAGCCGGCAGCGATGGTGACTCCGGATCCCGCGGAAATCGGCCCCGTCAACGCGGCCGAGGCGCTGGCACTGAATACGTTCTCCACCCCGCGCAAGCTGACCGGACCCGATGGCGCGGAACTCATCGTGGACCCGGAGCGGAACGTTTACCACTTCGAAACCACCTCGCTGAAGCCGCTTGCGCCGCTCCTGCAGCAATCCGCCTCGGCGTGGACGCCGGTCTACTCCGAAACCATGCACGCGGCGCGCACGGCGAATCCGGCCCAGCCGCTGGAACGCTTGCGCTGGTATGCCGGGCTGATCGCCACGCCGGGCATCCTGAGCCGCAAACTGAGCCGCACGGAACGCTACAAATTGTCGGGCTGGCCCGAAACCGAGCGCGAATTTCCGAAGCACTTCCGCATCGCCAAGGCGATGCTGAAGGATCCCGCGACAGCCGATGAAATCACGGCCGCATCAGGGATGCCCTACGAGGAGGTGGTCGACTACATCAACGGCTGCCACGCCGGCGGTCGGCTAGAAGTGGCCGCTGCCGCACAGGATCCGGAAACCGCGCCGGGACCTTCGCGTCGCGAGCGCCTGTTCGCGGTGCTCAACAAGCCGCTCTTCGGCCGCTGAACGGAGCAGGATGATCGCAAGGCCGCGCGGCGCGATCCGCGCGGCTTTTTCATGGGAGCGGCCTCACGCCGTCCTTTCGAGCCGCGTCGAGCGCAGCCGCAGCGCATTGGACACCACCGACACCGACGACAGGCTCATCGCCAGCGCCGCGATCATCGGCGATAACACGATCCCGAACGCGGGATACAGCACGCCCGCCGCGATCGGAATCCCGATGGCGTTGTAGACGAACGCGAAGAACAGATTCTGGTGGATGTTGCGCACGGTGGCCTGCGACAACACACGGGCGCGGGCGATCGCCGACAGCTCGCCTCTGACTAGGGTCACCTGCGCGCTCTCCATCGCGACGTCGGTGCCGCTGCCCATCGCGATGCCGACATCCGCGGCGACCAGCGCCGGTGCGTCGTTGATCCCGTCGCCCGCCATCGCGACCCGGCGATCTTCCCGCCGCAGGCGCTCGACCACCGCAGCCTTGTCCTCGGACGAGACATCCGCATGGACCTCTTCGATGCCGAGCGCGCGTGCAACCGCCTGCGCGGTGACGCGGTTGTCGCCGGACAGCATCACGATCCGCAAGCCTTCCGCCCGAAGCGCGGCGAGCGCGACGGGGGTGTCATCCTTGATGCGATCGGCGATCGCCAACAGCGCGGCCACTTTTCCGTCGATCGCCAGGAACATCACCGTCGCGCCTTCGCCGCGCAACGCGTCGGCGTGTGTCGTCATGGCGTCGTCCAGTGGCACGCCGGCAGCGTGTATCAACGCGGCGTTGCCGAGTGCAGCGTCGTGTCCTTCCACGCGCCCACGCACGCCCTGCCCCGTCATGGTCTGGAAATCCCCGACCGCCGGAATCGCGATGCCGCGCTCTTCCACCGCGGCAATGATCGCCCGCGCCAGCGGATGCTCGCTCGGACGTTCCAGCGCGGCGGCGAACGCCAGCGCGCGTGGTTCATCGAAGCCGCCGAGCGCTTCCACCGCACGCAATGACGGCTTGCCCTCGGTCAAGGTGCCGGTCTTGTCCACGACCAGCGTGTCGACCTCGCGCAACGCTTCGATGGCCGCAGCGTCCCGGAACAGCACGCCAGCGCAAGCACCGCGCCCGCTCGCGACCATGATCGAGATCGGCGTCGCCAGGCCCAGCGCACAGGGACAGGCGATGATCAGCACCGACACCGCCGCGATCAGGGCGTGCGTCCACCGAGGGTCGGGTCCGATCGCGGCCCAGGCGATGAACGCCAGCACCGCGACCGTGACCACCGCGGGCACAAACCAACTGGCGACGCGATCGGCGATGCGCTGCAGCGGCGCCTTGCTGCGCTGTGCGCGCGCCACCAGCGCGACGATCCGGGACAGCATCGTCTCCGCGCCGACGCGCTGCGCGCGCATCGTCAGTGCACCATCCTGATTGATGGTGCCAGCCGTTACGCCATCGCCCGCCGCCTTCGCGACCGGCATCGGTTCGCCGGTCAGCATCGCTTCGTCGACATGGCTCGTGCCTTCGATTACCTCGCCGTCCACCGGCACGCGCTCGCCGGGGCGCACGCGCAGCACGTCGCCGGACTTCACTTGATCGAGCGGGACATCCGCCTCGCTCCCATCGGGAGCGATGCGGCGCGCCATCTTTGGCGCGAGGTCGAGCAGCGCACGCAACGCCGAGCCGGTGCGGCGGCGAGCCCGGAATTCCAGGAAGTCGCCCATCGTCACCAGCGTCACGATCACCGCGGCGGATTCGAAGTACACGCCAACGGTTCCGTGCGCATCGCGAAAACTCGCCGGGAACAGGCCGGGCGCGAGGAACGCGATGGCGCTGTACACCCAGGCGACGCCGGTGCCCAGCGCGATCAACGTGTACATGTTGGGATTCCACGGTTTCAGCGAGCGCCAGCCGCGCGCAAAGAACGGCGACCCGCCCCACAGCACCACCGCGGTGGCGAGCACGGCTTCGATCCAGGCCGCGATCGATCCCCATGGCGGCACAAAGTGCCAGCCGAACAGGTGTGGCCCCATCGCCAGCAGGAATACCGGAACGGTGAGCGCGACCAGCGCCCAGAAACGTGAAGCCATCGCATGCAGTTCACCGTCGTCCGCGGCGCCCGCCGCGGGCAGCAACGGCTCGAGCGCCATTCCGCATTTCGGGCAGTGGCCGGGGCCTATTTGCTGTACCTCGGGATGCATCGGGCAGGTGTAGAGGCTGCCCGCCGGCACCGCCGCTTCGGCCGCCACGGTCTGCGTGCCGCCCCCGGATGCGAGATAGCGCGCCGGGTCAGCCACGAATTTTTCGCGGCAAGGCGCGGAGCAGAAGTGGTAAGTGTGGCCGGAATGCACAGCGCGATGCTTCGAGGTGTGCGGATCGACCGTCATCCCGCAGACCGGGTCGATCGCGCTTTGCGCAATCGGGCTGATGGAGTCGCCTGCACACGCGGGATGCGTTTCCGGCGCCGCACTGCCGCAGGAAGAACGGCCGCGGTCATGGTCGTAAGGCGCGCTCACGGGCGATCCTCCCCGCCCAGCGCGCGCAGGATCGGGCAGTGCTCGAGCGCGCCGTGTCCGGGGCATGCGTCGATGAGTTGCCTGAGGCCGCGCTTCACGCGCTGCAGTTCGCGGATGCGTTGCTCGACCTGGTCCAGCCGCGCCTCGGCGCGTCGCTTGACGTTTTTCACGCCGCGCTCGCGGTCCGTCGAAAGGGCCAGAAGCTCGCGGATCTCCTCCAGTGTGAAACCAAGATCCTTGGCGCGCCGGATGAAGCGCAGACGCTCTATGGTGCCGGTCCCGTACTCGCGATAACCCGAGGCGCGCCTGGGCGGCTCGGGCAAAAGGCCCTCGCGCTCGTAGTAACGGATGGTGTCGATGCGGACACCGGCCCGGCGCGCGACCGCGCCGATGGTGAGGTGTTGTCCGGTTTGCCGCTCAATGGATATGTTCATGCGGCCATCCTAAACCCTTGACCGTGGTCCAGAGTCAAGTGTTTGGGATGAACAAACGCCGCCCGATCGCCGAGCGCGATCCGGCGGCGTTTGGCAGAACAGAAGAGTCAGTGCGTGCTGGATGCAGAGGGCGGCGCAACAACCGTGGCAGGCGGCATGGGCGCGGACGCGGCACTAGACGGCGCAGACTCCTGCCCTTCCATTCCCGCTGCATTCGCGGTCAGGGCATGAAACTCCGCCGCACTCATCTTCGGCTGCTTCTGCAGATATGCGACCATCGCCCAGATCTCATGGTCTCCATGGCTCTTCCCCCATGCCGGCATGGCGGTCATCTTGAGACCATGCTTGATGATCCAGAACGCCTCGGCGGGGTTGGGCGCGAACCGTGTGAGGTTCGGCGGCGTCGGGTACAAGCCTTCGCGCAAATCCGAATGATCCAGTCCGGGCGCCAGATGGCAAGCCACGCACATCTTCGAATAATGCTCCGCGCCCAACTTGACCAAGGCAGGATCGTCGAGGTTGGGCGGCGTGATGTCCGCCGCGCGCTTGTCCACTGTGTGCTCGCGCAGGAATCCAATGGCCTGCTTCGTGACGCCCCAGTGCGGCACGTCGGCTCCGACCTGGTACGCACCCGTAAAGGCCACGACGAAATAGGCGATGATCCCGATGATGATCCAGACAATCAGCGCACCGATGAAACGCATGGCAATCTCCCGTGAGTGTCCGCGGCCGTGACCGAAGTGGCTGCAATCCTACACTTGGCCTGCAATCGATGCAGAGAGCCGCTTTGGCGTCCGCAGGCAATGCGCAATGCACGGGTGACGGCAAGCGTGTCGACAACGCATGATGCAGGCTGGCATCTTCGACAGGTCGAGCACACGAGGCTTGCGACAGTCCGGGGGACTGTCGCGCCGCGGGTGAGGAGGAGGCGTGGATGCCGACTGGACGGTCGCGCCAAGGATGGTTTCTTGCCAAAATGCCCAGCAACGCGCCCGTAGCTCAATCCGGATAGAGCATCGGCCTTCTAAGCCGACGGTTGCTGGTTCGATTCCAGTCGGGCGCGCCAGCTTGCAATCGAAACAATGGTCGGGGCAGAGGGATTCGAACCCCCGACATCCAGCTCCCAAAGCTGGCGCTCTACCAGACTGAGCTATACCCCGATGCTCACGCAATAAACGTGGCAATGGCTTGCAATGGTACGTTCGCGCAGCTACGCGGGTCAACGCGCCGGGACGCACGCCCAACCCTGAAACGACGAAGCCGACGGGAATGCCGTCGGCTTCGTCGTTGAATGGCGCGCCCGGAGAGATTCGAACTCCCGACCACCAAGTTCGTAGCCTGGTACTCTATCCAGCTGAGCTACGGGCGCATTGAAACTGATGTACTTCGAACCGTCCATGGTGCAAACGTCCAGTCGGCATCCATGCCTCCTCCTCACGCTCGGCGCGACAGTCCACCGGACTGTCGCAAACGCCTCGCGTTCGACCAGCTGAGCTACGGGCGCATTGAAACGCTCAAGCGAGCCGCGAATTATCCGTGGTCGCTGCAATCACGTCAACGAACGAACTGGCGGAGAGGGAGGGATTCGAACCCTCGATCAGGCTTTGTGGCCCGATACTCCCTTAGCAGGGGAGCCCCTTCGGCCTCTCGGGCACCTCTCCGAATCATTTTCGACGTGCATCGCGGCTGTGCCGTCAACCAGCATGCAGCGTGCAATTGGCGGGCCGCTCAGGGTAAATGCATACCCCACCGGGTAAAGCGACAGCACGTCACGCGTCAGCTATTGGCCGCTTCGTGCTTGACCGGACCATCACCGGACTCGGCACCCGCGCCGCCCGCATGCTCCTGCTGGATGCGCTGATAAATCTCTTCACGGTGAACGGCAACATCTTTCGGAGCCGTGATGCCGATGCGCACCTGGTTGCCCTTGACGCCCAAAACCGTAACCGTTACCTGGTCGCCGATCATCAAGGTTTCCCCCACGCGGCGAGTCAAAATCAACATGACAGAAACTCCGTGTACTCGGGTAGCTTCGACCCGAAACTGACTTGCGCGTTCCCCTCCGGACTGCGCTGCATCGCATTAAAAGGCGACCGCGACCCCGCGCGGGCAAGCCGCGACTATTCTGGTTTCTCCGTCACCCGCACCAGAACGGGTGCAGGCAATCGGTGCAATTGACGATAGTATCCGAGCGGATACGGTTCACGCAACGAAACAGGCGTGACTTCTGGCAGGGTCCGGTCCGCTACTGCAGGCGCTGCATCAGCCACGTTGCCAGGCCACGGAGCGCCTCGTCCAACGCTGGCGAATCGACACCGCCGCCCTGGGCCAGGTCCGGCCGACCGCCACCCTTGCCGCCGATCTGGCCGGCCACGTGCGCCACGAGTTCGCCTGCCTTGACCTTGCCCAATGCCGTCCCGCCGACACCGCCGACCAGCGCGACCTTGCCGCCCTGCCCGGACGCCAGCAACACCACGCAGTCGCCCAGCTTCTGCTTCAGGCTATCGACCGCTTCGCGCAAGGCCTTCGCATCCATGCCATCCATACGCGCGGCTACCAGTTTGGCCCCACCCAGCTCATGCGCTTGTGCGGCAAGATCACCCGTCACCGCGCCCGCCTGTTTGGCCTTCAATGCGTCCAACTCACGCTCGAGCTTTTTCTGGCGCTCGAGTACCTGGCGCAGCTTGTCCGTGACGTCGTCTGGGTTCGATGACAGCAGGCCCGCAACGTCTGCAAGACGGCGTTCCTCGTTCACCACGTGTGCCATCGCGCCTTCACCGGTGAGTGCTTCGATGCGGCGGATGCCGGCCGCGACGCCCGACTCCGACACGATCTTGAACAGGCCGATATCGCCCGTGCGCGCGACGTGGGTGCCACCGCACAACTCCGTCGAGAAGTCACCCATGCGCAGGACGCGCACGTTGTCACCGTACTTCTCGCCGAACAGCGCCATCGCACCGGTCGCGATCGCGTCATCGTAGGCCATGTGCCGGATTTCGGCCTCGTCGTTGCGGCGGATCTGCTGATTGACACGATCCTCGATCCGGCGCAGTTCTTCGGGTTTGACCGGCTGGAAATGCGAGAAATCGAAACGCAGCCGGTCGGGGGCAACCAGCGAGCCCTTTTGCGTCACATGGTCGCCCAGGGTTTCGCGCAATGCTGCGTGCAACAAGTGCGTTGCGGAATGGTTCAACACCGTGGCCTGCCGGCGCGCGCCATCCACACGCGCCAGCACCTTGTCGCCGACGCGCAGTGGCGCATTGCCCTTCCACTCGCCGACGTGACCGTGGAATTGGCCGCCAATCTTCTGCGTGTCGCTGACGACGAAACGTCCCCCCGCAACTTCTAGAGTGCCCGCATCACCGACCTGCCCGCCCGACTCGGCATAAAACGGCGTACTGTCCAGGATGACCGTACCCGCTTCGCCGGGCGTGAGCGCGGCGACGGCCTGACCGTCGTGAAGGATCGCCACCACTTTGCAATCCTTCGCAAGCAGCGTCTCGTAGCCGAGGAATTGCGTCGGCGAGAGCTTGCTCGCGATCTCGGCCGGCAACTGCGTCTTGCTTTCGAACTTGCTGGCCGCTCGTGCGCGTTCGCGTTGCGCTTCCATCGCGCGCTCAAAACCTGCCATGTCCACGTTCAAGCCGCGCTCGCGCGCGATATCGGCGGTCAGGTCCACCGGAAACCCGTACGTATCGTATAGGCGAAACGCGTCTTCACCCGGAATCGTTCCATTCGATTGCGATGCGACCTCGTCGAACACCTTCATGCCGTGTTCCAGTGTTTCACCGAAACGTTGTTCCTCGGCGCGCAAGGCTTCTTGTACGAACATGCGCTTCGACGCAAGTTCGGGGTAGGCCTCGCCCATTTCCGCAACCAGCGGTGCCACCATTTTCCAGAAGAATTCGCCGCGAACGCCGAGCATCCAGCCGTGTCGCAATGCGCGCCGGATGATCCGGCGCAGCACGTAACCGCGGCCTTCGTTGGACGGCAGCACGCCATCGACGATCAGGAACGCGCAGGCGCGGATGTGGTCGGCAATCACCCGCAGTGACTTGTTCTCGCGATCGTTGCAACCGGTGATCTTTTGTGCGGCGGCGATCAGGTGCTGGAACAGGTCGATCTCGTAATTGGAATGCACGCCCTGCAACACGGCCGCAAGGCGTTCCAGACCCATCCCCGTATCCACGCACGGCGCCGGCAATGGCGAGAGTGTGCCGTCCGCCGCCCGGTCGAATTGCATGAACACCAGGTTCCAGATCTCGATGTAGCGGTCGCCCTCCTCTTCCTTCGACCCGGGCGGCCCGCCCGGAATCCCCGGCCCATGGTCGTAGAAGATTTCCGTGCAGGGTCCGCAAGGACCGGTGTCGGCCATCTGCCAGAAGTTGTCGGAAGCGAACGGCGCGCCTTTGTTGTCGCCGATCCGCACGATGCGCTCGGCCGGCACGCCGACCACGCGGTGCCAGATGTCATACGCCTCGTCGTCGGTGTGGTAGACCGTCACCCAGAGTTTTTCTGGCGGCAGCCCGAACACCTTGGTGAGCAATTCCCATGCCCACTCGATCGCTTCCTTCTTGAAGTAATCGCCGAACGACCAATTGCCCAGCATCTCGAAGAAGGTGTGGTGGCGCGCGGTGTAGCCGACCGAGTCGAGGTCGTTGTGCTTGCCGCCCGCGCGCAGGCAGCGCTGCACGTCGACCGCGCGCACGTAAGGTAGTTTTTCGCTGCCCAGGAACACGTTCTTGAACTGCACCATTCCCGAGTTCGTGAACAACAGGGTCGGATCGTTGGCGGGCACCAGTGGTGCGGAGGGCACGATGGTATGGCCGCGCTCCTTGAAAAATTCAAGAAAGCGCGCGCGAATCTCGGCAGTTTTCATGCGGTTGCGTCGGAAAGCTTAGATGGTGGCGAGTCAAGGCGGCGCAACCGCCGATCCGCCAAAACCATGGCGGAACTTATTCGCCGGAATCGCCAACCTCGGAATGGGTGACGATTCTAACTGTGGCGGCGGTGAAACCGCGACGCAAGAGGAAGGCCGCGCGCTTGCCGCGTTCGGCGTGATCGGCGGCGGGCTTGGCGCCGTACTTCTTGCGGAGTTGCACTTTGGCCAGCGCTTCCCAATCGGTTTTCGCGGCATCGAGCAGCGCGCGGATCGCCGCCTCGGCAAGCCCATGGGAGCGCAGTTCGGCCCGGACCCTGGCTGGTCCATAGCCCTGCCCCACCCGCGCCCGCACGATCATTTCCCCGAAGCGCGCATCATCCTGATATTTCCGTTCGCGCAGTTTCCTGAGGGCCGTTTCGGACTCGGTTTCGTCGCAGCCGGCATGCTCCAGCCGCGCGCGCAGTTCGCGTTGCGAATACTCGCGGCGCGCCAACATGCCCAGCGCGCGGTCATAGGCGCTGCGGTCGGCCGCACCGTCCCGCAGCCCTTTCCTGCGCATTTCGTCAGGCTTCGATTTCCTCGGCATCTTCGGTCGCGGCGACACCGCCGCCCGCGCGCGCAGCATCCAGCAGCTTGGCGCGCAATGCCGTGTCGAGTTCCTTGGCGGCAGCCGGGTTGTCCTTGAACCACTGGCGCGCGTTTTCCTTGCCCTGACCGATCCGCTCGCCGCCGTAGCTGTACCAGGCGCCGGATTTCTCGACCAGATTCTGGGCGACGCCCAGTTCGATCAACTCGCCCTCGTACGACGTGCCTTCGCCATACAGGATCTCGAACTCGGCCTGCCGGAACGGCGGCGCGACCTTGTTTTTCACCACCTTGACGCGGGTCTGCGAACCGATCACTTCCTCGCCCTTCTTGACCGCGCCGATGCGGCGGATGTCCAGGCGCACCGAAGCGTAGAACTTCAGCGCGTTGCCGCCAGTCGTGGTTTCCGGGTTGCCGAACATCACCCCGATCTTCATGCGGATCTGGTTGATGAAGATCACCAGCGTGTTGGAGCGCTTGATGTTGGCGGTGAGCTTGCGCAGCGCCTGGCTCATCAGGCGCGCGTGCAGGCCGACATGCGAATCGCCCATCTCGCCCTCGATCTCCGCCTTGGGCGTCAGCGCGGCGACCGAATCGATCACCACCACGTCCACCGCGTTCGAACGCACCAGCATGTCGGCGATTTCCAGTGCCTGCTCCCCGGTATCGGGCTGCGAAACCAGCAGGTCATCCACCTTCACGCCGAGTTTTTCCGCGTAAGTCGGATCGAGCGCGTGCTCGGCATCCACGAAGGCCGCTGTGCCGCCGTTTTTCTGGCAATGCGCGATCACCTGCAAGGTCAACGTGGTCTTGCCCGAGGATTCCGGCCCGTAGATTTCCACCACGCGACCGCGCGGCAGGCCACCGACGCCCAGCGCGACATCGAGCCCGAGTGAGCCCGTGGAAACCACGTCGATCGCTTCGTTGCTGCGATCGCCCATGCGCATCACCGCGCCTTTGCCGAACTGTTTCTCGATCTGGCCCAGAGCGGAAGCCAGTGCGCGGCGCTTGTTGTCGTCCATTGCATAGTCCTCGGGGGTTGTGCTGAGTGAAGTCTCGCGGAACGGGCTCTCACGGTTTGAGACGGCGCCGTCGCGACAATGGTGCCATTATTCCACAGCGCCCGGATGCGAACAGCGGCGCACGCCGTGTCATGCCGTCAGACATTTCCGAACACCTTCCAGCGCGGTCACGACGGTTTGTCGGCGCACCGCTTCGCGGTCGCCGTCGAAATGAAACAATTCGGCGCTTGCATCTGCACCGAGGCGCTGCCATGCGATCCATACGGTGCCGACCGGCTTGTCCGGCGTGCCGCCGCCGGGCCCCGCAATGCCGGTCACGGCGACCGCGATACTTGCGTCGGAGCGCGCCAGCGCACCCGACACCATTTCCAGCGCGCATTCCCGGCTGACCGCGCCGCACCGTTCCAGAGTGGCCGTGCTGACGCCCAGCAACGTCTGCTTGGCCCGATTGCTGTAAGTCACCGCCGCAGTGTCAAACCATTCGGAGCTTCCGGGGATGTCGGTGAGCACTTTCGCGATCCAGCCTCCCGTGCAGGATTCCGCAGCCGCAAGCATCTCTCCCTGCTTGCGCAAGGCGGTGGCCACGGAGTCACCGACCGAGCGCAGCGTGGCGTCGTTGGGAATCGTGTTCATCGGCGGGCCTCACGGCTGATGAAAGGGTCCGTTCTACCCCAACCCGTGGCGCAGGCCAAGAGGCCGCATGCGTCCATCCCCGACTTGGGTGCGGCAACCGCGCGTGCGACACTGCGCGCTTTCCGATCCACCGCACCCAGATGGACCAGGCCGATCTCACCCGCCACACGCCGCTGATGCGCCAGTATTTCGCCGCCAAGGCCGAGTACCCGGACACGCTGCTGTTCTTCCGGATGGGTGATTTCTACGAGCTGTTCTACGACGACGCGCGCAAGGCCGCGCGGCTGCTGGACATCACCCTGACCCAACGCGGTGAATCAGCCGGCGCGCCGATCCCGATGGCGGGCGTGCCCTACCACGCGATGGAATCGTATCTCGCCAAGCTGGTGCGCGCGGGTCAGTCGGTGGCGATCTGCGAGCAGATCGGCGATCCGAACGGCAAGGGTCCGATGGAGCGCAAGGTGGTGCGGGTGGTGACGCCGGGCACGCTCACGGACGAAGCCCTGCTGCCGGAGCGCCGCGATAACCTGCTGCTGGCGATTGCCGACGGAAAGCGGGGCTTCGGACTCGCGTGGGTCGATCTCGCGGGCGGACGCTTCGTGCTTTCCGAGGTCGCCGATGCGGATGCGCTGGCCGCGGAACTCGCGCGCTTAGCGCCCGCGGAAACATTGGTGTGCGAAGACGTGGCTTGGCCCTCAGCGGTCGCGACACTGACGGGCCTGCGCAAACGACCGCCTTGGCATTTCGATGAAACCAGCGCGCGGCGCGAATTGACGCGATTCTTCAACACGCGCGATCTTTCGGGTTTCGGCGCCGGCAGCGTGCCGCTGGCGATCGCCGCGGCCGGTTGCCTGCTTGGGTATCTGCAGGAAACCCAGAAGGCCGCGCTGCCGCACCTCACGGGGCTCGCCGTCGAATCGGCCGACGAAACCGTGGCGATGGATGCAGCCACCCGCCGCAACCTCGAACTCGACACGCATCCTTCGGGCGACGCGCGCTTCACGCTGCTTGGCGTGCTGGATTCAACCATCACGCCGATGGGATCGCGCGTGCTGCGGCGCTGGCTGCACCGGCCGCTGCGCGACCACGCGACGTTGCAATTGCGCCACCAATCCCTTGGCGCGCTGGCCGAGTCGGGTGCACTGATGCCATTGCGCGAAAAGCTGCACGCGATCGGAGATCTCGAACGCATCCTCGCGCGCGTGGCATTGCGCAGTGCGCGACCGCGCGATCTCGCGACGCTGCGCGACGGGTTGGCCGCCGCGCCGTCTTTGCGGAAAATGATCGCGAACGTCGATTCGCCGCTGCTGCACCAATTGCTGCAACATCTTGGCGAGCACCAGGACATGGTGCGCCTGCTGCAAGCCGCCATCGTGGAACGTCCGCCCGCGCTGCTGCGCGAAGGCGGCGCGATCGCGGACGGCTACGATGCCGAACTCGACGAACTGCGCCGGCTTTCGACCCACGCCGACCAATACCTCATCGAGTTGGAACAACGCGAGCGCGCCGCGACCGGCATCGCCACGCTCAAGGTCGGCTACAACCGCGTGCACGGCTACTACATCGAGCTCGGCAAGGCGCAGGCCGGCAAGGCGCCCGCGCACTACACCCGCCGTCAGACCACCAAGAATGCCGAGCGCTACATCACCGGGGAACTGAAGACTTTCGAGGACAAGGTGCTGTCCGCGAAGGAACGCTCACTGATGCGCGAGCGCGCGCTGTACGACCTTGTGCTGGATGCGTTGATCGAAAAGCTCGCGCCGCTGAAACAGGCCGCGCAGGCGCTGGCCGAACTGGACGTGCTGGCGGCGCTGGCGGAACGCGCGGATGCGCTGAACTGGTCGCGCCCGCAACTGGTGGACGAACCCTGCATTGCGATCGAACGCGGCCGGCATCCCGTGATCGAGGCCGTGCGCACCGAACCCTTCGAGCCGAATGACCTCGCACTCGACGATTCACACCGCATGCTGGTGATCACCGGCCCCAACATGGGTGGCAAGAGCACCTACATGCGACAGAACGCGCTGATCGTGCTGCTGGCGCATATCGGCAGCTGCGTGCCTGCGACCAGCGCGCGGATGGGCCCGATCGACCGCATTTTCACCCGCATCGGCGCCGGTGACGACCTCGCGCGCGGGCAATCGACTTTCATGGTCGAGATGAGCGAAACCGCCAACATCCTGCACAACGCGACGGAAAGATCGCTGGTGCTGATGGATGAAGTCGGGCGCGGCACCAGCACGTACGATGGCCTCGCACTGGCGCGTGGCGCAGCGGTGCATCTTGCCACCGTGAATCGCGCGTTCACGCTGTTCGCGACGCACTATTTCGAGCTTACGGAGCTCGCCTTGCAATTCGACGCCATCGCCAACGTGCACCTCGACGCGGTCGAATACCACGACACGAAACAAGGCGATCAACTGGTTTTCATGCACGCCGTGAAGGAAGGCCCGGCGAACCGGAGCTTCGGATTGCAGGTGGCAGCCCTGGCGGGTTTGCCAAAAGCGGTGATCGCAGATGCGAAGCGGACGCTGACCCAGCTGGAACAGAGCACGCACGGAAACGTCGGCATGCGAAAACACGACGGCGCGAATCCCGCGTCGCCCCAGTCCGACCTGTTTGCGGCCAAACCTCCCGACCCGCGGCTGACGGAACTCGCCGAAACGCTGCGCGGCATCGATCCGGATTCGATGACGCCGCGGGAGGCGCTGGATGTCCTTTACCGGCTGCGCAAGAACCTGCCCGCCAGTTGAGATCACGACGGCGGCAGCGCGGCGGCGTTACGCTCAATCGCCGGTTTCGTTCTTGGCCGCAGCCACGGCTTGTCCGGACGTTTCCTGCGCAGATGTGTGCCCTGACACGGCATCGCGATGCATGGTCATGGACGGAACGGCGCCTGGAACATGGCGCGGCCGGCCGCTGATCGAAGGACGCATCGGCAAGCTCGCGGCAGCCATGGACCACCTTCGCGTGGGGGTCTGGCTTGGCAGCGCGCCGACCGGGATCTGTGCTGTCAGAGCCACCGGGACCACGGACGACGGGGAAGCGGCGGCCAGGTGCGCCGGATCAGGCATGCCTATCTCCGGAATGGCGTTCCATTCCTCCCGCGTGATGCCTTCAGGAATCGCGTCCACCGGCGCAGGCTCGACGCGCGCGGTCATGCGCCCGGCCTGGACCAGCAATCGGATGGCCTGAAAGACGTCGATGCGGCCGAACGGCTTCTTGACGAACCCGTCGGCACCGAAGCGCTGCACGTAAAACTGTTCGGTCGCCTGCTGATTGCCACTCATCATCACGATCGGCGTCATGCGGGTGCGGCCATCGCGCCGCAGCGCGCGCAAGACGGCAAACCCCGACATGCCCGGCAGGACGATATCCAGGAAGATCAGGTCGGGCATTTCCGTTTGCGCGATCGCGACCGCGCTTTCGCCGTCGGGCGCCTTCAGCACCTTGTAGCCGTCCTGCAGCAGCATCTTGCCGAGCACGGCGCGGATCGTGGTGGAATCGTCCACCACCAGCACGCGCGCGCCCAGCGATGCGCGCACGCGTTCGTCCGTGCGGCGCTCGACCGGCGCCGCATTCTGATTGACCAACCGCTTGAGAAGATCGAACACGGCCATCAGCGTTCCCACGCTCCCCGCGGCTAGTTTCTGCGACGCGCCTGGCACGCGCAAGCACGTGGGTCGCAGATCGAGCTTGGCGACCGCCCTCATCCGTGAACCAGCCTTATATTGCCACTGCAAGTTGCTGAATAATATCGTTTACAAGCCATTCCGGCCGCGCGAAATTCAGAACGTCAGCACATCGCCCACCACGACTTGCGGACGCCGCCGCACCCCGATATCGGTGCGCAACGGCTCGGCGATCGTGAAATACAACACGCGGTTGAACGAGCCGCGCAGGTTGCCGATCCGGAAACCGGCACCGACGCTGGAGTACCACGGGCTCCAGCCCTGCCCCGCAGGCCGGTCGATGATGGCGTCGTCGTTGAACACCACGAAGCCGACCTGGAAGGTATGGAACCACACCATCGGCGTCACGATGCGATCCGCGATCGTGATGCGCACGCGCTGCGTCCCAGTGGCGTAAAAGTTCGGGTAACCGCGCAGCGCCTGAAAGCCGCCGATGTACAGGCGGTTCTCGGGATCGGGGTGCAACAGCGATGCGTAGTCGACGTGAAATACCAACGTCTGCCGCCGCCACGGCTGCCCGTAGGCAGTCGCCTCGGCGTCCAGCGCTTCGTTGCGCCAACTGCCGCTGTCGCGCCGCGCCATCAACGAGCCGTCGGTCAGCACCAGCCATTGCGGCCACGGCTCGAAGCCCTTGCTGGCCTTCACCGAAACGTTCGGACCGTCGGCGGTCGCGCCCAGCGCCGTCGAGTCGTACAGCACTTGCGCCGAAACGTCCCACCCAAGGTTGTAGTCCTCGACGCGCCCGACTTCACGCAGGTTCTCGAAACTCGCGTAATGGTCCTGATGCAGGCTCACGATGGGCCCGACGCCGGCGAGCGTGCGCGGATAGGGGACGGGCGGCGGCGAGTCGCCCGGGCTCGCCCGCACCGGCATGCCGTAGGCGTAGTGTTCGTAATCCATCGCGATGCCCGCGCGAAGCGCAGTTTCGCCATCGAAATCCAGCAGCTTCTGCCAGTCACCTTCGAGCTGCCGTTCTCGTTGCGGCAGGTACCACTGCTGCATGCCGGCATCGTAGAAATTCAAGTTCAGATACTGGTCGAGCGCCGAAACGTCCGCGGCCCAGGGCGTGGTATCGAGCAGAAAAGGCTTCGACAGCGCCAGCGACTCGAGCTTGCCATCGGAAAGATCCTCGTAGTACGCGGCCGCGGTCCAATCCGTGTCCAGCAGCGCCGGCGAGAGGAACTCCAGCACATTCATGCTGCGCTCGACCGTTTTCTGATGGCCGATCGCGAGCGTCTGTCCGCTCCCCAGAAAATTGGAATCCTCCAGCTTGAAACGCCATTCGTTGGCGTTGCCCGCGCGCGCAAACCGGGTGTCGAGTTTCAGCGTCCATGCGTCGCGGACGTCAACCAGCACGCGCACCGCGCCGTCCGTGCAAGTGATGGGCGTGATATCCGCGCCCCGCACGAAGCTTTGCTCGCGCAAATGGCGGATCGCTTCGTAGACCTGTCGCGCGTTCACAGGCTCGCCCGGCCGGATCAGCAACAGGTGATGCACCACCCAATCGCGGGTGCGGATATGCAGGAAATCGGCGGTGCGCGTATACCAGACGTCCTCGCGCGGATTGGCCAGGTTGTAAACGTTGTCCACCCTGACGTCGATCGCGCCGTAGTGCAGTCCCGCGCGCTGGATGGCAAGCCACTGCGCCTCGCCGGCCCAGCGCTCATGCGCGATTTCCATGGGTTGTGGGCACGCCAGCGCCGCTCTCGCGGCCGGCGCGCACGCGCCGAGGCCGACCAGAATGGCTCCGCATGCCAGAAGCGAGCGCGACATGACTGCACCCGATCGGGCAGCATTACTTCACGCTGCGCGACCGAAGTGCCGATCGTACTCCTGCGCTCATCCAGATTTCGTCGCGGCAGCGGACGCCGGAATCAGGCGTCGAAGATCACGCTGCAGCAGGTGACGCCGCCCTCGGCCTTTTCCGTTTCCGACATGTCCACGCTGCGGACGTCGATGCGGAGGGCCCGCAACTTTTCCACGGTACGCGGGCAGGACGCGGGATAAATCACCGACGCGCCGACGCGCAGCGCGTTGGCACCGTGCGGTTCGGCCGGATCGACCGCGACGGTTGCCCAGCCGGAAAACCGTCGTGCATCCACCCATTGCGGATTCAACAACAAGCGGTCAGGTGCCACCTGCGTCACTGCGCTCTTGAGGTGCAGGCAACCGTGGACGGGTACGCCTTCGACTCGGTACCCCAATGGCGCGACCAGGTGTGCCAGTTGTGCGATGCCATCGCTGTTGCTGCGCGCAGTCGTGCCGACATGCAACACGCGACCGAGCTTCAGGACATCGCCGCCGTCCAGCGTGCCCGGCGGTTCGATCCATAGAACTTTGCGCCAATCGGCCAGCATCGCGGCCATCGATTCGACTTCGCCGCGGCGCGATGGCGCGCCCGGACGCGCGGCCACGGCGACCTCGTCGAGCACGATCACGGTGTCCTCGACGAAAACGGAATCGGGCTGGTCCGGTTGCTCGGGAAGCTGGCGCACCTCGCAGCCGGCTTCGCACAAGGCCGCTTCATAGGCAGCGTGCTGACGGCGCGCCAGTCCGAGATCGATGGGACGGCGCGGCAGATGGCTCAATTCGCAATGTTGCATTGCGCGGCTGATGGCGCGGGTGATGGCGATACGGGCGATGGTCGTCTCCCGATGCGAGGAATGACCAGAGTAATCCATGGGCGAACTGCCTGCCGGGCATTCCCCCTCCCCGGCCCTCCCCCGCTGGGGGAGGGAGCGGCGGCTTCCACTTTCCCAAGCGGCGGAAGTCGGCGCGTAGCGCCGGATGGGGCTGGTCGT
>Ga0209061_1002971_pt1 | contig 19597 bp, 17 predicted proteins | sample Coa_R1_10_FD_187157 | JGI IMG/M metagenome (GOLD analysis project Ga0209061, IMG submission 187157) | Surface soil microbial communities from Centralia Pennsylvania, which are recovering from an underground coalmine fire - Coalmine... | ecosystem: Environmental > Terrestrial > Soil >...
GCGCCGATTTAGTCTTCTTTTGAGTGACCCTTCGTGCCAAAGAGCGAGCGGAGGTGTGGGGAAGACTCTCCCCGCTGACCCTCTGCGCGCTGCCGGGCAGCGCCGGACTCAAGACGCCTTCAGCCACGCATTCAAGATGAGGGAAAACCGTAAAGTGTGTGGGAAGCAGGCGGAGGCCGCGCGGGTCGATGCGAGCTGTGACTTCCGGAGCAGAAATAACTAACTGATGTCCCCGCAAGGCCAGGGAATGGATAGTCAGCATGCCGCCGTATTGCCATTCGCGCCAGTGGCCTTGAGCCGTGATCAGGCCGTCGATGCGGCCTGTTGCAGTCCAATCCAAGGGATGGCCGGTAAGCCTGCCGCCCATGGCCAGCAGGTTTTCGATCCGCGAACGTTGTATATCAAGGACCAGATCCAATTGCGGTGAATCAGGAAACTGATGGATCACGCCCGCCAGGTGCAAGTGAGAATCGGCAAAGGCGGCATCCCATCGCTTGATGATCAGTTTCGCTTGCGGGCGATCCCACGACCCTGCAAAGCTGACCTCCACTGGCATCGACGACAGAGGCGGAAGCGATTCCCAGCGATGAAGCTGATCGAGGCGCATTCGGCCTTCAAGATTCATCTGCTGGAACGACCCTTCAAACTGCATTTCCGCATCCACAAGCCCGTAGAGTTCGGGGTCGCGGCCAGTCGCCAGGGGAAGCCATCCGTAAAGCAGCGAACCTCGGGTCGAGAGTGTGGCATGGAGAGGCCCTTGAAAGTTCCTACCCGGTTGCCACAAGCCGGAAATCTCCACACGCCCCGGAGGGGGAAAAGGAAGGTCGGTGCGCGCCGGCGTAGCCGCGGCTTGAAACTGGATCAGGCCTCCGCCCGCGTTAAGCGATAGCCGGGCGTTGGCGCCCTCCAGAACAAAAGGCTTTTTGACGGCGTTCACGGTGAAGCTTACGCGCGCATCCTGAATTTCAAGAGCGAATGGCTCCGAAGCGCTTGCTCCGGCCTGTGGAGAGCGTTTCCGGGAGCTCAGGCTGGTTTGCAGAAGGAAGTACTCAACGTTCCATAACCCGCCCCGGTCGCGGACAAAGTTCAGCGTCGGATGCTCCAGCAGAATCCGAGCGCAATCCAGATGCGAGCCCCAGAGGCTTCGCCAGCGCAGATCACATTCCAGGCGCTCAACGCGGGCGAAAGGCTCCGACCCGAATTGCGGATCTTCTTTCACCACCACGCGGTCAATCGAAAACCCGGGATGCGGCAGCAGGCGGAACGTGACCGTGCCCAATTCCACAGGCCGGCCGAGTTTGCTTTCAAGACTCGTTTCTAGAATTCGCCGGTAGCGCCCGGCATGGAAGAAGGGCGGCACAAGCCACCCGGCCAGCGCCAGCCCGGCCAGAACCAGAAGCAAAGTTCGAGCGTAGCGGCGAAGAATGCGCATCAGCGTACAAGCCTGAAGGTCCGCCGCCAGCGAGTTTTCGTAAAGAAGTGAAGCAGCAAATCCCCGGTCTGAGACAGGCGATCTGAGAAGGAAGTGCGAAGATACGCGCCTTGCGGCGTCTCATAAGACCAATAAATAATCAGCGGACGCCCGGAGATCAGGTCGCGCGGCACAAACCCCCAGAATCGGCTGTCCCAACTGTTCTCGCGGTTGTCGCCCATCACAAAATAGCAATCCGGCGGCACAACGAGTTCGCCATCCTTCACATAGCTGCTCAGGCTCTCATCCCAACTCAAAGTGGAGCCGGGCAAAACTTCTCCTGCGGGAAGCGGGAAGTCATCTCCGGGTCGAACCTCGCCGGGATAGGTATGATGAACGTAAGGTCCGTTGAACGCCTTCCCGTTAACGTAAACCTGGCGATGAACGATGCGGATATGATCCCCCGGCAGGCCAATGACCCGCTTCACAAGATGGGTTCCCGGTTCTTCCTGCGCCTCGGTGGAAGGAAACTTAAAAACCACGATGTCGCCGCGATGGATGTTGCGATAAGGCAGGACGCGCCGGAGCCATCCCGGCTGATCCGCAAAACAGAACTTGTTGACCAGCAAATGATCGCCGATCAGAAGCGTGTTCTCCATCGAGCCGGTGGGAATCTTGTAAGCCTGCACCACAAAGGTGGTTCCGAAAATCGCCAGGATGACGGTGACAATGAGCGATTCAAACGTGTCGCGCGTGGACGATTTGCGATGCGGATCACTCATGAAGGGTATATTCCCCTCTCAACAAGCCCCAGCAGAAGGCGGGCGGCTTCCTGTTCAGCCAGCTTCTTGCTCTCGCCGGTACCGCGCGCCGCGCAGTTCAGGGCGCTGGCTTCCACCACAAATATCTTGCGATGTTCCGGCCCGCTTTCAGCCACGATGCGGTACGAGGCTGAGCCCTGGCGGGCCGCCTGCAGGCGTTCCTGTAAAGCGGATTTGTAGTCGATCGTGAAGAGATCGTCCTTTGCGCCGGCAAGGTCCGGGGGCAGAATGAATTTCGCAATGAAGCGCTGAGCGGCGCGGAGACCGCCATCGAGGTAAATAGCCGCTACGAGCGCTTCCAGACTGTTCACCACCAGCCGCGACTTGGACCTGCCTCCCGTTTTCTCCTCACCACGGCCCAGCCGAATGTAATCGCCCAATCTCAGGCGCGCCGCAACTTTACTCAGGTGCTCGGCAGCCACCAGCCGCGCGCGCGCCCTCGAAAGTTTGCCTTCCGGCTGCTCTGGAAACGCGTCCGCCAGTTTGAAGCTGACCACGAATCCTAACACCGCGTCGCCCAGGAATTCCAGTTGCTCGTTATCCTTGACCGGCTCGGCGGACTCACGAGCGTATGAGGAATGCGTCAGCGCTTCCAACAGCAACTCGGGCTTGTGGAAGCGATAATGAATGAGCTTTTGAAGGTCCTCAATGGAAGCTCTTGCCATGCATGGAAGGGCCAGACCGGTTGCTGAAAAGAGTTACCAACGCATCCCATTCCGACCCAGGGCGAAGCGATGGGGAGGCATCTCGCTCTGAAAACAAGGGGCTTACGAGATTCCTCGCCATCTTCAGCTCCTCGGAATGACAGGCTGGACAAGTTTCTCGGCAACCTGCTACGCGTGTAAACAGAGTTGCCCAAGGCTGCACCGCTATTGCTGCTGTTGGTCGGCCGGAGGCGAGTTGGAAGACTTGGCTTTTGCGGCCTTCAATTTCTCAATCATATTATTGGCGTATTGCTGGATCAGCGTGCCCTGGCCGAGTTTTGCCGCCTCAGTGAAAGCATTGATGGCGTCATCCAACTTATTCTCCCGAACGTAAACTTCTCCGAGCCGGTAGTAGTCCTGGGGACTAGGCTCCGGGCTCGCGACAGCGGCCTTAAACTCCTGCTCCGCTGAAGCGAGTTCGTTCGCGTCCGGACTCTTGGGGGCCATCACCGCCTTTTCCAGATGCGCCATGCCAAGCGCTGCATGAAGCTGGGCCTGGATCAGAGCCTTGTTTTTATCAAACTGGGCTTCGGGAATCTGAGGCTGGCGCTGCACATTATTGAGAAGTTGCAGCGCGTGGTTCGCATCGTTTTCCGACTCGTCGAGCTGCTGCTCCTTCTTCTGATCGGTGCCCTGCAGCGCCTGAGGCAAAGGTAAAAGACTTGCCACCAGAATCAGACTGCGCAGGTTATCCGGTCGCAGCTTCAGACTCTTCTGACCGTAATCCAAAGCATGGGTCACGTCATTCTTTCGCTCAGCGGCGCTCGCGCCAAAAAAATATGCATCGCTCAGCAGAGAGCTATTCGGATATTTCTTCTCAAAATCCTTAACGAGCTGAAGCTGCTTATCGGGGTCTGTCTCCTTCTCGATGGCATTATAATCCTGCGCTTCCTGAGGGCTGGGCGGCGCTGCCGCAGTTGCCGGCGCATTTCCCGAGGGGGCTGGAGCGGCGGATTGGCCAGGCGGAGAAGAAGAGTTTTGCTGCGCCGGAGCGTTTTGCTGGGTCGATTGCGATGGCTGTTGCTGCGACGCCGCTTGTTGAGGTCCGAGCGCGAAAGCAAAAAGAAGTGAAACCCCAAAAACCTCAATAATTCCTAGAGCTAACAAGACCCAAAATTTAACCCGTTCCCTCACGCGTGAGACGAACTCCCTTCTATAATTCCCCTTGCCTGTGAGCCTAACCGAAAGGGGAGGGTCTGTCAATGCACTCTCAGCCTTGTGTCAAGTCAAAATAGAAAGTGCCTGTTCCGAGCACAATAGAACCTTTCGGTTGGGCGCTAACCGAAGGAGCCCAGAGGGCGACGGAGGCTGGCGCTCCAACCGCATCGCGTCGCCGAGGGCGCTGCTCCCCGGCCTGTTGCAAAACCTTCAAATGATCCTCATCATCCCCGCTCAGCATCCATCCCTCCGGTTCTCTCATCCCGCCGATATGCCAGAACCCAACCGGAACTTCCTCCTTTGCTGAAACAGGATCTTCTTACTTGGTCGCTGCAGAGAAGTTGTAACGATTTCTTGTGGGAATCCCAACTCGGCGCTAAACTCGCTATACCCTGTGCACATAGGTCGAGAGCGATGGAATCTACTAGTTTCCACATTATGACCAAACCCATCGGGCCTCTCTGCAATCTTGACTGCAAATACTGCTTCTACCTTGAAAAAGAAACCCTTTATCCGCAAAAGTCCGACTGGCGGATGCCGGAACCGGTGCTCGAATCCTACATCCGTCAATACATCGAGGCTCAGGATGCAGAGGTGATCAGCTTTGCCTGGCAGGGCGGCGAACCCACCTTGCTGGGCGTCGATTATTTTTGCAAAGTGGTGGAGCTTGAAAGGAAATACGCCAACGGCAAGCGCATTGAGAACGCCTTCCAGACCAACGGCATCCTTCTGGACGACCGCTGGGGCGAGTTCCTGGCCGAAAATAAGTTCCTGGTGGGGCTTTCGATTGACGGGCCCGAGGAGCTGCACGATCGCTATCGCGTGGATAAAGGCGGGCAACCCACTTTCGCGCGCGTCATGCGCGGGCTTGGCTATCTGAAGAAGCACGGCGTGGAATTCAACACTCTGACCGTGGTCGAACGCCATAACTCGCAGCACCCGCTTGAAGTCTATCGCTTTCTCAAGGAAGTGGGCAGCGGCTTTCTGCAATTTATTCCGATTGTGGAACGAGTGGCGGCAAGGCCGGGCGCCGACGGTCTGGTTCTGATCAGCCCCGCCTCAACCCAGCCCGCGAAAGTCTCTGCCTGGTCTGTGGAGCCTCGGCAGTACGGCAGATTTCTCTGCGCGATCTTTGATGAATGGGTTCGCCACGATGTGGGCCGCGTCTACGTTCAGCTTTTTGACGTGGCGCTCGAAACCTGGCTTGGCCTGAAAGCCAGCCTGTGCGTCTTCCGCGAAACCTGCGGCAGCGCCATGGCCATTGAGCATAACGGCGATCTCTATTCCTGCGATCACTTCGTCTACCCCGAAAACAAGCTGGGCAACATTATGGAAAGACCGCTGGAATCGCTTGTCCGGTCCGCCCAGCAGGTGAAGTTCGGCCTGGCGAAGCGCGATACATTACCGCGCTACTGCCGCGAATGCGATGTGCGGTTTGCCTGCAATGGAGAGTGTCCGAAGCATCGGTTCATCAGGACACCGGATGGCGAAGAAGGCCTGAATTATCTTTGCGCAGGCTACAAGCTGTTCTTCCATCACATTGACCCCTACATGCGATTTATGGCGGGCGAACTGCTGGAGCATCGCCCGCCCGCTAACGTGATGACCTGGATCAGAGACCAAGAAAAGGCTCAACAGACGCCCGGGCGGAACGATCCTTGCCCCTGCGGCAGCGGTCTGAAATATAAGAAGTGTTGCGGGCGCAGCCTATGACTTCGAGTAGTGTCCCAGTTTCCCGTGTGGCACGGGCGTGAAGCGTTGAACCGCCACGGCCAAGATGGCCGTGCCACGTGATGCAAGCTGGGTTTAGGACACTGCCTGACTTTGAGAACCCTTGGTGGCTTCGCTGCGCCATGTTACAATGATGTGAGTGAAGGGGGCGTATCGGTTTCGACGGAAGCTGTAACGCCTGGAAGGCATGCCGGGGGCCACACCACCCGCAATCGGCGTGGAACAACACAACTGCCAACAATACGCAGTTTGCTCTCGCTGCCTAATTAGGCAGCGCGTCTTCTTCGTCCGGCCCGCGGGACGGGGAAAGATGTCGATTCAGCGGGCTGGCTTGGCATTTGCCGCCTGAAAATGCCGGGCAAGGCTTTCCTGAGCAATCGGGAGAGCGTTCAGGCTAGCTTCTGGCTCGTTCTTGCTCGTTCCTGAGAGCCGGGAGCGAAATCCTGAGCGAACGAGATAAGCATGTAGTCTTTCAGTTGTAAGGCTTTTCGGACGGGGGTTCAACTCCCCCCGCCTCCACCATAAATTCCAAGTCTTATCTTAAATCTCCGATCATCAGAAGATAAAAAGATCTCACCTCTTTTGCGCCCCTCACCCATCACTTTGCAGACTGATGGATGAGGTTCTCTGGCAGGGTGAACGCAAAGAGGAGGTCCTGGGCGCTGACGATGAGATACTGTCGGCCATCCAATTCAACGGTCATCGGGCAGCTTTCCATGCGGCCACCCAGATTCACGTGCCACAGCGTCTGGCCAGTGGCCGGATCGAGGGCGAGGAGATTGCCCGCATTGTCAGCCGTGAAGAGCAGATGACCTGCCGTGGTCAGAATGCCTGCCGTGCCTTCTCCTTTTCCGATTTCATGATCCCAGACGATTTTGCCCGTGCGATAGTCAATAGCGCGAATCGTGGAGTCCGCATAGAGGTTGCGGTCGCGGCCCGCCCAGCCCTCCGGTTTGCCGGTTGCAGTCAGATAAAAAATGCTGAATGTGCGGCGGGCGTTCACATAAAACAACCCGGTCTGGGGATCAAAGCTGGGCGCCATCCAGTTGGTGGCGCCGTCGGAAGCCGGCTCGACCAGCGCGCCGTCGGGTCTTGGAGCGTAATCCGCTTTGGCAATCGGTCGCCCGCGAGAATCAATGCCGGAAGCCCAGGTTTCGTCAATAAACGGCGCGGTCACCAGATGCTCGCCGTTCGTGCGGTCGAGCACAAAGAAGAAACCGTTGCGGCTGGCCTGCGCCAGCAACTCGCGTGGCTTACCGTTAAAAGGAGCATTGAACAGAACCGGCGTCTCGACCGCGTCCCAATCATGGACATCGTGCGGTGAGGGCTGGAAATACCATACAAGCTTTCCTGTATCCGGATTAAGCGCCACTATCGAGCAAGTGAACAGATTATCCCCCGGCCGCGCTTCGCCTGCCAGCACCGGATTGGGATTGCCGGTTCCCCAATAAAGCAGGTTGAGCTTGGGATCGTAGCTGCCCGTCATCCAGGTCATGCCGCCGCCGTGGCGGATGGCGTCGCTGTTGCGAGGCCACGTTTCTGACCCTGGCTCGCCGGGCTTCGGCTCCACATACCAGCGCCACTGGATTTTTCCAGTGTCGGGATCCAGGGATTCAAGAAAGCCCGGGATGTCTGTGACGTCGCCGGAGACGCCTACAATGACGTGATTGCGAATCACCAGGGGCGCCATGGTGGAAAAGTATCCCAGCTTCGGATCGGCTAACTCCCTGATCCAGCGCACGCTGCCATCTTTAGCATTGAGAGAAACCAACTGAGCGTCCGGGGTTGTGAAATAAAGCCAATCGCCGTACATGGCCACGCCGCGATGGCCGATGTGATCTCCCTCGGACGGGCGTTGATAGTGCCAGATCATCCGCCCGAATCGCGCATCCACGGCCCAAACATGGTCAGGCACGGTGAAATAGAGGATGCCGTTCACTTCAAGCGGCGTGGACTTGATCGCCTGTGTATGCGTCTCGAATATCCAGGCCAGGCGAAGATAGCCAATGTTTTTCGCGTTGATCTGGTTCAACACGCTGAAGCGGCACCCGGAATAATCGCCGTTATAGGTGGGCCAGGTATCGGTGGCAGGCTTGAGAAGGGCGCTGTCGTGGAGTCCCTGCGATCTCCCTGCCGGTGGGGCCAGGACAATCGCACCGACGAAGAGAGTCAGCAGCAGCCTCTGAAATCGAAGGCGCAACCTTAACCTGACACTTGAAACTTGTTCTCCGCTCCGCATCATAATGCTTGGCAATCTGTTGAAATTAGGCGAGCGCTCGCGGCTGCCATTTGCGACAACCCGCAAGGAAGTCACTCCCGCCCCAGTCAGTTACTTCAGGGTTTCAAGATAAGCAAAGAGGTTGTGAACATCGGCCTGGCTGAGCTTGCCGAGCAAAACCCGGTGGGCCGCCAGAGGGTCATGCACCTGAACTTTCACCTGGCTCCTGGAGAAAGACCGATACCAACCTGAAGCATCCTGCAAGGCAACCGAAAACTCATCCAGATGAACAAGCTTGCCTTCCACTTTTTCGCCCGATGGCAGCACGACGGTGACGGTGGGGGTTGCCGCTCCGCGCGGATAAAGCATTCGAGCCTCCAGGTCAATCGGCGCGTACTTGCTGGCAATGTGCGCCAGGTCGCCCGTAGGCGAATGGCAGGCCGAGCAGCCGCCCGCTCCGTTAAAGTAAGCCTTCCCTTGCGCCGCATCGCCAGTGAGCAATCGCGAGAGCGGGTAGGCGTCTGAAACTCGGCCCGAGCGCATTGCCCCCTGAACGCGCGCGTGAAGAAAAGCGGCGATATCGTCAATTTGCTCCTGAGTCATGGTAAACGCAGGCATGCCTTTCTGCGGGCGACCGTTGCGAATGACCTCGCCAATCAGGTTTCCGCCCACGTCATCTGCGACGAGTTTCGAGCGGATCAAATCCGGGCCACGCGCGCCCGTGGCGTCGTTCCCATGACAGAAGCCGCAGTTTGCCTCGAATTGCTTCTGGCCGCGTTCGATAGCGGCCGCCTGGCCAGAGGTTGATTGTGCAAGGCTGCTGTAATTGATGAATATCGCCGCAGTGAATGTGATGATCGCGATGGCGCAGAGAATAAGGAATTTATGAGCGGTCTTCAGATACATTCCCTGAATTTGTTTTGCGGTCTCCTCATGTCAGTGTTTTGGAAACTACTCCGTGCAGCGTGGATTCCAAAACAAGCCAAGCATTGTATCGTGGATTGACGCACGGAAACCAGAAAAATGCGGGGCGAGTTGAAGTTGAAACTTGCGACATGGCTAGGATCGCCTTGCAGCCAGCGCTTGCGCTTCCTCCACGCTCCACTCCGGTATCGCCCCAGGGCGGCTTGCGACAAGCGCTCCCACGCGGTTGGCGAAGTCGGCGATTTCTGCCGGGCGCCAGCCGGCTTCTATCCCATGAAGCAGAGCTGCCGCGAAAGCGTCCCCAGCCCCCACAGCGTCGGCAACAGGAACCTGATATCCCTCAGCTTCCACGTATTCGCTTTTAAGAAACAGCGCGCATCCCGCGCTGCCGCGGGTAACGCAGACGGCCTCCAGATCGAACTGGCGCGCGGCGCGACGGCAAAAATCTTCCAGCGAGGATTTCGGAAAACCTAACATGCGGCTGATTTCCGTTGACTCTTCCTGATTCAGTTTTACAATCGTTGAGAAATCCATCAATTCATGCACAAGTTCTGGTTCATAACAGTTGACGCGCAGATTAATGTCGTAGAAATGGCGACTCACAGGACTCGCCTGAATGATCTGGCGAACCAAAGCTTTTCCTTGCGGGCTCATCTGAAAGAGCGTTCCGAAATAAATCCAGTCAGGGCGTTGAGATTGAAGCTCTTGAAGATCAGAGTCAGTAAGTTTCGCAAAATCGTAAGCGGCAGGCCGATGAATTGTGAAATGGGGCTGCCCGGTTCCATCCAGCGCCACCGTGACAATTCCAGTGGGATGACTTTTGACCCGGCGGATGTATTGGGTGGCAAGCGTCATCCTCTCCATGCGGCGCAGAATTCGCTCGCCACGCTCATCTTCTCCTACCGCGCTGATGAAGAAAACAGTATGACCAAGCCGTTTCGCGTGAGCCGCAAAGTTAAACGGCGCGCCTCCCAGATGTTCCTCGTCCCCGATCAGATCCCACAACACCTCACCGACGCTGATAATCTTCATGAACTCTTGGTTATTTCAACGCGTAAGAATAGCAGAACGTTTCGTCGCCCTGCCAGGTTACAGAGCGGCTCGCAGGCGGCAGCGAAGACGCACGGGCCTGTGGTCCGCCGACCAGCATGAGAAAGGTCCGCAAACTGCTAAATCGCCTTGAGCACGGCGCGAAACCGGGCTTTTCCCTGCATCATGTGCTGGTAAGCGGCCTGGGCCTCAGCGAGAGGAAATGTTTCAATCCGAGGCCGGATGCCGTGCAACTGCGCGAAGCGGAGAGTATCCTCAGAATCTGAAGCTTGACCTGAAGGCCAGCCCTGAATTCTGCGCCGCCCTCCAATCAGCGAACCAGCACGAATAGTGATGGGATCGGGCGAGGCGCCCAGAACCACCAGGCAGCCATTGCGACCAAGCCCATTGACTAACTCCGAGGCAGCTTGTCCGGAAACAGCAGTCGAAAGGATCACGCTGGCCCCTCCCAGCTTTTGCAATCCCTTGATCATATCCCCTTGCGTTGCGTCCAGGTACTCGTGCGCGCCCAGCTTCTTTGCCAAGTCGGCTTTCTCCGCGCCGCGTGCGATGGCCACCACGTAAAAACCCATGGCTCGCGCAAATTGCACGCCCAGGTGTCCCAGCCCGCCCAGGCCATGGACCGCAACCACATCTCCCGCGCGCGCTCCGGAATTTCGCAGCGAATTAAAGGTGGTGACTCCGGCGCAAAGCAGAGGAGCAGCCTCGGCAAAATCGAGGCCTTCGGGAATCATCGCCAACGCTGAAGCCGGAGCCAGCATATACTCTTCATAGCCGCCATCGAAGCTGATGCCGGTGACTGGGCCGTTTTCGCAGAGCACAAAGTCGCCTTCGCGGCAGGCCCGACACACGCCGCAGTGGCCCCCATACCATCCCACGCCGACTCGCGCTCCGGGCTGGACATGACGCACGCCCGGACCTACGGCATCAACAACTCCCGCCACTTCGTGTCCCGGCACGCGAGGCAGCTTGAGACTGGGCCAGATGCCCTCAACCACAAACTGATCGCTATGGCAGATGCCGCAGGCATGCACCCTGATGCGAACAGCCCCCTCGCCCGGCTCGGGAAGTGGGCGTTCTTCAAGAACGAGCGGCGCGCCCTTCTGCTTCGCAACGGCTGCTTTCATAAACCCTCCAAATGTTGTTGTGATTGTTGATCGACGACCCAGGCGGAGGCTCCGCTTCCCGAGTCAGCGAGCCGATGCCCCTCACCGGTCCCGCGATGGGAAGCATCGCCCCCAATGACCAACCCTTTCCCGCTATCGAAGTGAGACAAAGCGAGGAGCGGTCAAGAATGGATCAGGCAAAGCTCAGGAGACTCTGCGCAAAAGGCCATTCCTCATCCACCCATTGAGCTTCACATCGGAATCCGGCGCGCTCAGCCATCTGGATCACCTCTTCCGGTATGTACTTATAGGAATTCTCAGTCCAGATGGTTTCATCCTCTTCCAACCTGAAAACCAATTCTGCCCGACGAATGGTTACGGTTTGAGAGCATTTCGAGCGGAGATGCATCTCAATTCGGCGCTCCCGCGAGTTATATAATGCCACGTGCTGGAAATGAAGCAGATCGAAATTGCCTTCCAACTGGCGATTAATGCGCGCCAGCAGATTCAAGTTGAACGCCGCTGTAACTCCCGTGGGGTCATTGTACGCGCGCACCATCTGTTCGACAGGCTTCACCAGGTCGGTGCTCAGCAGGAGCGCATCACCCGGCGCAAGGATGTTACGGATATTCCGCAGGAAATCCTCCGCAGGACCTGGATCAAAGTTTCCAATCGAACTCCCCAGAAACAACACCAGCAGGCGCTGATTCTGGGCGCGACGGCTTGCTGCCCGCCGGAGACCGTCGAGATATTCCGTTTCAAATCCGAGAACGCTGACGCCTTCCAGGTGGTCGATTTCGCGCTCGCATGCAAGCAATGCCGAATGCGAGAGTTCGATGGGGCAATAAGTGGTAGGCTGGCGCCGGGCGAGGGACTTTAGAATCCACTGCGCCTTCTTGCCGTTGCCGCTCCCGAGTTCCACCACCATCACCGGCGATGTTGAACGCGCGGCAAGCGCATCCGCATATTTCCGCAACAGGCGCTCGTCCGCGCGGGTCAAACCGTATTCCGGCAGCAGCGTGATCGCCTCAAAAAGTGCCGAACCGACTTCATCGTAAAAGTACTTGGAAGGCAGTTCCTTCTGGCCGGGCTTGGTCAGGCCGGCTCGGACGTCCTCAGCAAACATTGCGAGGGGGTCAGTTTTTACCGAAGTGATCAGCATCGAGCCTCTGCATTTGTCGCCCGAGGATGTAACGGCGATTTTACATTAGGCCCCTCCGCGTTGGCAGAACATTTTCGCCTCGCAAGGTGGCTATTCCGGGTTTTCCTGCTGATGGCTGAGCGCTGGTTGCTGAAAGCTGAAGTCATGGGGAAATTTTTCGGTGTCGCTCAGAATGAGAAACAAAGGGCTTAGCAGGATATGCCCACAGTGTTTTTCAGCAACTGCTAACCTCGTCCCGCCGCCTCAATGCTTGTTGTCGGGTCAGCGCCCTTCCAGGTGACATCAGCCGTAGGGCCATAAGTTGAGGGAACGTTCTTATTCAGCAGACGCAGATAAACCGTAAGCTGCGTCCGATGATGAGCCGTATGCAGGACACGCCGCCAGAAAATCCAAATGCGTTGCCGAACAACATCGAAGAAAGGGGCCTCTTCGAGCCACCACCTTTCCTCCTGTTGGGCAAGGAATGAAAACCTCGGACGGGCCAGATCATGCATGCGTCGCGCATAATCTTCAGGCTGGCGCGACGCGGGAAGAATGGCTTCAGGCGCGGGTTCTGGCGTCCCCAGGAATTCCCCAAAGAACCGCCGCTCTGAAAGCAATTGGTGTTTCATGATCTCTTCAACCACGCTTGACCGTGGATGCGGGCGAAAGGGCATCTCATCCGATGAGAACTCGCGCCATACCGAAATCACCTTATTGGTCTCGCTGGCATACGTATCCAGAAGATGCTGGAACACGGGCGAGGAAGCGCGCGGGATTTCGTTTTCAGCGATGGCAGAGTACGCGTAATTCATGGGCATCGCGCGTTTCGAGAGTAAATCCCGATCCTTTCCATCATTCACACTTTTCCACTTGCCAGGTGCTCAATATGCTTCCGCGCGCCTCGCTCGCGCTCAGTGAGATACACGCCGAACAGGATCAAGACGCCGCCCCATACGACCGTCATGGAAATCCGTTCCCCCACCAGCCATATTCCCAGCGCGGCAGCCATGACAGGCTGAAGGTAGGAGAATGCCGCCACATTCGAGGCGGAAAGTTCCTGGAGCGCAAATCCGTAGATGAGGTAAGCGATCAGCGAACCGAAGAGCACCATGTATGCCAACCCCCACCACGCCTGGGCGGGCACATGCCGCCAGGGGACTTTGGCAACCGACTCCGCGCAAAAAGGGATCAGCAGAATGGCCCCCAGTCCGAAAACCAGCGCATTCAAAGTAAGGGTATCGTAGAGGTCTGCAACCTCTTTCATCAGGATGGTGTAGTAAGCGAAAAACGCTCCGGCTGCGATCAGGATCACGTCGCCGGTCCAATGCGCTCCGCTGCCCTTGGTCGGCTTTTCAATCAAGAGGCCGGCCACGCCGGCAAAGGAGATCACCATCCCCAGAATCTTGCGCGATGTGAGAGCTTCCTGGCCGAGAGACGCCGCAAGCAGCAACACCATGATGGGGCCAATCGCCTGAATCAATCCAGTGTGAGTCACCGAGGTTCGCGCCAGACCCCCGATATAACAAATCTGGTTCAACGTGATGCCGGTAAGCCCCATCAGCCCGAGCAACACCCACTGCCGCCTTTTCAGATGCAGCGACGGGAAACCCCGCCACGCAACATAAAGCGCCCAGTAAAGCAGAGCCGCCGCGCCCATTCGCAACTGCGCCAGAGCCAGGGCATTGAAACCCTTGAGCGCCATCTTGCCCGCTACAATGTTGCTCGCCCAGCAAAACGTCGTCACCAGCATCAAGACGCTTGCCACGGCTGTGCGGCGCGAATGGCGACCCGAAGGCGCTGGCGCTTGATTTCCGGCAGCCATGCTAGCTCTTCCTCATTGATAAACCTTTCGATGCAACCGACGCTCTGCTGTATTCAAAAATCGTGTCAATCACGCGTTGAAAGAATCCTTCAGTAAGCGCTTTCCGATGGAAGAAAGCGGTCGAAAGCGTTGATCAGTGTTTAACGCGAAGAAGTAAATTCTGGATCACAAATCTGCGCGTTCAATGCGCCCTGATTGGGCCGACCGGCAGGCAGCGTCCAGCAGCGAGACCACTCGGACGCCCAGGGAAGCGGAAGAACAATTTTCCACGGGTTTTCCCTGAATCAGATCAACAAAGCGATGCACCGGTTCGACGCAGGTATACTCGCCGGGCGCGAGCTTCAACGGCGCCGACTCGTTTCGCCCATCGTTGCGCCGGATTTCAAGCCGCGGTCTCTCAATATCCAGCAACATCATGCCCTTGCTGCCAAAAAGCCGGATATCCACCTGGAACGGCGAACGAGGAGGCATGGTCCCGGCCCCGTCAACCACTCCCGTCGCGCCACCCTTAAACTGGCAACTGATGGAGTCGTAGAGATCCGCTCCAGTCCTGGAACTTCTGTAAAAGGCGAACACTTTTTCAGGCTCGATCGGCGCGATATGGAAGAGCAAGCCCAATGCATGGGTCAATTGTCCATGCGCATAGCCGCCACCTCGCGCCGGATCGCTCCAGGTGCTGGCCGCCGGTTTGAAAAAAGACTCATCCGCCACCCAGGATGGATCGCCGCTGAACAGGTCGCGCAGGGCGCTCGCCATATGGCACAGCACATGCTCAACTTCTTCGATTTCGCCCTGATCAATTCTCCTTTTGGCTTCCTTTGCAAGTTCAGTGTAATTCCAGCCGTAGGGAATCAGGAAGTGAAGCTTGTGATCTTCCGCCAGGCGCGCGAGGCGCTTTGCCTCTGAGGCGCTAAGCGTCATCGGCTTTTCGCACAGCACATGAATTCCACGCTCAAGCGCCGCTGCGGAATGCTCGTAGTGAAAATTGTGAGGCGAGCTTACAATGACGCCATCCAAGCCTTTCAATGCCAACAATTCTTTGTAATCCTCAGTGCCAAAAGGAATCCTGAACCGATCCTGGGCTTTTCGAAGCTCGTCCTTCCCCAATCGGCAAATGCCCGCAATTTCCACGTCCGAGCGGGATTGCAAAACCGGAATGTGGTTTTCAGCCGCCCACCAGCCGGCTCCAATTACACCCATGCGAACTTTAGACATGTCTGAATGTCTCTCCCTGTGAGATTCGCGCTTCAACGATGGCTGCGAAATTCACTGCTAAGATTCAGGATGAGATTATGATGCTCGCTGCTCAGGCAGCATTTTCTCAGCTCTGCCCCAGAAAAGCCGGTCGAGAGAAAGCGCCCCGGCGCCTCGAACGAGGATGGCGAAAACAAGGGCGAGCGCCAGCAAGTGATATTCAAACCCCTCCGCATGCTTTGTTCCGGTCCAGTTCATAAAGAACCCATTGTGAAGGTGGACCATGAAGAGAGCCACCATCATGTTACAGCCCACGCCAAAGGCCGCGATGCGGGTGAGAAAGCCGAGGATTAATCCCAGGCCGCCGAAAAACTCCGCGCAGATGGCCAGGAAAGCAAACGGCGCGGGAATGTGCGCGCCGTGAGTGAAAAACCCCATCGTGCCTCGAAATCCGTATCCGCCAAACCAGCCCAGCATCTTTTGCGCGCCGTGCGCGAAAAACACGACGCCCAGAACAATCCGCAACACCGTGGGAACCACATCACACCTTGTGCTCACCAGTTTACGCAACATGGTCATCTCCTTTCAGCCAGTCGATGGGCGCAGGAAGCCGCCACGCGACCGCGTGAGCGCCTGCTACCATCATAGGTCGCCGCTCAAGAATTCAGGTAAAATTTTTCCGCTTGCATTTGAGATTTCGGAGCTAAAATACCACCGAAAGTTTGGAACTTTCCACCCTGAAGTTATCATCTGGTTCACGGAAGGGCGCCCGAGGGACAAGCCCCGGGCCAAGAGGTCAACGATGAGAACCAGCAGTCCCACAGCAGGTTCCGTCCGGTTATCGCGGAAGAGCCTGGGGCCGATCCGCGCCCGGTTCTCTCTTACGGAGGTATCTATGCGCGCATTTCCCCGCCTGCTTTTGATTTCGGCTCTCCTTGCCTGCGCCGGGAGTCTTCTGGCGCAGCAGGTTTGCCGGGGATTCACCGTGGTGATGAATTCCCCGGAAGACAAGCTCACCATGGCGATTAACGGCGCGAACGATCCGGCGCAGCAGATTCAAGCGCTGGATGCGTATATGCAAGCGCACCCCAACTCAAATTTCCTGCCTTGCGTGGATGAATACTACGCGATGGCCTATCTGAAGCAAAACAACTATGCCAAGGTCATTGAGTATGGAGAGAAGGCGCTGGCAGCTCACGATCAGAACGAATTGTTGCTGCTCAATCTCACTAAGGCTTACGTGGGCAGCGCGCAAGCCACTCCTGAAGCCTTTCAAGTGATTATGCTGGAGCCAGGCGAACTCCGCGCCGAAACGCCCAACGCCCGGCCCACAGGCGTCACCGATGCGGAGTGGCAGAAGACGCTATCCGACTATCAAACCGAAGCCAAAGAGATCACCGCTTATATGGAATATGCCTTCTTCTTCCTGCTTCCGCGCGTCGCTGATGCGAATCAGCGCCTGCAATACCTGGATCAATTCACCAAAGCCTACGCGGACAGCAGCCAGCAAGGCCGCGTGGATTTCCAATATTTCATTGCCTACAAAATGCTGAACAATAGCGCCAAGGCGGACGCCTACGGCGAGAAAGCCGTCACCGAAGACCCCAACAACGTGGACGCGCTCAATCTGCTGGCTTACGATTACGGCATCGGTCGCACCAACCCTGCCAAAGCGGCAGAATACGCCAGAAAGGTTCTGGAACTTGCGCCGCAAATCAAAAAGCCGCCTGAAATGACGGATGCGCAATATCAGACGGCCCTGAACAGCAAGCTGGGCCTGGCTCACCTCACTCTGGGCTACGTCGATTTCCTTGAATCGCCCCGCACGCACCGCATCGCTCCGGCTATCGATCAATTCAAGACAGCGGCAAGCCTGCTCAACGGCAATCCCGACTATCAGGCGCAGGCGCTCTTTTATCTTGGAAACGCTTACGAGTTCGCGTATCCGCCAAACCATCGCGCAGCCGCTGAAGCCTTGGAACGCGCGGCCAGCCTGCAAACACCCTGGCAAGGACGCGCCCGCGAACTGCTCGCCAAAGTCCGCGCCGCAGAGAGGCGGTAGAGGTAACGCCTGATCAGAGATACGCCTTGTCGATGTAGCACCATGTCCAGTTGTGTCCGGGTTCGATCGACCGCATAATGGGATGGCCCGTCTCTTCAAAGTGCTTCGTGGCATGACGGCCCCATGAGGAATCGCAGCAGCCCACGTGGCCGCAAATCAGGCACATCCGCAACTGTACCCAGGATTCGCCCTCTTTCAGGCACTCTTCGCAGCCCTCCGTTTTAGGTCCTACACTCTGCGCCAACTCCAGGTGATTGCATTCGCCAGACATGCTTTCTCCTTACAGCGGTTGTTGCCCTGCCCCGCGTCACGACATCAGATAGGCTTTGTGAACCAAGCTTCCATTGCCTTCCCACCCTCTCAACTTTCCTAGCCTAGCTACAAAAGGGCAGAAGGGCTGAAGCAGTATACACTACAAATTTTATATAATGAAATTTTATGGATGGCCAACATAAGCTTAGGGTTCGTTCCTGAGATTTTTCTGTTGCAAAACCCTATCGCCGGAACTTTAAGTGGCACTGTGCGCTCGGCTTTGCAGAAGCGCCTTATTGATTCTAAAGGTTGATTAGGGTTCGTGGGTCTCATTTTGTGTTCGCACATGACCCATCTCCAATCCAGCCTCGTGCCTCGTCGAAATAGCATTTTGGCCAAAATCGAATTTTGTAGTGGAAGAATTTCATCCCGACCCATCTGCTTGCGCGCGAGCCGACCGATCATAACAACCATCCTCCTTACCTGAGGGTGAGAGTCAAAGAGGCGGTGAATTATGGCATCGACCTGGCTCGATGGTAACACTCTTACATAGGCTAGTAAACTAGTAATTTTCATCGCTGGCTGAATGGGTTGGACAGACCCACCCGGCGTTATTGCGACGCCGCCCCTGAAAGGGTCACCGTAAACGGCTGAGCGGTGGTGAAATCCAGCACGGTTTCGCTTGGGATATTCACCTGCTGCCCATGAGTGATGATCTGCGTGGCCGTGCCCGCGCCGCCGCCCACCGCCGCTCCGATGGCCGCGCCTTTGCCGCCGCCGGCAATCGCACCGATCAGCGCTCCAAGTCCCGCGCCAATTCCCGCGCGCGTCGCCGTCTGTTTGCCGCGCGAAGCTCCCGCCGCCTGATAGTCGCTGGTCACAACCGGAACAACTCTTCCATTGATTTCGACGCCGGTCAGTTCCAGCCGCAACTCCGATTGACCTTCGATGCGCCCGGCCTGCTGCGCCTGGATCAATCGCCCGTAGGCGTCCGCTCCCTTGGGAGCCAGCACAACGCCATTGACCTCCAGCGGCTCTTCGAGACTGGCATGGAACTTGTCGCCGACGTGATTAATGGCGGAAGAGACGGTATCAATCATCCGCACTTCGATCTGTGTCCCTGCCGGAACGGTGATAGACTTCGTTGCGGTTGCCGCCCTGGCTTTTGTGGTCTCGGTTGCGGCAGCCGGGCGCGTGGAGACCGCGGCTTGAGAGGCCGACGTGGATGCCGCCGTTGAGTTGCTGTTAAATTCGAGCAGCAGGACCTGGGAGACCGGATAGGTCTTGATTTTGCCGTTCACCAGCAAGTTGATGCTATCCGCCGTGCCGCCCAGGTATTTGCCCTGAATCAGCGTGCCGTCTCTCAACTGTAGCGTTGTGGCCCAAAGCGAGGCGACGCTTAGCGTGACACAGAAGACCAGTACCCATAAAAAAATAGAAATCAGCCTTCTCATGATGGCAAAAACCCCCATAAACTCTGATGATTGCCGATTTTCGGAACGTGGATCGGCACTGGCGCCGCTTATCCCTACGCTAAATTAGAATGCCATTTTTCGTTTTTGGATGCTAAGGACTTCTGGAAGCGATCCCTGGGAATTGCTCCTGCGCTAAAAGGCAGTGACAAGTGGCGAGTGATGAGTGACGAGTGACGAGCAAAGAATCGTTTCCGACAGTTTAGCGGTTTTTGTCACTCTCACTCGTCACTTGTCACATATCACCAGTTATATTCCTCGCCGTCGGCGGTGGGGACACCGCCGCTACAGCAAATCGTGTCACTATAATTTGTAATCCCCTGTAAATCCGGTTTGCATCACGTGGCGCGGCCATCCTGGGCCGTGACGGTTTAACGCTTCACGGGCGAGACGCCCGCGCCACACGGCAACCGAGGGCACGATCGCGCCTTCATGCGCCTTGACAAGGCGGAGGCGACCCCCTATGATTCCTAACAGAGGTTTTAGGGTGTTCGGCAGCGGACTTGAAGAACTCGGTTTTATTCTGTT
>Ga0209061_1002972_pt1 | contig 19594 bp, 21 predicted proteins | sample Coa_R1_10_FD_187157 | JGI IMG/M metagenome (GOLD analysis project Ga0209061, IMG submission 187157) | Surface soil microbial communities from Centralia Pennsylvania, which are recovering from an underground coalmine fire - Coalmine... | ecosystem: Environmental > Terrestrial > Soil >...
GTTCAGGCTGATCTCCGCACCGTTGAAATCCTTGCGCAGGATGAAATTGACGACGCCGCCTACGGCGTCGGACCCGTATACGGTCGATGCGCCGGTGGCCAGCACGTCGACCCGCTGGATCATCGCCTGAGGAATCAGGTTCACGTCGGCGTTGAGCATTCGCTGGCCGTCGATCAGCACGAGAGTGCGGCCGGTACCGAGGCCGCGCAGCGAGATACGTGACGCCCCGTCACCGCCTTCGGTCAACGGAGAAGCCACGCCACCGCCATTCGAGTTGTTCTGCGGGTTGGTGGCGTCACCCCGGATGGCAGGAAGTTGCTGCAATACATCACCCAGGGTCGGCTTGCCGGAATTGTTGATGGTTTGACGATCGACCGTGACCACAGGACTCGCCGTTTCGAGATCGACACGCTTGATCAACGATCCGGTGACGACCACGGTCTGAAGGGTCTTCGGTTGATTCTTCGTTTGGTCCTGATTCTCTTGTGGTTGTTGTGCATGGACCAGGCCGGCCGACGCGACGAGGCCGGCTGTCAATCCGACGCGCACGGCCAACCATAAGCGTTTCAATTTGTGTTTCATGGGCTTCTCCCCAGCGGGTGTGAAACGACACAAGCACCGCCACCGAGCCGTAGCAGATGGATGAATTCAATGCCCTCGAGTGTGCAGCGCGCCTCCTCGTTGCGGTCCAGAAACCGCGGTTTGACCATACCGGCGCCGCAGATGCCGTGCAATCCGCTGACGTGCTCTTCCGCGGTTTCGGCCGAGGGACTCTGAAACCAATTGCGCGTACGTTTATCCAGCGCCCTCTCAAAGGCTTCGCCGCCACGCGCTTGCCATCCGCGCCTGCCGCCCCCAGTTAAGCGGCATTCCTCCCCGCAAGAGGTGTCCATGGAATCCTTCCACGCCACCACCATCCTGTCCGTGCGCAAGGGCGACAAGGTCGTCCTCGGCGGCGACGGCCAGGTCACGTTGGGCAATACCGTGGTCAAAGCCAATGCACGCAAGATCCGCCGTCTCGGCAAGGATTCCAACGTGCTGGCGGGTTTCGCCGGCGCGACCGCCGACGCCTTCACGCTGTTCGAGCTGTTCGAGGACAAGCTCGCCAAGCACAACGGCCAGTTGACCCGCGCGGCGGTGGAACTGGCGAAGGAATGGCGCACCGACCGCCGGCTGGGCCGGCTCGAAGCCATGCTGGCGGTGGTCGACAAGGACGCCTCGCTGCTGATTTCCGGCAACGGCGACGTGCTGGAACCCGAGCACGGCCTGATCGCGATCGGCTCGGGCGGTCCCTACGCACAGGCCGCGGCCAAGGCGCTGCTGGACAATTCCGATCTGGACGCGCGCGCCATCGTCGAGAAGGCGCTCGGCATCGCCGGCGACATCTGCATCTACACCAACCACAACGTCACGATCGAGGAGCTGGGGGTGGGGGATGGGTAGCGGGGGCGCACGGACGAAGCGATCCAGCCCATCGGCACAATCCCCCTCCCGTTTTTGATCGTTTGTCGCAACACCCACACCTTTTCTGATCGCCATCAAAGCGCCCCCACTACCCATCCGCAGTCCCCCGATCTCATGTCCGAACTCACCCCCCGCGAAATCGTCAACGAACTCGACCGCTTCATCATCGGCCAGGACAAGGCCAAACGCGCGGTCGCGATCGCGCTGCGCGACCGCTGGCGCCGGATGCAGCTCGACCCCGCGTTCCGGAACGAGGTCACCCCCAAGAACATCCTGATGATCGGGCCGACCGGCGTCGGCAAGACCGAAATCGCGCGACGGCTCGCCACCCTTGCCAAGGCGCCGTTCGTCAAGGTGGAGGCGACCAAGTTCACGGAAGTCGGCTACGTCGGCCGGGACGTCGATTCCATCGTGCGCGACCTCGCCGACGTCGCCTACAAGCTGACGCGCGACCAGGCCAAGGAGCGCGTCCACTCGCAGGCCGAGGAACACGCCGACGAACGCATCCTCGACGCGCTGCTGCCGCGCCGCGAGAGCAGCGGCGGCTGGGACCAGCAGGGCGACCAGCAAAAGATCGAATCCGATTCGTCCACGCGCCAGAAGCTGCGCAAGCAGTTGCACGAGGGTGAACTGGACGAGCGCGAGATCGAACTCGAGTTTTCCATGAACGTGGGCGTCGAGATCATGGCGCCGCCCGGCATGGAGGAGATGTCGCAGCAGTTGCGTTCGATGTTCCAGAACCTGGGCGGCGCCAAGACGCAGAAGCGCAAGCTGAAGATCAAGGCCGCGCGGCCGCTCTTGATCGACGAGGAGGCCGGCAAGCTCCTGAACGACGACGAGTTGCGGGCGCAGGCGATCGAGAACGCCGAGCAGAACGGCATCGTGTTCATCGACGAGATCGACAAGGTCGCCCAGCGCAGCGACTGGGGCGGCGCAGGCGTCTCCCGCGAGGGCGTGCAACGCGACCTGCTGCCGCTGGTGGAAGGCTCGACCGTGTCCACCAAGTACGGTCCGATCAAGACCGACCACGTGCTGTTCATCGCGTCGGGCGCGTTCTCGATGGCCAAGCCGTCCGACCTGATTCCGGAGTTGCAGGGCCGCCTGCCGATCCGGGTCGAACTGTCGGCGCTCTCGGTGAAGGATTTCGAGCGCATCCTCAAGGAGCCGCACAACGCGCTGACCAAGCAGTACGCCGCGATGCTCAACACCGAGGGCGTGAAGCTGGAATTCAGCGACGAAGGCATCGCCCGGCTGGCCGAGGTGGCGTTCAAGGTCAACGAAAGTACCGAAAACATTGGCGCCCGCCGGCTGCAAACCGTGATGGAACGGTTGCTGGAATCCATCTCATTCGAAGCGGCTGACAAAAGCGGCGAAAAGTACTCAATTGACGCCGAATATGTCGATAAGAGCTTGAGAGATCTGGCATCCAACGAGGATCTTTCCCGCTACATCCTGTGAAGGCACGGTCCAGCCGGGTCCGGACAGCCCCTGCCCGACCCGGCTAGAATGACGATCATGGGCAAGGTCCTGAAATTCGAATCCGAGAGTCCGCGCCCGAAGCTGCGCGGCGCCCTGCAACGCGGCGAACTGGTGCGCGTGTGGCGGGGCGGTCTCGAGGATGGCAGCTTCTGCGGCTACCTCGCCGGCATCGGCAAGGAATGGCTGCTGATGTGGGTGGTCGGCGACCAGATCAGCTTCGATGGCTTGTACGCGATGCGCCTGGCGGACATCAGCGAAGTCGAGGTCCCCGACAGCCACGCCGTCTTCATCGAGAAGGCACTGGCCATACGCAACATCCATCCGCGGCTGCCGCGGAATTTTCCGCTCGACGACATCAACCAGGTGGTGCGCGCCACCGCCGAGTACGCGGCGGTGATGTGCGTGCACGTGGATACCGAAGACGAGCACGAAGTCTGCTACATCGGCCGTCCGCTCGGCATCGAAGAGGACGGCTTCACCCTGCAGGAAATCACGCCCGACGCCGAGTGGCTGCGCGAACCTTCGTTCTTCGGTTGGGACGAGATTTCCACCGTCAGCTTCGATGAGCCCTACGCGCAGGTGCTGCTCGACGTGGCCGGCCAACCGCCACGGATCGACTTCGCGGGATCGGGGTTCGGCAGCGTGCAGTAGTAACCCCGCGCCGACTTCCATCCATGCACACCAGGCGCGTCGGCATCCTGTTGTTTCCGGACGTCGAGCTGCTCGACTATTGCGGACCTTTCGAGGTGTTCTCGGTCACGCGCCTGCGCCCCGACAGGCGTCGCGAAGAACCCTCGCCGTTCGAGGTCCTGCTCGTCGCGGAGAAATCCGGCACGATCACGACCATCGGCGGGATGCGCGTTCTTCCGGACTGCACGTGCGCGGCCTGCCCGCCGCTCGACATCCTGCTGGTGCCCGGAGGCTGGGGCACCCGGGAGCAGATGCGCAATGCATTCCTGATCGACTGGATACGGAACCGGGCCCGGCAGGCTGAAACGCTTGCTTCGGTTTGCACCGGCGCGCTCCTGCTGGGCAGCGCCGGATTGCTGGATGGACTGCAAGCAACCACCCACTGGCAAGCGCTCGACCTCATGCAGCAAACGTTCCCGCGGGTCGAATTGGATCGCACGCGACATTTCATCCAGCACGGACGGGTATTCACGTCCGCCGGTATTTCTGCGGGCATCGACATGGCCCTGAAACTGGTGGAGCACCATTTCGGTGAAGGCGTCGCGCGATCCACCGCGAAGTACATGGAATACCCGTATCCCGACGACGACAAACGCCGGATCGAGATCTGACAAGGAATCCAGACCGGCACCGGCACAGCCAGCACGCCGATGATCCGTGTCACGCCGTGACGCGGTACGCGCCGATAAAATCGGCGGATGCCTGCACCGAAGCCCACCGACATCACGCTCCACAAGAAATCGCGCACGCTGGAGGTCGCATTCGACTCCGGCGAGCATTTCGTCCTGCCTGCGGAATACCTGCGCGTGTACTCGCCCTCCGCCGAAGTGCAGGGCCACGGCCCCGGCCAGCAAGTGCTGGTCGCGGGCAAGCGCGAGGTCGGGTTGCGGGCGATCGAGCCTGTCGGCAATTACGCAGTGCTCCTGCGCTTTACCGACGGCCATGCGACCGGCATCTACTCCTGGGAAACCCTCCACGAGCTCGGCGTCAATCAAGAGGGGAACTGGCAGTCCTACCTCGACGCGCTGGCGAAAAACAATCTTTCGCGCGATCCGGCTTCGCTGTACGGACACCCCGTCCCGATGCGAGGTCCTCCGCCGAAGAAATCGACGTAGGCTGGGGTGAGCGGCTTCTTGCGAACCCCGGCAGGGATGGTGATCATTGCTGGGGTTCTCCGATGAAGCCGGAGTCAGCCAGCCTACTGGGCTAAGCTGACAGGACCGCCGCGCGGCGCGCGAGACTTTCTTTCGGCCAGTGCTGCTCGCGATCGTAATATTCGCGCATCACTGGCACACCTTCGGGCAGGACCACCCACGGCTGCTTCGACGTCGTGAAGATGTGGATGTCGGGCGGAAAACGATCGGGGTCGTCCAGCGTGCCGACGCGGATGAAGGCAAACAACGGACCGGCGCCGCCATAGTGGCTCCACAGCGCGACGCGGCAATGCGGACAGCGCGCGATGTTCTGGCCGCGGCCGCTCGCGGACGGCGTCATCACCATTTGCGGCTGGCCATTCAGCAGCTCGACGCACGCTTTCTCGATCAGTGCGTTCAGAACGAACGCGCTGCCGGTTTCACGCTGGCACCAGCGGCAATGGCAGCAGTGCACGAACAGCGGCGTGCGCGTGAGGCGATAGCGGATGAATTGGCAATCGCAGCCGCCTTCGAAGATTTCGGTTGATGCGCCCACCGTTTTCAGGTCCCCATTCGCTATCGGCACCTTCCACCGCAGACGGGGGAAGGACTGTCAGTTGGCAGCAAACAGCGCGTTCAGATCATCCTCGTCGAACTTCAGCTTGTCGCGCGTGCCACCACCCTCCAGCACGGCCTGCGCGAGTTCGGCCTTGCGCGCCTTCAGATCCTCGATGCGTTCCTCGACCGTGTCGGCGCAAATCAGGCGATACACGAACACCGGCTTGTCCTGCCCGATCCGGTGCGCGCGGTCGGCAGCCTGCGTTTCGGCGGCCGGATTCCACCACGGGTCGTAGTGGATCACGGTGTCGGCCGCGGTGAGATTCAGGCCCACGCCGCCGGCTTTCAGCGACAACAGGAACAGCGGCACCTCGCCATCCTGGAACTTGCGCACCGGTTCAGCGCGGTCGCGGGTGTCGCCGGTCAGTGTGGCATATTGCAGGTGCCGGCGATTCAACTCGCGCGCGATCAGCGCCAGCATTTCGGTGAACTGGCTGAAAAGCAGCACGCGCCGGCCTTCGCTCAAAAGGTCAGGCAGCATGTCCATCAGGAGTTCGAGCTTGGCCGACTCGCGCACCGTGCGCGCGGATTCGAGTTTCACGAGACGCGGATCGCAGCAGGTCTGGCGCAGTTTCAGCAGCGCGTCCAGCACGATGATGCCGCTGTGCTCGATGCCACGCTGGCGCACCACTTCGCGCACTTCTTCGCCCAGCGAGATGCGCAGCGCGTCGTAGAGTTCGCGCTGCTTGCCCGACAACACGACACGTCGCGCGATCTCGGTTTTCTCCGGCAGCTCCTTGATGACCTGTGCCTTGGTGCGGCGCAGGATGAAAGGCGCGATGCGGTGATTGAGCCGCGCTTGGCAATCGGCATCGGCCTGGCGCTCGATCGGAATGCGGTAGTGGCGACGGAACGAACCTTCGTCGCCAAGCAAACCCGGCACCGCGAGATCGACCTGCGACCACAGTTCGCCCAGATGATTTTCCAGCGGCGTGCCGGTCATGCACACGCGGCGCCTGGCGCCGATCGACAGCAGCGCGCGCCGCGCCTGCGTGCGCGGATTCTTCACCTGCTGGGCTTCGTCCAGCACCACCAGCGCGAACGGCTGCTCGCGCAGGACGGACAGATCGCGCGGCAGCAGCGCGTAGCTGGTGAGGATGATGTCGTGTCCGGCGAGCCGGTCGAAACTCTTGACGCGCTCGGGGCCGTGCAGGGTCAGCATCTTGAGCGACGGCGCGAAACGCGCCGTTTCCGACTGCCAGTTCGGGATCAGGCTGGTAGGCGCGACGATGAGCGCAGGCTGCGTGAGCGCCGAGTTCTGCTTCAACGCAAGGATGTGCGCGAGCAGTTGCACGGTCTTGCCGAGGCCCATGTCGTCGGCCAGCACGCCGCCCAGGCCTGCCGCGGCCAATGCATTCAGCCAACGCAGGCCTTCGCGCTGGTACGGGCGCAACTCGCCGCGCAGCGCTTCGGGCACCGCGCCGGAGGCGTGCGCGGCGGCTTCACGCAGGCGCGCGGTGAAGCCCGTCAGATCCTTCGGCGCGTCCAGCTTGCCGTTCTTCGGCAATGCGTTCTCGAATTCCTCCAGCCGTCCCGCCTGCACGCGCGGCAGGCGCAGCTTGTCGCGTGGATGCGCAAGATACTCGGCCAACGGCGCCAGCAGTTTGCGCAGCGTCGCCAGAGGCACGGCGACGCGGCGGCGATCGTCCACCGGCGCGTACCACACCGCATCCTTCGTTTCGTTCTCGGGTGCGGTCAGCGAAAGGGAATGCTGGGACAGTGCACGCGCGACGGTCGGCAGCAGGTTGATCCGCTTGCCTTCGACTTCGATGCCCATTTCGAACTCGAACGCCTCGCCGCCGTCGTCGGCGTGCGCGACGCCGTACCAGCGCGGCGGTCCTTCCAAAACTTCGAACGGGAAGGTCGACGCGTATTCGACGACGAAACCTTCCTTTTCGAGTTTCTCGCGCAGGCCCAACCAGCGCGCCGGCGTGTTCACCTCGAGTGCACCGGCATAGCCCTTGCCGGGAAACACCCAGGCGTCTTCCGGCAATGCGTCGGCCATGTCCCACGGCAACCCTTCGCAATCGACGGCGGGTGCGAGGCCGAACGATTCGAGCCGCTCCATCGTCGCCAGTTCCTCGGCGCGCTTGCGCACGATCTCGACCAGGTTGCCGTTGCGCACGCGGCGCACCACGGCTTCACCGCCGCGCCCCGGCAGGCGCTCACCGCCGTAGTCGAAGGCGAGCCGGGCATACGCCAGCGGCGGCGTACCGGCGCCGATGCGCGCATGACGGGTCAGCGCCTGGAAGATCATTACAGGCTTGGGCGCGAGGTCAGCACGTTGCACGGCTTCGAACGCCTGGGGTGGCGGGATCCGCGCAGCCCAGGACGAGCGGGCGAGGCGCTCCGCCACGGCTTCGGCGTGTTCCGGCGCCAGCGGCGGTGCCTCGACCAGGCCGACCTCCGCGGCATCTCCGTCGAGCGGGCCGAGTTCCGCGCGCTCCACGTCCAGATACCACAATCCGCCGACGCGGATCAGGCGTTGGTGCGCGGGCAGCCGAGGCAGCAGGCGCTGGCGACCATCACGCTCGAGTTGCCACGCCCATTCGAGCGGGCGCTGCGGCCCGAGCGTCAGCCGCAAACCGGCCACGCCCCCCAGGAGACTGGGCGCGGCGGTCAGGACTTCGCGCAGCAGCGCATCACCGAATGGACCCGCGAGATGTGCGTAGGTGCGGCCCTTGCGCTGCGTCTGCGGCAGGCCGAGCACGCTGGCGGCGAGCCGGATCTCGGCTTCCGGCAAGGCGACACCCAGCAGTTGCTTCGAATCCAGCGGTACGGCGCGGCCCAGCCGCCCCTTGGCGACGGTTTCCAGCAACACGGGCGCCAATTCGATCCGCGCCACCGGGGGCTCGTCCTGGAACAGCTCCAGCAGGAAACCGAGCGTCGAAACCCGGCGCGAAACGACACCTGTCTCGCCATCGGAAGCCGCGATCAGACGGGACCACTCCGCCGGCAAAGGTGGGGCGGCGGCCTTGGCGAGCGGGGGCGGAGTCGGTGCTTCGGGCTGGCTGCTGCGGTGCTGCATCCGCGAATGCTTCCACGGCTCAAAAGGCCCAAGCATAGCGCAAGCAAGATGTGGCGCGCTCAGACCACCTCACGCGGGTGTTTCGATTCGACTGATCACCCTACCATTCCCCCTCACCCGCCAAGCCTGTCCTGAGCACCGTCGAAGGCGCTTCGCGCTTGTCTCCCTCTCCCCAAGTGGAAAGGGCTGGGTGAGGGGGGAAGCAGGCTGATTGCCTCAGTTGAACAGGTTCTCCGGGTACTCCGGTTTGCGCTCGCGCGCGAGCAGGGAGTGCACGGCGCCGGTCGGCGTCATCTGGCCGCGCAGCACGGCCTGTACATGTTGCGAGATCGGCAGGTCGAGGCCGTGCCGCTCGGCAAGCCGCATCACCTCGTCGGCCGTGACTGCGCCCTCCACCACCTGGCCGATATCCGCCAAGGCCTGCTCCAGCGGCACGCCGCGGCCCAAGGCAAATCCGAAGCGGTGGTTGCGCGACAACTCGCCCGTGCAGGTGAGGACGAGATCGCCCAGGCCGGCGAGCCCCATCAAGGTTTGCGCCCTTGCACCCAATGCCGCGCCCAGCCGCAGCATTTCGTTCATCCCGCGCGTGATCAGCCCCGCTCTTGCGTTCAGCCCGAGCTGCATGCCGTCGGCGACGCCGGTCGCAACCGCCAGCACGTTCTTCATCGCCCCGCCGAGTTCCGCGCCCAGGATGTCGTTGCCGGTATAGGCCCGAAATGTGTGGCTGTGCAGGAGCTCCGCCACGTGGTGAGCAAACCCGTCGTCGCTGGAGTGCACTGTGACCGCCGTCGGCATCCCGGCCGCAACCTCGCGCGCGAACGACGGTCCGGTGACCACCGCAGCGGGCGTCGCCGGCAGGCGTTCGGCCACGAGCTCGTGGAGAAACCGCCCGGTGCCGGGTTCGAAGCCCTTGGTCGCCCAGGCATAGCCGACGCGGGCCGACAACAGCGGCGCCACTTCGTCGAGCATCTCATGGAACGCGTGGCTCGGGACCGCCACCAGCGCCACGTCGACGCCGTGCACGGCTTCGGCCAGATCGGGCACGCAGGCCAGTTCCGGCGGCAGTTCCAGATCCGGCAGGTAACGAACATTCCGACGGGCGGCTGCGATGCGCGCGAGCGCCTCGGCGTCCCGGCCCCACAATCGGGTCACAACGCCGTTGCCACACAACAGTGCCGCCAGCGCGGTGCCCCACGAACCGGCGCCGAGAACGGCAACCGTCGCGCGAGACATGGCGCCTTACGCGTTCAGGGCGGGCTTGATATCGCCGTTGGCGCCCTGTCCCATCTGCTGGCGTTGCTGCTCGGCGTACAATGCGTCGAAGTTGATCGGCTGCAGCAGCAGCGGCGGGAAACCACCGTGGAGGACCAGGTCGGAGATGATCTGGCGCGCGAACGGGAACAACACGTTCGGGCAATAGGTCGCCAGCACGATCGAAAGGTTGTTCTGGTCGAAGCCCGTGAACGAGAACACGCCGGCCTGATGCACCTCGGCCAGATACGCGGTGCGCTCGTTGAGGGTGCAGGTGACCGTGAGCGTCAGCACCACTTCATAGTTGTCGCCCTCGATCGGCGTGGCCTTGTGGCTCAGGTTCAACTGAACCTGCGGCTGGCCCTCTTCCTGGAAAACCTTGGGCGCGTTGGGGACCTCGAACGAGACGTCGCGTGCATAGATCTTCTGCAGCGCCATCTGCATCTGGGGGGCGGCTTGGCCATTGCTCGGGGCCGGGGTCTCTTCTGCCATGTTCTTGCAAGCTCCGCTGGGAAAGGGTCAAAGGTGGGAATTGTCACACACCCTTGGGCTCCATGCACGCGCTCCGATTGCCCGAAAACTCGGCGCCTGCTACATTTGACGGCTGTCTTCAGCCGATCCGGGCTTCCCGGGTGTCCCGCCGCGCGATGCGGGGCCGACGCGGCGATTCCGACGATCGCGTGTTGGAATGTCGGGCCGTACGTCCGCGGGCCACGCGGACCCCATGAGGAGAGAAGCCATGGCACGTGTCTGCCAGGTTACCGGCAAAGGTGTGCAAGCCGGCAACAACGTATCGCACGCCAACAACAAGACCCGCACCCGCTGGCTGCCCAACCTGCACGAACGCCGGTTCTGGGTCGCGAGCGAGAACCGCTGGGTGAAACTGCGCGTATCCGGCAAGGCCCTGCGCACCATCGACAAGAACGGCATCGATGCCGTGCTCGCGGACCTGCGCAAGAACGGGCAAAAGGTCTAAGGAGAACTCCCATGGCAAGCAAACGCGACAAGATCCGCCTGATTTCCTCGGCCGGCACCGGCCATTTCTACACCACCGACAAGAACAAGAAGAACACCCCGGACAAGATGGAAGTCAAGAAATACGACCCCGTCGTCCGCAAGCACGTGATCTACAAGGAAGGCAAGATCAAGTGACGTTTTGGCCCGCGCGCTTCGCGCGCGGAATGCCAAAACGTCACCCCGGCGAAGGCCGGGGTCCAGTGTCTTTGCTCTTGTGAAGCCCGCCACGAGGCGGGCTTCGTTTTTGGCGCGTTCGCGTTTTCCGCGAACGCCTTTGCCATCGCGTCATCCCGGGGCAACGCGAAGCGTTGAACCCGGGATCCAGTGCCTTTCTCAAAAGGTCATCCCGCGAAAGCGGGGGTCCAGTGAAAAGTGAAAGCCCCGCCGCAAGGCGGGTTTCGGTTTTTGGCGAATTCGCGTTTTGTGCGAACGCCTTTGCACCATCCTCAAACCGCGGAACGCGGGATCCTGCGAACGATCGCTACAAACCCGCCACGATTCGCCCAATCTCCGCCAGCACGGCCTTGCGCGCGGCAACATCAGCGCTGTCGGTCATGTAATACGCCGTAACAAGCAGCGGCTTTCGATGCCGCGGCCAGACGATCGCAATGTCGTTGCTGGCGTGGAATCCGTCCCCATCCCACTGACCGGTCTTGTCGCCGATACGCCAGCCAGCAGGCATCCCGGCGCGCAGCGTTTGTAGCCCGGTTTGGCAATCCGCCAGCCATCGCGTCAATCTCTCGCGCGATGGTCTCGATAGTGCATCGCCCAGCAGCACTTTCTGCATATCTGCGAGCATCGCCTTCGGAGTGGTGGTGTCGTGTGGGTTGAGCGCCGGTTCGATGCGATCCAGCAGCGTGAACTGGTCGCCCAAACCGCGCGCAAATCGCGTGACTGCGGTCGGCCCTCCGATGCTCGCCAACAGCAGATTTGCGGCAGTGTTGTCGCTCCAGACGATGGTTGCCTCGCACAGTTGCGCAATGCTCATGCCGGGCGTCCCGACGTGCTGTTTGGTGATCGGTGCGTACTCGAGCAATGCATCCTCGCCAAGCACGAGGCGCCGATCCAGTTTCTCGGCGCCTTGATCGATTCGCTTCAATACAACTGCAACCAGCAGCAACTTGAAGGTGCTGCAAATCAGGAAGCGCTCATCGCCGCGATGTGCGATGCGACGCCCGCTGCCTGTATCCAGTGCCGCGACACCCAGTCGGCCGCCGTGTTCACGTTCCAGCGCGGCGAGCCGCAGTGCGGCCGGATCATCGGCAAACGACAACGTCGGAAACATGACGAGCGCAACGGCGCCCGTTATGGCGTTTTTCAGCAAGTCACGACGGTTCATGGAAGACCCGATACGTTTGACTTCAAAGTAAATCACGAATCGCAAAACGGCAGGCAAGCATTCTTTGGCGAGCGTCAATTGCCGCACGCCTCCGCCATCGCCTGTTCCAGCGAACGCTCCGGATGCTCGCGCAAAGCCGTGATTTCATCTGACCGCCATATTCGCCGCACTTGGCCCTCCAACAGGAGCACAATGCTTGATGCGTAGCGTTCGGCGACATCGAGCGAATGGGTGGCCAGCAGCACGCTGGTATCGCCGCGCGCAACCATGGCAGCGAGGTGCGCCTTGAACGCCAGCGCACTGCGCGGATCGAGCCCGTTGAACGGCTCGTCCAGCAACAGCAGCGGCGGGTCGCCGAGCAATCCGAGCAGGATGCCGAGCTTCTGCCGCATCCCGAGCGAATAGCTGTCGATCCGCCGATCCAAGACGGGAGTCAGCGAAAGTGTTTCGCCAAGCGCAAGCGTCGGCGGCGGAATGGCGGCCAAACCGCGTGCGCCGGCGACGAGCGCAAGGCTCTCGCGGCCGGTGAGCAATGCCGGCAGGCTCGCCGGATCGATCGCGAAGCCGGCCACTGCCTTGGCTGCGCGCGGCGTGGCGGCAAGGTCATGCCCGGCGAGCTTGACCACACCGCCCATCAAAGACACCAAACCCACGATCGCGCGCAGCAGCGTGGTCTTGCCCGCGCCGTTCGGACCGATCAATGCAACGAATTCACCGCGCCCGATCTCCAGATCGACGCCGTCCAGCACCTGAGTGTCGCCGTACGCGACACGCAGATCCGTGGCGCGCAGCAAAGGCATCACACCGGCGGTTCCGGTCGCGTCGTTACGCGAAGCATCCGGAACAGTGGCCACACCGAAACCGCCAGCGCACAGGCGACCCACGCCAGCGCGACGATGCCGCGTCCCGTCAGCAGTGTGCCGGCAATCATCGGAACCAGTGCGCACAGCGCGGCGACAAACGGGTAGCGCAGCGAAGCTGCGCGGGCGCAATGGACATCCAGAGGCGTGGCGCCAAGCAGGTCCATGACCGCCCTCGTTGAATCGGCACTGGCCCGCATCACCACCGCAAGCCATGCCCATGCCAGCACCAGCAGGACCAGGGCAACCACGACCGGTATGGACGGCCCGTCCGGCACCCCAGCAAGCACGACTGCGGCCAGGACGAAACTGCCGCCACGCCGCCACTTCACCAATGCGGCGCGTCGTTGCCAATCCACGAGATGCGGCAGGCGCCGATCGTTCAACCATGGCAGCACCAACAGCGGCTCGCGAATTCCATCCGCATGCGCCACACGTCCTACGGATGCCCGCGATACACGCACCAGCGCTATGGCCGTGCCGATGATCACCCCGAGACCCATTCCCGCCAATGCGTATGGCAGGTCCGCATGATGCGGCGCATGCCAGGAGACCGCCAGAAGCAGTGCAATGATGAACGCGAGCGACACGATCAAGACTGCCGTCGTGAGGACTGACAACGTCCAGGTCATCGCGCCCCGCGCGGTCGGCAACGCGCCACACCACCCGAACCGCCAACGCTCGATCGTACCCAGCATCCGCGCATGCGCGATCGCGTGGCTACCGCCCAGCGCGAGCAGCGCACCTGCTGCGAGGCACCATCCATAACCACCGTAAAGGTCGCCGCACGCAATGGCCACGCAGCACGCCAGCAGCAGCGCCGGAGTACCGAGGACTGCAGACGCAGCCCAGCCCGTGCGTCGCAGCACAAGCCAGTCGGCGCGAAGGGCGGGATGCAGGGCGAGAATCATCCGCGCGGATTGTGTCATTACGAATTGCGCGCAGCAAAAACCCGCCTCACGGCGGGTTTTGCATAATCTGAGGTACGTCTTTCTTTTCTACGCCCTCGCAACCGCATACCGTCGCAGGCGCGCGGAAAATTCGGCAAGCTTCAGGTTGCCGCTGGCTTCGGCCTCGCGGCACCACTGCTGCAGCGCCGCGAGCGCGGATTCGGGTTTGCGCTGCTCCATCAATGCGGCGAGACGCGCGCGGTACTCGCTGATCTGTTTCAGGCGCGGACGGTTTTCGACCACGCTCGCAAGACGCGCCTTGCCGCTCTTGTCCAGCCAGCGGCCGCCGTTGGCCAGCGCACGGCGCAGGCGGCGGCGCGGCATCTTGCCGAAGTGACGTGTGCCTTCGGCGTCGGACTGTTCGCGCACCGTGGGCTTGATCACCGTCTTGTAATAGTCGGTCATCGCCTCGAAACGATGCGTCAGCAGCGCCTTCAGCGTTTCCATGTCGGGCAGCGACACGTTGGGACGTTCATCCAGCGATGGCGCCACGCGCAGCACTTTCGCCAGCCCTACCCTTTCGAGGCCGCGGATCACCACCCAGCCGATGTCGACTTCGAATTTGCGCAGCGCGAACTTCGCCGAGCTCGGGAACGCGTGGTGGTTGTTGTGCAGTTCCTCACCGCCGATCCACACACCCCAAGGCGTGAGGTTGGTGGCCTTGTCGGCGGTTTCGAAATTCCGGTAGCCCCACCAGTGGCCGAGCCCGTTGACGACGCCCGCGGCCCAGAACGGAATCCATGCCATCTGCACGGCCCACACTGCGCCACCGATCACGCCGAACAGCAGCACGTCGATCACCGCCAGCAGCGTGATACCAAGATAGGGATGCGCCGCATAGACGTGCCGTTCGATCCAGTCGTCAGGCGTGCCGCGGCCGTATTTCTGCAGATCCGCTTCGTTCGCGGCCGCCACGCGGTACAACTCGGCGCCTTCGAAAAACACCTTGCCGATGCCGACGACTTGCGGGCTGTGCGGATCGTCCTCGGTCTCGCAGTGCGCATGGTGTTTGCGGTGCACCGCGACCCACTCCCTGGTCACCATGCCGGTACCAAGCCAGTTCCAGAACCGCAAAAAGTGCGCGACTGCTGGATGGAAGTCCACGCCACGATGTGCCTGGCTGCGATGCAGGAACAGCGTGACGGCAAAAATGGTGAACTGGGTCGTCACCAGCACATAAATGAGAATCGCCAGCCAGCCGGCATTCGCCAGGCCGTGCGCGGCAAAATCGAGGAAAGTTCCGAGCATTACGATCACACAGGAAAAGGACGGACCAGAGCAAGCCCGCGACCATCAGTCTAGGGCAGATGCCACCCGACCGCCACAGTCTTGCCTAAACAATGTGATGGCTACGACAATGTTTTCAATGATGTTTACATTATCGTAACCCGATGGTCGCGACGCCGGCGTTGCTCGAACTCGATCGCGTGTGCCGCCGGTTGGCCGGGCGCGCGGTGCTGCAGGACGTTTCGTTCAGCCTGCATCGCGAAGACGTGCTGGGCCTGCTGGGTGTCAACGGCGCCGGCAAATCGACGACGTTGGCGATCATTGCCGGCGTGTTGAAACCCGACGCGGGGCGCGTGCGGATCGAAGGCCGCGACATGGATGATGATGTCCGTGCGCTCCGCGATCGGATCGGCTGGGTGCCGGAACGCGTGCCGCTCTGGTCGGAATTGACGGTGAGCGAAGCGCTCGAAGCGTGCGGGCGGCTGCGCGGCCTGCCGAAATCCGCGCGCAAGGCTGCTTGCGAACGCGAACTCGCGCGGCTGGAACTCGAAGCCGTCGCGCACCGCCTGTGCGGCCAGGTGTCGCTCGGCCAGAGGCGCCGCGTCGGACTTGCGCAGGCGCTGCTGCACGAGCCCGACCTGCTGGTGCTGGACGAGCCCGGGAACGGCCTCGACCCGGTGCAAAACGCGCAACTGTGCGATCTGATCGGATCGCTGTCGCGCGGGCGCGGCATCATCCTGTCCAGCCATGTGCTGGCCGAAGTGGCCGCGATGTGCAATCGCGTGGTGATCCTGCACGACGGACGTGTGCGGCACGATGCAAAGCTAGACGCTAGCCTTGATGACCGGCGCGGTCGGCTGGAGGCGCAATTCCGCGCGATCGCGCAACCCATGGCGGCCGCCGCCGCATGAGCGCACTCGCCGTTGCGCGCCTCGACCTGAAGCGCCTGGCCGTTCGGCCATTCGCCTGGACGCTGGCCGGCATCGCGCTCGCGATGATGGCCTGGCAATTCCTGCTGGGCGTGTCCACCTTCCTGCACGCGCAGCCGACACTGCCGGGCGCCGCGACGGAGCCCGGATTCGTCGACGCGGTCGTGTCGCCGTATCTGCTCAACTACATCCAGTTGTGCCTGATCATCGCGCCGCTGATCACGATGCAGGCCCTGGCCGGTGAGCGCCGTTCGCAGCGCCTCGCGCTGTTGACGGCATCCGGCGCCTCCGGCGCCGGGATCGTGCTGGGCAAGTTCGCCGCGCGACTGGTATTCGTGTGGCTGCTGCTGGTCGTGGTCGCCACGCTGCCGCTGGTGCTGAGCGGCGCGACACATCCCGACTGGGGCCAGTTCGGCGCGGCGCTGATCCTGAGCGCGCTGTGCGTCGCCGCGCTCACGGCGATCGGCATCGCCTGCTCCGCCTTCACGCCGGAACCCGCGTTGGCTGCAACCGCCGCGCTGCTGATCGGCGAGGGCTTGTCGCTGATCGACGCCGGCGTTCGGATCACCGGCGGCGATGGTGGCTGGCTGGGCTACCTTGCCTTGCACACGCATCTCGCGCCCGCGATGCGTGGGCTGGTCCGCAGCGAGGACATCGTGTACTTCCTGATCGTGATCGTGCTCGCGCTGGCGCTTGCGGTCCGGCGTGTCGCGTCCGAACGGGAGCGCGACTGATGCGCGGCGCGTGGAAAGGCTGGTTGCACGCGCTGCTGTGCGTCGTGATCGCCGTGTGCGTCGCGGCGTTGTCGGCGCGCTTCGGGTTCACCGCCGACTGGAGCGCGGGCGCACGCGCGACGATCACGCCAAGCAGTCAGGCGCTGCTCGCGCAACTGAGAGGGCCGATCCAAGTCACGAGCTATGCGCGACCGGGCACGCTGCGCGCGAAGACCAGCCTGCTGGTCGACCGCTACCGCCGCTTCAAGCCCGATCTTTCCCTGAAGTTCGTCGACCCGGATCTCGATCCCATCGCAACGCAGGACGCCGGCATCGCGTCCGACGGCGAACTGATGCTGAGATGGAATGGCCATACCCAGCACGTTGCGCAACTCGACGAACAGGATTTTTCCGACGCGCTGGTGCGGCTCGCGCGCGGCGGCACCAAACTGGCCGCTTTCATCACCGGCGACGGCGAACGCGACGCCACCGGACAGAATGCGGGAGATTTGGGCGACTTCGTCAAGCAACTGTCCGCGCGCGGCGTACGCGCGCTGCCGCTGAACCTCGCCCAGGCCGCCGAAGTTCCGCGCAATGCGAACCTCGTGGTGCTGGCGAGTCCGCAAGCGGCGTTGCTGACGACGTCGGTGCAAAAACTCGTGGACTACGTCGCCAACGGCGGCAACCTGTTGTGGCTGACCGAACCCGGCAGCGACGATCTGGGACTCGCACCGCTGGCGCAGGCGCTGGGCATCAAGCGCCTGCCGGGCGCGCTGTTCGACGCGCAGAGCGCGGCTGCGGGTCTCGCCGATCCGCGCATGCTGGTCACGACGCAGTACCCGGCGCAGGCGATCACCGACGGCTTCGACATCAATGCGCTGTTCCCGCGCGCCACCGCGCTGGCTGCGTTGGCGGGCGCGCAATGGAACGCCCAACCGATCCTGCAGTCGAGCACGCGCAGTTGGAACGGGACCGCGCCGGACGATGCGGCACAGGCGGGGCTCGATCCGCGAGCCGGGGATCTGAAGGGCCCGCTCACTTTCGGCTACGCGCTGAGCCGGCTGTCGCCCAGCCCCGACAAGAACCAGCAGCGCGTAGTCGTGATCGGCGACGGCGATTTCCTGTCCAATGCGTATCTCGCCAACGGCGGCAACCTGGCACTCGGCGAGCGCGTGTTCGACTGGCTGCTCGGCGACGACGCACTGGCGAGCGTCCCGCGACCGGCACCCGATGCCGTGTTGAAGCCGACCCGTGCGGAACTGGGCGTGCTCAGCTTCGGATACCTGATCGCGCTGCCGATCGTTTTGATTTTGATCGGCTTCTCGATTGCCTGGCGCCGGCGCCTGCGGTGACCCGCGCGAATCGAAACCTGGTCGGGCTGACGATCGTCGCCGCGGCGCTGGTCGCGGCGGTGCTGTGGGTGGGGCGGCGCGAATACCTGCGCGACCCGCCGTCGGTCACGCCGCTCGATCCCGGCGCCGTAACGAGGATCGAGCTCGACATTCCGCCGGTCACGCCGCAGGTCTTCGAACGCCGCGCGGACGGCTGGTGGCGCATCGAGCCTTCCGCGGCCCGCGCTGACGACCAACGTGTCGAACGCCTCGCGGAACTCGCCGCCTCGCCGGTCGCGCGCTGGATTCCGGCATCCGGTATTGCGTCCGCCAGCATTGCCCTGGAGCATCCTTCGGCGACGCTGGTGTTGAACGGCGTGCGCCTCGAATACGGCGGTCTCACCGCGATCGACGAACTGCGTTACGTGCGGGTCGGGAACAAGGTCGCGCTGGTGCCGAGGCAGTATTCACCGGAAGTGATGCTTACGAAGCCCGCAGGTGAGTGAGTGCCGGAACTCCCCGAAGTGGAAACCACCAGGCGAGGCATCGCGCCGTTCGTGACGGGACACATCGTGGAACGCGTGGTGTTGCGTCGCGGGGATTTGCGCTGGCCGATCCCGCGCGCGATCGCGACCAAACTGCCGGGACAACGCATCGACGCCGTCGAGCGCCGCGCAAAATACCTGTTGCTGCACACCCAAATCGGCAGCGCGCTGCTGCACCTCGGGATGTCGGGCTCGCTGCGGATCACCGATCCTGCCGCGCCGTCGCGCGCGCATGATCATTACGACCTCGTGCTTGATTCGGGCCAGGCGCTGCGCTTCAACGATCCGCGCCGGTTCGGCTGTCTGCTCTGGCAGAAGCGAGGCGAAGTGCATCCGCTGCTGCGCGACCTCGGCCCCGAACCGCTGGGCGATGCATTCGACGGCGACTGGCTCTGGGCGGCATCGCGCGGGCGCAGCGCTGCGGTCAAGAGCTTCCTGATGGACCAGTCGATCGTCGTGGGCGTCGGCAACATCTACGCCAGCGAAGCCCTGTTCGCGGCAGGCGTACACCCCAAGCGCGCGGCAGGCGCGGTATCACGCGCGCGTTACGCGCGCATCGCCGCGGAAATCCGGCGCATATTGAATTACGCGATCACCCGCGGCGGCACGACCCTGCGCGATTTCCTCGCACCCGACGGCGCGCCCGGGTATTTCGAACAGGAATTGTTCGTGTACGGACGCGCGGGCAAACCTTGCAAGGTTTGCGGCACGTCAATCCGCTCGCAAGTGATCGGGCAACGCATGACTTATTGGTGCCCGCGCTGCCAGCATTAGTGTGCGGTCGTCCTTGACCGCTCCTTCGACCCACCGACAGTTGATTTGAAACAACCTCAAGTCATAAACATCACCACAGCCAAAAGCCGCCGTCCATGGCCAAACCACTCCTTGGCCTGATTTCTCACAAAAGCTCGCATGCGCTACGGCTGACAGGCGTCACACGACAAGGATCGTGATTTGCACCAGAATGTGTATCCCCTTGGACGAAACGTCGTCATGACTCCCAACGTCATCGTTCCCATC
>Ga0209061_1002973_pt1 | contig 19589 bp, 13 predicted proteins | sample Coa_R1_10_FD_187157 | JGI IMG/M metagenome (GOLD analysis project Ga0209061, IMG submission 187157) | Surface soil microbial communities from Centralia Pennsylvania, which are recovering from an underground coalmine fire - Coalmine... | ecosystem: Environmental > Terrestrial > Soil >...
TTCTCGAAAGATCTGCTTGATCCAAAAACGAAACTGCCTTCCGGTGCCAGCCGGAAAGCAGCTTTCTCTGTTCCTCGAAGTTTTGCTTTCACTCACGAGGGTTACTCGGGATTATAACACGATCTTTCGCCGGAAAACAACGCATCCTCATCATTCGGCGAGCAGCTTCTTACCGCCTCGTGCCGCTTCTCGCCACAGTTGTTCACCACACAAGAAGGATCTCTACCATGAACACAACCTTTTCCTCTTTGACCCTTACTCTTCCGCGCCAGTTCACCGGAACCATCTCAGCTCTTGCTTTTTCGCCTGACAGCACCCGTCTCGCGGCAGTCTCATCCTGCGGTTCGGTCGCGGTCTGGGAGACGCGCACTGGCACCTGTATGTTTGAAAAACAGGTTGCGCGGGACCACCTGACAGCCCTGGCCTGGACGAGCCAGGGAAGATGTTTGCTGTTGGGCAGCAAGCGAGGTGCGCTCTCCCTGTTGCATCTCGCATCTGGTGAAGTAATTACCAGCGCCAGTTTTTCGCACTCGATCACGAAGATTGCCTATGCTCCCAATGAGGATAGAGAGCGCTTCTTCGTGGTTGCTGGCCCGACCCTCCAAATCTTCACCGCTGGGCAGCCGCATCCCATCACCCGGCGCTATCCAACGCCGTTGAGCAGTGCGGCCTGGTGTCCCGCCGGCCGTTCTCTTGCTGCGCTTACCCAACATGGCCTGGTTGACGTGTGGGATATGGCCGCGAGATCTGTGCGTTTCCAGACCATCTTGCATAACTCCCCGCGCTGCCTGGCCTGGGGGATGACAGACCAGATGCTCACTATCGGGACAGCCCAGGGTAAGATCCAGCATTATTCGCTTCACGGAGCGCGCTGGGGAACCGAGCATACTGTCTCACGCTTTCCCATCGCGGCGCTCTTTTGGGGAGAACTGGGCGTCATTGCGCAAAGCGCGTGTGAAACGGTGCTCTGGACTAATCAGGCACTTCACGCGCTTGCACATCGTGTCCAGACAGTTGCGCTTGATTCACGCGGGGCCATGCTTGCAACCGCTCACGCTCAAGCGCTTCACATGGTTCTACTTGCTTGACTCCAATGGCAACTCGCCGCTTAACCAGGGTGGTTACAAAGCCGGTTGGGCGGCCTTCTCATCTTCAGGAGGTTTTTATGCTTGTACTTAGACGCACCTCTGGCGAGCAACTGGTCATTGCTGGCGTGATTCGGATTACGATTTTGCAGATCCGGGGTAATAGCATCAAAATCGGCATTGAGGCTCCGCTTCAGACCAGCATCTTGCGAGGAGAACTCGTGTCACAGAAGCCACGTCTGGCAAAGCCTTCAGGAGAGGACCAGGATGCCAGTGCGGCTCCCGGTTACCCGGCCAATTCTGGCAACTAAACGCTTCTTTTCTCTCCCACTGCTCTCTGAAAGAGAACATTTCCCTATCCTTTGACGCGACCGGCACTTCCCTGAAAGTTGTGGGAAGTGCCGGTCGCGTGTTTTGGTTTTGAGAAGAAAGGATACTTCATGACGGATATCATGTTTCCCTACGGAACCTTTCCGCTTGATGATCTGTTTCGCACGCGCTATGCGATGGATTACTCCAAAGCGTCCTTCTATCCTTTGCCCGAGGTGCTTCCCTATCACCATCCACTCTTCTCGCGTCTGGAAGGACGTTCTGCGCTGCCTGATCGCCCATCTCCCTGGTGGCCGGATTGCGTGGAGCAGATAGGGCATCCGGCTCTCAGAGCGCTGCTTGCCCCGGTTTCCGGGCAGGAGTTCCGTGAAGGGGTAATTGAAGCGTCGCGGTGGAAGCAGTTTCGGCAGAAGCTTTCCGAGTGCGACCGGGAAACCTTGCCGAGCAGTCCAAAACTGGCGCCCATGCTAGAATGCACCGATTATGCGTCGTTGTTCACCTGGCGCGGAGCGAAAGACACGCCAGCACTCCTCGACTTGTTGATCACGGCCTGCCCGCTCCACGCGCTGTATATGTCCAACGGGCCGGACTGGAAAAGCTGCCAGCATTTTCGGACCGGAGAATACAACGTATGCCTGGTTGGCAATTTCTATGACACTGGAGTCGCGGCCGCGATGGTGCTGGCCCCACAGGCCAATGTCTGGGACAGTGGTGCTGTTCTGGCGCGGACCACTCTCCGCGTTTTTGTCAATGAGGGACATCTCTGCATCGGCATCGGGCAAACCTATCACAACAATGATACCCTCGCGTTTCTGCTGCTATTTCAGCTCGCAGAGCTATTGGACCGGCAGCAGATCTCCTGGGGATTTCTGAGCGAGATCAATTCCTTCTCGTATGCTCGCAACGGTTATCTGGGAGCCGAACTGAAACAGCGCAGCAACTGTGCCGAGAGCATCACCCTGAGGAGCGAGCCGTTCTGGCTTCCCAATGGTTGGGCTACCCCTTATGTTGATGGCGGTAAGCACACCTGGGAACTGGTCAGCCCGCTGTCTCATCGGTTGCAAGCCACTCTCCAGCTCATGCCGCCTCGCGCCTGCGCAGCCTGCGCGGCCTAACCATCTCGCTTCTTGTCACTATGTATCTCCCTGTTTGCAGCAAGACAGACCTTTCCCTTCCCCTGTAGGGAAAGGTCTGTCGCATGTTTTAGAAAGGACCCATCTGATGGCACTTCAATCGACGACGACCGAACATCTCTTTCCGTATGGAACCTTCCCTGTCGATCCAGCCTTGAGCGCCTGCTACACACAGCATTATTCCCGCGCTCATCGCTATCCTCTTCCCAATCAGCTTCCCTCTCACCATCCACAGTTCTCGCATCTGGTGGGCGTGTATCCGCTTCAATACAGTCTCCCTCCCTGGTGGCACACATACATCACTCATGCGAAGTCTGATCTGTTCAAGCCACTGCTCTCCAGCGTTTCCGCTCAAGAATTCCGTGCAGGATGTTTTGACCAGGCTCGCTGGAAGGCGTTTAGGGAGACGCTTTCCGATGAGGAGCGCCGCCGCCTGCCACAAAGCCCCAAACTCGTGCAGGTGCTGGAGGGAACTGGCTGGTCCGGGCGCTTTGGGAATCGGGGGCCTGCCGATACTCCTGACGATTGCCGTCTGGTGATTTCGACACAGCCGCTCGACTTCTTATATATGTCCAATGGACGGGAATGGCACAGCTGCCAGCACCTGTGGAACGGAGGGGAAAATCAGCACCTCCCCGGCAATTTTTACGATACCGGCGTAGCAGTGGCCATGGTGCTGCCTCCTGATAAACATGTTGAGGACGACGCATCGGTGCTGGCACGGACAACGCTGCGCGTCTTTCGCCATAAGGAGCGCCCTGTGGTGGCTATCGGGCGCACGTATCATAATAACGAAACGGTAGCCTTTCTTCTCCTCTGTAGGCTGGCGGAGATCTTCGATGCCCATCATCTTACCTGGGGATTGATGATCGAGGTAAACACGCTGGACTATTGCGAAGAGGGGCTTCTTGGTCCCGCACTCGCTCAGCGTCTCGATAAGGACGTGCTTGTGGCGGGCGAACCCTGTTGGTTCCCGCATAACTGGTGGGTGCCGTATGTCGATGGCGGTGATCACCAGTGGGAACCGGACTGGCAACGTAAGCACGATGATTATTACTGTCTGAGACTCCTTGCCACTATCAGACTGATGCGTCCTTGAATGCTCGCACCAATCTGCCGCATGCTTGATTCGCCCCGTTAGTATGTTCCCTCGTTGTCTCCAGACCCCCCTGCCCACGTCTAACCACTTCCTGTCAAGGGCAAGTGCTGGGTTTCCCGTTGAACGATTTCTCAGAAAGGATTAGTTTTATGACGCATATTGCTCTGTCTCCTCATCATTTCTCTCCGTTGTTTCAGATCGCTCTGGATCTCTTCCGTCGCCCCAGCCCCTCTGGGCGCGAGGGCCTGGTGCGCGCCTATGTGGTAGAGCATCTCGAGCGCTGTGGCTTCACCGTTTCCCTTGATGAAACCGGCAACGTCCTCGCGGTACGGGGGACGCCCGAGGCTGAGGATGGCTATCCACTCCTCTCGTTCCACATGGATTGTGTCTCGTATAATGCTGCTTGCCTGACAGATTACACTGACGCTTCTTCCATCTCCTTTGTTCCTAGTCTGTTTTCCTCCACTGGTTCCTCGCGCTCCCGGGCAAAACGGCGGCGCGCGGAGCGTCTCTCCCTGCGCCCCCTGGAGGCGTTAGACCTTACCGGTGAATGGCTCCACAGTAGAGAGGCATTCGTTCTGGGAGGCGACGATAAGTGTGGCGGGGCAATTGCCCTCTGCCTGGCGGCAACTACAGATCTCCCGCTTAAGATTCTCGCCTCCGTCCAGGAGGAGATTGGCTGTGTAGGTATTGACCAGGTTGATCCCGACTTTTTCGCGGATGTAGCCTATGCATTGGTCCTCGACCGCCGGGGTGCGAACCACCTGGTCGTTTCCATCGCGGGGCAGGTCCTCTGCCAGGGGACATTCGCTGCGGCAATGATGCGTGCTGCTGCCACCACAGATCTCGTCGTCTATGCTGTTGAGGGCGCCCTTTCTGACGCTCGAACCCTGGCGCAGTACATTCCCAATGTGGTGAATCTCAGTGTTGGTTATTATCGTCCCCACACGCTCCAGGAGCGGGTTTCCCTCATTGATCTCTGGCGCTCCTATCAATGGGTCCACGAGGCGCTCTACAGCCTTCCCCGCTCCGAGTCCAACCGCGATTTTCTCTCACGATGGCACGCCGAAGAAGCGGGAAGCCTGGTCTGCTCGCATTGCCAGAAGCTGGCCATCAGGCACACCGAGCTCTCAGAAGATCTCTGGGGATTTGTCTGCCAATGCTCTGAAGAGGAACGCTTTGGAATGATAGGCCAGCCAGATTTTTGAAGCCCTCCGGCGTTCTTCGCCGAGTCGCCAGGCTTGCACACGTTTGTAAAGGAGGTTCTCCGTGATGATCTGTCCCAATTTCTTGACTCACTACCTTGCCCGAGGTGAAGAAACAGGCACACTTTCCGTCTCGCATCTGCCGGATGGAGTTGTGCTCTGGCGTGGGGAGCATGCGCACCAGGGCGCGATTACCGAACTTGCCTGGTCAGCGGATGGTCAGTTGCTCGCGTCTGGCGGCCAGGATGGAATGGTTCGCGTCTGGCAGGCTGGCACTGGCGCCCTTCTCCATACCTTCCTTCATGGCGAAGCGGTTCGCCGGCTGCGCTGGTCGCCACAGGGAATGCTCGCCTCAGCCTCTGAAAATACTATTCATCTATGGCCTCTGGTAGCTTCCACTGCTCCTGCTGCTTGAGTCCTTTATTCTTTCTCTCAAGCTTTGTTTCGTTCGGCCAGCGTTTGCTCCATCGAGTAACGCTGGCGTTTGTTTGTGAGGCATAGACATGTCTTCTTTTGACCAAACCGTTTTTAATACCGTATCGCTCGCCAATGCCGCGCTGGCCTACGCGCAAACCGGCATTCCGATTTTTCCCCTTGTTCCTGGCACAAAGCGACCTCTGGTAAGACATGGTTTTTATAGCGCCACGACCAACCTCTCCGTTATTCAGCGATGGTGGCGGAGGCAGCCATGGGCGAACATCGGAGCAGTGTGCGGCGAACCATCGGGCTGGTGGGTCCTTGATGTCGATCCGCGCCATGGTGGGTGGCAAGCGCTGGAGCTGCTGCATCACGACCTCCATCTAGAAGGCTCAGTTGCCTTATCGTTGCAGTCTACGCGCTGCCAACAGACTGGCGGCGATGGGGTTCACCTGATCTTTCGCCGGCCTGCAGACTTGACTGTGAAGCTTGCCCCCATGCCGAACGTTGCTGGCTACCAGGGCATTGACTTCAAAGGAGACCGCAGCTACATTCTGGTAGCTCCATCCGTGCATCCTTCCGGGAAGCGCTATCAGTGGCTGAACGATCACCCGCTTGCCCCGTTTCCCGAGGCCCTGGTACAGCGCTGGATGGCTGGACGAAAGCCCAGCCCGGCCCCATCAGTTCGGCCACCATCAAAGCGGGTGCCTGGACATCAGCGTCTTCGCGCAAACGAGCCGTACTGCTATTTGCGCTACGCGCTCGCGCGTGGGATCGTTGGGCAACGCCATCGCTATGCACTCTACCTGGGATACCGCCTGGTCGAGCAGGTGGGCCTGACGTGGCACCAGGCTGTTCCCTGGATGCTGGAATACGTCTCGAAGGTATCTCAGGGAGGCCACCCGTATACCGAACGCGAGGCGCTGAGTGCTCTCGCGTGGGCTTTCCAGCAACGATCTGCGACATACTCGTGCAATAGATAATCACGCTTCCGCTAGAGGGAGCGCAGGGTGGACCACTTGCAGATGATTCACTCCACGCTCCCTGTTTCGTGGTCTTCGTCATGCTCTCTCATCGTTTCTCAGTAGGAGGTTCTTTCATGAGAATTACAGCCCCACAGAGGGATACTTCGCCGGCCCAGAGCACACCAGCCGCACGCCCACTGACCGGCACGCTTCCGCTCCGCACCTTTCATCCTGAGGGGTTTGTCGGGAGCGTTCAGGTTGATGGTCAGAACGCACGGGTAGCCGCTCTGGCCACATTTGAAGGCAAGCTGCTACTGGCCAGTCTAGTTGGCTACGATACAACCGTTTCGGCAGTCCTGGCCCACCTCTGGCAGAGCAAAATGGTTCCGTTTACGCCAAAAACCAGTGTGGCCTGGGCTGGCCCACAGGCGCTCATGCGCCGGCAGACATCGTATAAGCAGTTCGCGACCAGACTGACCGGGACCAACGAAGTTCACGTCGTCGCCCTCTCACTGGACGCTCACATTGGGGAGGGGCTGCTGACTCCGCCTGCGATGGCGCGGCCTGATGAACATGCGAGAAACGAGCAGGCCAGATCCTTCCAGCCATTTCCCAGGGGCGGTCCGCGTTTTGTCCTGGGGAACTGGGATGAGGAAGAACCGCACCAACGCGCCTTCCTGGCCAATCTCTATGCTATGCGCGTGATCTTTCTCCACCATTGCGATCCCGCCTCTCCCGGACGCGTCGATCAGTGGGCCAGGGAACTGTGGGCGCGGGGCCTGGTGCAGCGCCTGGTTGTTCCGGTGGAGGCCCTGGGGATTAAAGCCTGGGCGCTTGGAGGAACCACCCAGCAATGGAATCAACTGATTGGTCAGGGCGTCCGTGAGGGCTGGCTCCCCTGGCGGCAGGAACCAGCACATCATTTCGCTGAAGCCGCCTGACACGTTCTCGCGTCCTGTCTTTCTTGTGATACCTGTAAGAGAAGAGCGCAGCAACCAGTGTATCCGGCAGCTGCGCTTTTCTGCGTTTCCCGAAGAAGGAGAGCCTTATGGCAAATGGAACCCTCGCAAACCTTGCACATTCCGCCTTTGTACGCACGCCGCGCACGCTCGGGAACCGAGTGGTGCATCACCTCTTACGGTGGCCAGCCTCCTGTACCGTCCTCGATCCTACTGCTGGGGAGGGCGATCTGCTTTACCCCACACTCACTCTTTCAGGAATGCATCGGTTCGGCGTTGAGATTAGCGCTGAGCGTGCGGCGGTGGCCCGCGAAGAGTTGCGCAACGCGGCACACATCGTGACAGCCGCTTTTGAAGCAATGCATGTGCCGCGCTGCTCCATGAGCGCTGTGCTGGCGAATCCGCCCTACTTCTTCACCAATGGTAAACGTGCCGAATACCTGGTCATTTCGCGGGCAGGCGAAGCGCTCGTTCCTGGTGGGATCATGGTCGCGATTATCCCAGCTCGTTCGGCCTGGGATGCGGCGATGATCAACCATTGGGCGCGGTGGTATTCCCATATTCGCATCTGGAAGTTTCCTGACCGAACTTCTCCCAACGATGAGGGAGGTTTTGAGGATTTCACCCAGATCTGTGTCGTTGGCGTTCGGCGGGCCGAACCAGTCGAAGTCGATCCCGCCGAGCATAAACGCCTGCAGGGATACCGCTGGCGTGTCTCTCGCAACAAAACGGAGGAGGAAGGTGGTTGGGAGTATGGCACGCCACCGCCTGACCTGCCAGCGGAACCGATCGACGATCCTTACCAGGTGCCGTATTGCCGGGATATTCCAGAACTGGTTATACGCCGTGTCGACGAGGCGACGCTCCTCGAAGCTCTGGCTCAAAGTGGTGCTCACCATTCCCCGGAGTGGGATAGCGCGACTTACTGGCCAGAAGATGAGTCTCTCGATTTCCCCAGCATGCCGCTGACCGGGGCGGCTCACCTGGCCGCCGCCATCCTCAACGACGCCGTCGGTGGGCAGACCATCACCGGGCCAGAAGAAGGTCAGGGCGAACGCCACTGCCTGTTCACGGCCTTTATCGGCAGCCAATGGGTGAAATTGCCGATTGGCGGTGAAGAGCGCGAGAAAATGCGCGAGAACGGTGTAGTCAATGCATCAGCTCGCCAGTGGCAGGATCAGCCCGTGCTGGGTGTCATGAATCTGGAGAACGGCGAGTGGCGTTACTACGAGGGCAACGCCGCCCTGACGTTCCTCGAACCCTGGCTTGCTCGCCTGTCCGAACGTGTTACCAGCCTCCGCCCTCCTCTCTACCTGCTCGATCCGGCGGAGTGGGAATTGCGACTGCTCACTCAGTTCGCGACTGACAAACGCCTGCCTGGAGCAGAGTTTCCCGGCCTGGCACCCGCCCAGATCCATCGCATTTGTGCTATGGGACGCAGCCTGGATGCGACTGGGCGTACTGCGATCCAGGGTGAACCAGGAACGGGGAAGACGCGGATGGGAACAGGCACGGCGGCGCGGCAAGCCTATCGCTGGCGCTATCGCGATCAGGAGTTCGCTGGGCAAAAGCAACCTGCCTGGCTCAAAAAGCTGCGCCGGGCCTGGCTCAAAAATCCCCGTACGCTGGCCATGCTGAGACTTTCCCCAGTCTATGGTGAACGTTTGCCTGCGACAGCGCAAGGAGCGCCGCAGATCCGGGAAGACCCCGCCTCTCGGCAGATTGTGGCCTACCGCGAGCTTGGAACCGGAAATCTCATCTTGCCCGAAGAAGCCGGGCCGCACGCGCTGCCTATCCTGGTGACTACGCCCAAAAAAGTCACCAAAGAATACGGCAGGGAAATTCGAGCGGCGTGGCCACAGGCGGAAATCATGGGTATTGACAGTTATCAGGATATCCCCAGATTTATGCAGCGCTGCGCAGAAAGCACCGCCCCCGCTGTGATAGGCATTTTCAGCCACTCCACCACACGCGCTTTTGGCTGTGAGTGGGTGCCAGCGATCCAGGAACGAGTACGGGTCAGGCAGGTCCCCAATCTCGATCCCCCAGACCGCGAGGTCCTGGAAGCAGTCTATAATCGCCGGGGAGATCTGCAAGGATATCGCGCTCCCGGTACGGATTACCTGATTACGGAGGAGCACCGCGTCATTCGCTACCTTTGCCCGGATTGTCTCTGCGAGATCAGAGCCGTTCCTGGCGCTCAGAGCATCAAGGAGGATCCTGCTGTCAATCTTGCTGACCAGTTCAAGCAGGAGGCGGCCAGGAAAGAGGAGGAGGGAGAGACACATCCGGTGACCAGCCGTGTCTACTTCGAGAAGAAACAGCGCTGGTGTCGTTGCCGAGATCGTCGTAATCAGGAGCGTATAAAGCGAGGAGCCAAACCGCGCCAGAACGCCCTCTGGATGCGGTCCTGGCGACAGGATCTCCGCGAGAAGTATCCTACGCTCTCCTTTGCCGAGTGGCGGCGTGCCATGGAACGGCTCCGCCAGCAGGCCAGGCAAAACGCCGTGCGTGCCACCTCGCGCGAGCGTGCAGCCTTGCTTTCAGCAGACCGCGTTCTCCAGGCACACCTGATTGATGCGGCGCTGGCTGACGAGGCAACCGCTGAACGAGTGGGAGCCATAGCCAGGATGTATACTCCGTCAGCCTCTCAGTCAGATCTGGAAACCCTGGAATGCTTGCGGCAGGTGCTCATTTCCCTGGCACAACGTCATCAGGTCGTCCGGGAGAAGCTGGTCCATGAAGCTGCTCATCTGCTCGATTGGACCCCGGCGTTCTTCCAGGTCGCCATACAGCAGTGGCAAGGGACCATTCCGGCGGGAGCCGCGCGTAGTCACAAAAAACCGACCACGACCTGGCATGGAGTACGATTACAAGCCATTTCCGGCGAAAGAAAGGAACAGATCGAGCAGCACTATGGCTTCTACGAAGCGATACCCAGCAGTTTCTCGCCTTATGACTATCTGTATCGTTTCTTTCGGGGCTGCGTAGCGCTCGCCATTATAGACGAGAGCCACAATGGGCGTGGAGCCTCTACCGATATCGCCCACGCCCATCACCTGGCGATGCTCGCGGCCCAGACCAGGGAACTAACCAGCGGGACGCATTACGGCGGGGACATCTTGTCTTTCTATCACTACTGGTTCCGCTTTCATCCAAACTTTTGGAAAGGGTTAGGGCTTGAATGGAAAGATGCAGCCAAAGCCCTCAAGCTCTTTGGTGTCATTCAGGAGTGGACCCGCGAATATGAGTCGGATGCGCGCAAAGGCAGTGGGCAAACCGACGTGCGTGTCTCCACCATCCCAGCTCCTGGACTGTCTAGCAAGCTCATCCCGCGCCTGCTTACCGACCTCAATTACCTGACAGTCCTGGATGTGGGTGCGTTCATGCCGCCGCGCATCGAGATTCCTGAACTGGTTGATATGCGCGATCCGGAAGTGCGTGAAGCGCAAGCGGAGGCAAAAGCTATCACGAGCCGGGTCAAAGCAGAACAGGGAGCATTGCAGCAAGAGCGGTTGCGCTTATTACATCTGTTAGAAAAGGATGAGGCCGTGCGCCCAGAACTTGCTGCCCTAACGGCCCGTGCCGAGGAACTGGCTGTTCGGCATGAAGCGGAACTGGCGCTGGCTGAGGAGCGTCAGGCATGGGCGGATGCGCGGGATCTGGAGGGAGAGTATGCCAGCATTATGGAGCAATTGGAGAGACTGAGCCAGCATCGCAATCAGACCGCACGCATGGGTAAAGGGACGATTCCTCGCTGGTTTGCGGCGCTGCCCTGTGATACACCGTTCACGCTGGAACAAATCCTGCGCGGTACCTGGGGTGAGGAACTGGGCAAAACGCTCCTACTCACCACCAGGAGCCTCTGCTGGGATTACCTCTACCCGGCGGAGATTCGCTTGCGCGAAATTGCCCTGAAGGAGTTAGCCGAGGGGCGGCGAGTGATGGTCTACCTTGAGCAAAACGAACTGCGCTCCATGTCCAGACGCCTGGAGTGGGTGTTCAAGGATGTTGCTACCTGGACGTTGCCGAACAGCGTCAAATCCGAAGATCGCCAGCAGGCGATTCTCGACGCGGTGATCAAACATGGCATCAAGCTGATCTTCGTTCCCTATCGCAAGGTCAACGAGGGACTCAATCTGCAGACCGCTATCGATACGATCATCTGGTATGAGCTGGCGATGAACCTCTTCCTCCTCGACCAGGCTTCACGACGGGCCTGGCGCCTGGGCAAACAGGAGGAAGTCAGGATTTACTACATCGTCTACGCAGGGACATCCGGGCACAGTAAGCTACGCAAACTCGGCAACCAGAGCGGAGCTGCCGCCGCCTTTGCTGGCGAGCCTGCGCGCGGTGCGCTGATCGAGCATGCTGGGGCGGATAAAACGACGCTGGCCAGGCTCGCTGCCTTTGTGGACGCACAACAATCTCTAGTTGAAGAGGAGGAAGACGAAGAGGAGGAAGATCTGTTCTCCTTGAGCTATTCGGAGGAAGAGGCACAACAGCTCAAAGATGCTTTTGCTCGCCGGGCGGCAGAAGAGCGCGAGGCGCTCAAGAAAGGCCGGCAGTGGCTTGGCGGCGTGGTCGATACGCTTCCTAAACGTCTCCCCGCCTTCTTTACCGGCGAGCGCCGCCCGTCTGTCTGGAAAGAGCAGCCAACACGCCGCTTCGTCTTCACTCCCGAAGCGATCACTGTCCAGGCCGTGGCCGGCCGGATGGACGATATAGCGAGGCAAGAATCAGAAACCGCAGGCCAAGCACAGGCGATATCCGCGGCAGTCGATGTCTCTGTGAATGGTGCTTCGGCCGCGTTGCCCACAGCATCCGCTCCTTCTCTCACATCTGGGACGAAACCATCTTCGCAGACGACGCAAGCAAAACCCGGCAAAGCGCCAGGGAAAAAGACATCCGCATCCTCTCTCATGGCTGCGTTGCCTGGAAAACTCATCTTCGGCAATGAAGAACATATTGCGCTGGTTCGTCGTCCAAAGCGTTCTCGCAAGCCTGCGAGCCTGAAGCACCCCAAACGCACGTCGCCGGTCGAGGTGCGCACCATTGCCTCAGTGAATGAGACGGCTATCATCGAGGCAACACCGCAGGCCATCGCACTTTCCCTGTGGGATGTCAACGACGAGAGATCGATGCGTGCGTGGTCGTCGGCCGTACTCGCCGAGAAGCTGCCAGAAGAGGAGGTGATTGAACAACAGCGTCTCTGGTAACGACAAAGGGGCGCTTCCCCACGTTTTTGTTCTTCCCCCTGCCGCCCACGGCTACTATGGGCGACAGGGGATCTTTCTGCGAAAGGACTGTTGGTATGCCGAAAAAACCATCCCAAGCTCCGCTTCTAGATTCGCATGTCGCCACCGTAGATGAGCAGCATCAAGAAATAATCCGCAGGCTGGGCCTCCAAGCCTTGCCTACACACGAGACGCGCTGGCTTCCGCTAGAGCGTATCCTGGTGCCAGATGAAAAGAGAGTGCGTGTATCGAAGAGCCTAGTCCAGAGTGTGAAACAGTTCGGAGTGCTTCAGGTCCCCTCTGTTGTGCGCTGCTCACCCCAGGAGGCGGAAGAGGAGCAAACCATCTACGAGGTCATTGCCGGACGCCGCAGAACAAAGGCCGCGAAGCTTGCCGGTCTAACAGTTTTGAAGGTCGAAGACTACGCTTACAGCACGCCGCAACTCAGCGCCCTCCTGGCTTTGATGGAGAATACGCAACGTAGCGCGGCCTGGGTCAAAGAGGTGGCGGATCTGCGTCTGTTAATAGATCGACGAGTTGGAATGACCATACAGGATCTGGTCGCCTGTGGCTTCACGCGAGCAGGTCTCACCGAGCGCATCAAGATCGCGCACCTTCCAGATCTCCTGCTTGATCAAATTGTTGCTGGCAAGGTAGCGCTGGATGTGGCACGGAAACTGGTGCGCCTCACTGGGGACCAACTCGCCCGCGTCGTTCAGGCTGCCCAGGAAGAACCGTTGACCGCGGATCTGGTCAAGCAGGCCCTTCGCGTACAAATTACCCCGGCGGCATCTTCAGCACAAATGGCCTTCCCCTCCTGGGAACCAGCGCCTACCTTCCAGCCTCCGGCGCTCTCCTCTTCTGTGGAAGAAGTGCCACCTCCAGCAGCACTCTCTTTGCATCAACTGATCGCCACGTTGCACGCCTTTACCCAGAGCGATGTCTACCAGCACGTTCCAGAAACGCACCAGCTGGTACAAGCGCTCATTCAGCGTCTGGAGATAGCCGCGCGCGAAATGGCACCTGCTCCAGATCACGTGCTGGTCGGCTAATGCACTGTTCATATGATGGTTTCGCGATCTCTACAAAGAAGCGTTCTGCAAATCCCTGTAGCCTGTTCGCTCTCTTCGGCGAAACAGCCAGGCCAAATTCCCTTGCTTCATTCCCCGTTCATTTCATTGCTATCAGGAGGACATCTCTATGACCGTTGACCTTTCTCTTTTTCGTGCGATTCCTGAACCAAGAGGCTGTGGAGAGAGAGAACCAGGCGGGTGCTATGTCGAAAGTGGGGTCGGGCCCTTTGGCTACCCGCTTGAGCATTTCATGATCGACCCGCCGCAACGCCTCCCATCCGGCCTCGATCTGATCAACAAACCCCAGATCCTTCCGCGCATCGGTCTCTCCGGCGAGCAGGAATACGATGAAGCAGATTTGCCCATCTTTGATCTTTTTATGCATATAGGCGCGACTCATTATCCCTGGGCGCCAGATTACATCGAGGAGACGCGCCGCCTGGGGGCCTCGCGGCGCATCAATCCCCACCTCCATCTGTCACTACTCACACGGGCAAGCAGAATGATCCTTGCGCATCCGAAGGCCATTCCGCAGAACTGGCTCGCGCTCCAGCCGCCTGTACGCTGTAAAAAGCGCCTGGAGCGACATGATCTGGCCTCCTACATCCGGCTTTCTCTTGATCCGCTACGCGATGAGCAGCGACCGGGCTCTTGCCTGTTCAAACTCTGGGAGGTGATTCCGCGAGAACAGGCCGAATCGACACAGGAGCTAGAAGGCCAGCCGCCTCTCTGCCTGCGACGCTGCGGGTCCACAGTCTACCAGTACACTCCAACCGGAGAACACGTTATAGCCTGGGAAGAGGCGTTTATCCTCGCGCTGCCCCTCACCGGGTTCTCACTGATCCAGTACGCTGATGGCAGCGTGAACGAGCAGGCCAAACGGAAGCTTCTGGACGCGCAAGCCAAACAAGGTGAAATGTCCTTGCCATTCTACGAGACCCCTCGCTGATGCGCATGCTTTTCTCCTTCCTCTTTCTCGCACGAAGCGGAGTTTCCCATGTTGTTTGAACCAGGGCCAGGCTGCTGCCGAGCGGGCTGTTTTGCAGTGAACTGGCCCTGGTTTTGGAAGAGCAGAAATGCTCTGCCGTGAGAAAACGGCTGGAAAGGAAATTTTCTCCTATGACCAATGACCAACCAACCAGGCATAGTCATATTCTCCATTTTTTAGGTGGCCAATCAGCTCCTATCTCTTCCTCAGGATTGGGGCGACGTGTGCTCTATCGTTGCCTTTCCTGTAACCGAATCTGGTTACAAGATGGCTCTCGGTGGGAGTTCGACCTCCAAGGCCATAAACTTGCCCAACTTGTCCAGGAACTCTCTGCCAATTTGGACGCTCTACCTGTGTCTACCTGTCGGCTCTGTTTATTTCAGACCGTAACAGGAGCGGTCGAAATAGATGAGTATGGAAACAAAGATGGCGATGGCAAAGGATTTGGTGTGAACTGGGAAGCGCCTGAGCCAGTTGGTGCGCATCTGCTGGCAACTATTGTTGCCCGCTCCTGGCTGGCGCGGCAAACCAATCTGGTCCCTGATATTGTCACGACGCCGAAGAGATTACGAGCTACTCTGCGCTGGCTTATGGAGACCACCCACTTTCCTCTTTTGACAGTTCTAACAGAGGAAGATAGTGCCGAATTAGCACAGACGAACCTGCCGGGATTCGGTATGGCGGGAACTGAAACTTGGCAGTGGAAAGGCGCGATTTTTCAGCTTCCTTGTCAGCCATTGCATGATGAGGCGGTTATTACCCTGGCTATTGCCCTTCCGCACACCGAACTGCTTGACCTTCAGAATCTCATCGCACTCTGGCAATCACTTGCTGAACTGATTCTGCTGGGCCGTGTCGCTGAAGATCGTCAATAATAGATTGCTTCTTCACACTCGCTGAGTTAACTTTGAGCAATATTTATAGGCCGAGGGCCTCAATTGATAAATGGCGAACTGAGGCCCTCGGCCTATAAATATTGCTCAACCCCTTTTTGCCTTATGGCCAGTTACAAGTTTTCCATCTTTCTCAATTAGAGATTAGGTGAAAAGGGCTTCTTTTTTTTGAATGCACTTGGCACGTAAGAGGTAAGCATCTGCGTACTCAGCAAAATTCAAACTGGTTCAATTTTTGCCGATACTCCCGCCAGTTCGGCAGTGCCTGGCCCAATAATTGATAATAGTGTTTGCCATGATTGTGTTCTTTCAAGTGGCATAATTCATGGATGAGTACATAGTCAATGCAGCTCTTAGGCGTTTGGATCAACTTAGGGTTGAGCGTAATCAGACCTGACTGAGTACAACTGCCCCAGCGTGTTTTCATGGTTCGAATTGCCAAAGCTGGGTAAGCAATGCCCAGGCGCTCAACTCGTGGATAGCAAGCTCTCAGACGTTCATGAAACACTTGCTTTGCTTTGTCGCGATACCACTGATCCAGGATTTGCTGGACCTGCTGGGCGTCGTTTTTGTCGGCAACTGCTATATAAAGAAAACTTCTTTCCTGCTTCACTCCCTTTGGCTCTCCCTCCAGCACTTTTAAGCGGTACTGGCGGCCAAGGTAGCGGTAGCTTTCACCACTGGTATAGGAGCGTGGTACCTCGTCATAGGGAGCATAGGTCGAAAATTGCCGCTGCTGCCGCAGTATCCAGGGGGCGCGTCTGCGAATCAAAGTCTCGATGGTCGCTGGCTCGCTACCTACAGGGGCTTTGATTGTCACTTGCTGGTCAGGGTGAACTTCTATGGCAGCCGTCTTCCGCTGGGAAAAAGAGACGGTATAGAAAATAATGGTGCTACCAAACTGAATGCTCTTATTTGCTTGCATAATTACAGTATACTACAGACGATCACGTTGCTTCGCTACATCGAGAACCTGTTCAAGAACCAGGTCTAGTTCCACCTCGCTCAAAGCCAACCCTTGCTCTTTTTTCAGCAGATAGAGATAATCTTCGATATCATTCATCATGGCCCGGTGGATATCACGGTTCATCACCCAATCGCGGATCTTTCGCTGCTCAATGATCTTTTCAATCTTAATAGCCATCTCGACCAGCACCTCTTCGGAGGGGAGAGATGCCCGGTCATTTTGAGAAGTCTCAAGGATGCTCTGCACAATGCTGAAGTAAACCTGAGCATGCTGATATTGGTGCAGACGCGCTGGCAGCGTTCTTGCTTTCCCTTCCTGGACTTGCTCAAGAATGTCATGCATCTGTCTCAAATACTCGGCTTCACTCAAGCGCCCGGCCTTGTATGATTCGATGGTTTCGGTGATGAGTTGCGAAAAGCGTTGATACACCTGCGGGTTCTCGGCAATGCGGCTGGTGATCGTCTTCTTGACTCGGTAAGCAATGGTATCTGCCTTCGCGGCGATTCCCTCTACCTTTTCTACTTCCAGGGCAAAGGCTTCGCGATCAAAAATGTTCACCAGTTCGGTGATTGGCTGGACCTCCGATGAGGTGATATGCTGATTCATTAAACCACGGATCTTTTGTTCGTAGTTCTTATAATCGATGGTTTCAGCATACCGCTGGCGCACAGAGATGCGCAGATTATGAAAGAAACGAAAATCGCTCTTATAGTGGTTAATCTGGCTTTCTGGAGTTTCCTGGTAGAAATAGACCGTGCTGAGAGCAATTTTCAGACAGCGTGCGAAGGCAGCTAGAGCTTCATAGAATGCCTGCCGGCGGTCCTCTGGTTCGAGGAATCGTTCTAACGCTTCCGTATCCTGCTTATTCGCAACTTCCTTGAAGACATCCCAGAGCGCTGCATGATACTGCGAGAGCTTCTTCACTTCTTCGGCTATATCCGCAATCATGCCGGCCACATCGTCTGTATCAAAAGCGGCCAGGGCATTATAGGTATTCAGTGCCGCGTTAAGCTCGCCAAGAACTCCACGATAGTCAATAATATACCCAAACTCTTTGCCCTCGAAGAGGCGATTCACACGTGCAATGGCCTGGAGCAAGGAATGTTCCTTCAACGGTTTATCGATATAGAGGACGGTATTGCGTGGTTCATCAAAGCCGGTCAGCAATTTATCCACCACGATGAGAATCTCGACCCCATCGGCACGGGCAAACAGAGATTTAATCTCACTGACATATTTCTCTTCCGTGCCGAAGCGCTCCATCATCTTTTTCCAGAATGCCTCTACGACTGGTGATGTAGTGTTGTCAACCTCTTCGTTTCCCTCTCGCGTATCTGGCGGAGAAATGACCACTTCGGAAGTCACCTCGCCAAAATCATCGAGATATTTTTTGTAGAGGATAGCTGTTTCTTTGTTGGGGGCTGCCAACTGCGCTTTAAAGCCCTGGCCTTTAAAGTTGGCGCAGTAATGTTCCGTAATATCATAGGCGATTTGCTGGATACGCTGTTCTGTGCGAGCCACCGCTTCAGTTTGGCTAAATTTACTCTTCAGGTCGCGCTTCTGATCATCGCTCAGATTGCGCGTCACGCGCTCGAACCACTGATCGATTTGCTCCTGGTTGACACCCAACTCGGCCATTCTACCCTCATACAATAGTGGGACAACAGCACCATCTTTGACGGCCTGCTGCATCGGATATTTATGAATAAAGTCGCCAAACTTCCTGACCGTCGCCTTTTCGGCCTTGAGCAAAGGCGTGCCGGTGAAGCCGATATAGCAGGCATTGGGGAAAAGCTGGCGCATTTTTGAGTGGAGGCTGCCATATTGAGTGCGATGACTCTCGTCTACAAGCACAAAGATATTGGGATTTTCGTCTGTGAAACCCTTACCGGCGGCTGCTTCAAATTTGTTAATGACAGTGGTGATAATATCAATTTTACCTGCCTTGACTACGGCCACAAGGTTATCGCCGGAATCCGCTTTGTGGACGGTTTTTCCGCAGGCAAGGAAAGTCTTCCAGATCTGATCGTCCAGGTCCACGCGATCTGTGACCAGAATGATGCGTGGGCTGGGAATATCTGGATGCAACGCCAGCGCCTTGGCCAGCATCACCATTGTTAGCGACTTGCCGCTCCCCGTGGTGTGCCAGATCACGCCTCCGGTACGCTTGCCCTGCGTATTGAGCGCTTTGACCCGCTCAATTGTTGCTTTCACCGCGAAGTATTGCTGATAGCGAGCAATCTTTTTGATGCCAGCGTCGTAGACGATGAACTGATAGGCTAGCTCCAGCAACCGTTCTGGCCTGAGTAGGCTGTAGAGGGTGCAATCCTGAACAGTTGGAAGACGCTCACCGGCCTGCTCCAGGCTATCGAAATAGCGCCGAATAGCCTGCGCATATTCGCGATGATCGTATAGGTGCCGTTTCATAGCCGGGGTGAGCGATTGATTAATAAGCTGGTGAACCTCGGTTTCGATATTGCGTTCCTCGACCCAGACGGCCCAGAACTTCTTTGGCGTGCCCGTGGTGGCATAGAGCGCGTCGTTTTTGCTGACCGCCAGCAGCAACTGCGTAAAGGTGAAAAGTCCGGGGATCTCATCGTCCTTCTGGTTGCGAATCATCTGGGTAATCGCCTCGGTCACGGCCTTTTCGCCGCCCTTTTCCAGATCAGGACGTTTGCACTCAATCACTACCAGGGGAATGCCGTTCACAAACAGGACAATATCGGGCCGGCGTGTCTCGTTGCTGCGCCGCCGTTCCACCGAAAACTCATCGCTGATATGAAAGACATTATTGGCCGGGTGTGTCCAGTCGATATAGCGCAAGGTGAAGCTGCGTTTATCACCGTTGATCTCCTGCGGCAAGCTTATTCCCAGTGTCAACAGATCATAGATTTTCTCGCTGGTGCGCAGCAGGCCGTCGTACTGCTCATTTTTGAGCCGACGAATGGCCTCCTTAATATTAGCGTCGGAGAAAGGATATCTCTGGCCTTTGTAATGAATGCGATTGAGTCGCCGGAGCTGCTCTTCCAAAATGGTTTCCAGCAATACATTGCTCAGTTTTCCTCCGCGCGCTGCCAGAGCCTGGTCTGGGGTGAGATAGGTATAGCCCATCTCCTTCATCATCAGCAGTTGGAGCGCAGGAATCTGGGAGATCAATTCTTCGCGGAACGACGGCGTATCGGTCATGTCTTCACCCGTATCTTTCCGGTAAGCAACTGTTGCATCAAACCCTGCTTTT
>Ga0209061_1002974_pt1 | contig 19584 bp, 20 predicted proteins | sample Coa_R1_10_FD_187157 | JGI IMG/M metagenome (GOLD analysis project Ga0209061, IMG submission 187157) | Surface soil microbial communities from Centralia Pennsylvania, which are recovering from an underground coalmine fire - Coalmine... | ecosystem: Environmental > Terrestrial > Soil >...
GGCCTGGTTTGCGATGATTGCGGAGGTCGCGGGCTGGGTTACTGCCCTAAACAGACTGAACAGTGGGTACACGACCAGAATCACGCCGACGGGAGCCTTGAACTGAATCAGGCCACCGAGAAGGGCTGCGGAGATGACCGAGGAAGAGTAGCCCATGAGCATGACCTTCTTCGGGCCGATTGAATCGGTCATCCTGCCCCCCAAGAGTTCGCTTGATAGCGTGAGGAGGCCGGAGGCAAGATACGTCACCCCTATGATTGAGAGCGGGACGTCCCGCTCGACCTCGAGATAGACCGCGAGGAAGGGCATCGTGGCAGACCAGCCGAGGGAGTTCAATGTGCGCAGCGTGAAGATTGTCCACGTCAGCCTTGGAACGCGCAAAATTTTCCGATCTCACTCTTTTATTTTGAATTGCTTTAGGCTTTCCCGAACGGCCAGCAGAAGTTTTCCCGCTCGCGCAGCGGAGGACCGCGGGAGGGGGGAAGAGAGAGTGACAGTTTAGTAGGTGGCAATTAATCAGTATTTTTTTGAAATATCATTATAAGTGGCGAGCCTCGCAAAATAGTAGTGCACGGGTGGTTGAGATAGAAGGAAATGGCTTCCAGGTACAAGAAGGGAGATCTAGTGATAGTGGACGTCGCGGGCAAGCCAGTCGAGTTTGAGATTACGTCTCACCTCATTTCAAATCGCGACGTGAGAATCAGGAACGAAGATGTTTGTTATGAAGCCAGAGACGTTGCAAGCGGGGTAACGAGAACAATTTACGAGGACGAGATCCTGCGACTCGCAACTCCTGTTGATAACTCGGCTCAACTCTTTCAAAGAGCATCTACGAATACGAAGAAATAAAATCGAGTGCTGCTCCTCTACTGTTCGAATTCTAAAGGGGCCGATTTTCGGAGACCGCCTGACAGGGAACGCTGTGCATCGGAGGTAAAGCAGCAGTAGCAATGAGAAGTGCAAACGCGTTCTTGCTCTACGATTCTCACTGCGGGCCATGCTCGCGGTTCATGAAGGCGATCAAGAAGCTCGACAGAAAGAACGAGATCATGCCCGTATCCCTCTACTCTCGTCTCGCACTGGATCTCGTCGGTCAGATGCTCTCAAAGCGCGAAATGATGTCGTCGTTTCACCTAGTGGTCAAAGACGCGGGGTCGGGTCGCACTCAAATCTTCAGCGCTGGAAACGGAGTGATCCAACTTTTGAGATACATGCCAGGGGGATCGATCTTGTTTCCTGTTGCAAGAAAGATTTCACCTGTGCGAGCATCGGTCAGGTGGTTATACAAGCAGGTCGCAAAGCTCAGACTGCGGTCCGTTGCCTGCGCAATTAAACGCTAAGGAATGATCTCTACCCGTACGGCGACTGGGACTGCTGCCGCGTAGATGATGACGAAGACACCGCTCGCCTCAGCACTATCTCCACCACGTACTTCTTCGAACCGCCGAGCTGGTTTTCGTTCAACTCCCAGGCCGCCTCTCCGCTTCTGGCCCGCGAATCTGCTCTTGCTGGCAAGAGCTTCCCGGTTGAAGAACCACTCTTTTCACTATCAACCCGCTTTTGATCTGATTGGATGCTGCTCCTGGCCTCCCCCACCTCTATGTCAAGCACCTGCGGCCAGAACGTCTCGAGCTCGGTCATTGCAACTATGAACGCGCTCGGGACCCTGAGTTCGATGGTTTTTGGGGCTCCCTTGAGAAATCTGTGCAAATCAACTGCGAGCCTTCTGTCCACGGTTTCGACCTTGATCCAGTATATGATCTCCTTTCCCTTGAGGTCCGGAGTGGGCATAGTTCGCGTCTCGAACCTGGATGCTTCGAACCGGAGGCTGTCAAGAAAAACAAGAACCATATCTCGCGGCCACATCCTATGTGAAATCTAATGGATGTACAGGGAAGAATAGTATGAAGAAGATTACTGCCGCCGCAAGCCAACCCAGCAAAAGGTATCGCTGGAGCTTCTGGCTATCCGCCGCCACGTAACTCACGACCATTGGGATGCCGAGAGCCAACGCCGGGTCCACGTTGATAAAGTAGAAGGCGTACACTATTCTGTGGAACACCGCCGAGAGGAGCAGCGATGGTATGTACGTCGCCCCTATCCAGAACGCTATGAACGCGTCAACCGGCTTGACCATTCTCGAGACAGCCTTGAGAGCGAGGACGGGTACAATGATCCAGATCGAGTACCAGATCACGAGGTTTCCGATGCCCAGCCAATCTATTGGATGCAGCGTCTTGGTCGATATGACCGAGCCGTTGGCCCCGTGCGTCGTGACCGTGACGGTCGTGACGTAGTACGGGAGTGGGTTGATGTTTAACGGGAGGAGCCAGCCCCAGGCGAAACTGTCCCACGTGTTCTTCGCATCCTGCGGAGACACAATTAGGCTTGAGGCGTACGTGTAGTAGTACTGAAAATTTTGCCAGGGATAGTTGACGTAATCGTAAGAAGTCGTGGTGTTGGTTTGCGTGGTCGTCTCCCCCGTCCCGGGGTTCACCACGACTGAAGTCTGGATCACCTTGACTTCGCTCTTGTATGGATGATACACTTGGTCGTATGCATACAACGGGATCGAGACCACGAGGATGAGGATGGCGATGAACAATAGTAACTTCTTCACGTGGGGAGATGAGAAGAGACCCCTGAACGGGATCGACTTTGTGGCCCAGATGTGATAGAAGAGCAGAGCGCCAACAAAGTATATCCCCCACTCTTTGCTCAGGATTGAAAGACCAAAAGCTAAGGCAGCTAAATAATATCGCTTCCTAAAGTAGGCAAGGAACCCGAGCAGTCCGAAGAGGAGCGGCGGCCCTTCCAATAGGTCAAGCGATGTGTGAATGAAGAAGAGCGTCTCAAATCCAAAGAAGGACGCTGCTATGAGCGCCTTTTCTCTTGAAAAGAAGAGCAATGCAATCTCGTAAAGCACCCACACGCAGAGGACTCCTATTATGACGTAGAGGATCCTCCAGCCGAAGAAATTGTCCCCGAAGAGGTAGATCCCGATAGCTCCCCAGACCTTTCCGAAGAAGGGGTGCTCGAGATTGTTCGGGACTAGGTTCAAGAGGTCCCTCGCGGAGGGGACGTAATACGATTCATCGAAGACAAAAGTTCCGCTCTGGTTTGGGAACGACATTGCGAAAAGGTGTAACCCGGCGAGCAGGATGAGTAAGTGGCCGATGTTTACGGCTCTTGCTTTGCTCTCGATATAGGCGCTGATCTGTTTCCGAAGCGGAATGCGCGGCGGGAGGGTCAGTGCAGCTGGCGGTGGAGGACCCTCGGGTGGGGCACTCATTGCTTCAGCACCGTCTGTCGTCCCTGCTTGTGGATTACCGCTCAAGATCTCTTTTCTCCAACACTTCTTGTTCGCTTGATTTACGTTTCGATACAGCAAGCAGTGCGAGGATGAACGCCAGGTAAACCTGCCGCAGCAGAGCAAAGGTCTGGGTCAGCCCAGGGAGGGTCTGTTGGGGGTACATGAACCACGTCAGGATGATCATGACGTCAACTATCTCGAACAGGTAGAACAGGGAGAGCGGAACTATCGGGACAAGCGAAAAGAACGGGAGAAGGTCAAGATTCAGTTGCGGAGTTGCGATGTAGGAAAATAGCAGGAAAGTTCCGGTGATGAGGAATGCTCTAACAAGCAGAGGTTTGCGGCGGAGGAACAAGTAGATAGCCAGTGCGGAAAATACGATCAGGATCAGGCTCAGATCCTTTGCGATGCCCCACATGTTTTGAGGGAAGATCCACACCATGAAGGAATCCTCGAGCCCCCAGTCGGCGAGATATTTGTATGATTGGAGCCAGAGGTCAAAGTTTGCAAGCATGAACGGGACGTTCAGAGCGGCGACCGTCGCTCCAGAGATCAAGGTGTACCTCGCCCTCTGACCGTTGTTCTTCATCTCCTGCCAGAAGAGCGGCAGGAGTAATGCGGGGGAGAGCTTGGTGGCGACCGCAAGACCGAGGAATAGAGCGCTCACGTCGTATCTTGGGCGCGCGATGAAAAAATAGAGAGCCGCGACGGTGAAGAACGCCTGCACAATGTCATAGTTGTAAGCCCCGTAAAATAGGATCGTCGGAGCAAAAACTGAGAAGAGCAGTTGTTTTGTGTGCCCTATCCCAAGGTAATCCAAGAAGAGGTAAGTGACGTGGGTGAGGACTAGGAAGAAGCCCAGGAGAACGCCGAACTCGACGGCAGCAAAAACCATCACGTTCCCTCCGCTAGCCCATCCTCCGAGCCAAAGGATCAGACCGCAAATCGGCGGATACTCGAAAAAGTAGTTGTAATACGGGATTCCCGAGATCACAGAGGGTATACCCGCCGAATTTAGTCTCTGATACCAGAAAGTATCCACGATGTCGCTGTAGTACATCGGTGAGTTGTTCAACGGAAAGTGGATGAAGATGCTCAGGAGGAAGAACGTGCCCGCCCCCATCATCACGGAGACGTACTGAGGGTTGTCGAAGAGCTCGCGTAGCGGAGGAGGTCTCCAACTGATTGCGCGCGGTATGTCCACGTGGCTTCTCTGCTCCGCTTGTTGATCCCGAGTTTTGGAATTTTGGCCTTTTTAATGATGTGAGATGTTGTGCTTGAGACTTTGAACGAACGATTTGATCACATGGTCATTGCATTTCATTGCTCTATTAGTACATGGAACTCTCAGTTGGGGAAGAGGAAGAGAGTTTGTGATATTAAATCCTAGACAGAAGAACGCTTACGTCGAGCGACCCTAAACAGTAGTACAGCTGCAATTCTGTGAGTATCTATTGTGCTTTCCACAAAGAAAACGTATACAATTTACAGATGACGCAATATTCTTTAACTGAATTCGAACTGAACCTTTTCTGGAAAGCAGATATTTTGTCTAGCGTCACGACTTTCGCTACTTCCGGAACTCGCACCGTTGCCCTCATCGGAGTGTTCACGGCTCTCTACATAGTGGCGGCCGGAGTTGCCGGCGCAACCATCAGTCCCTTCCTTCATGGATATCCGGAACACTTGATCCGTGGGTTCCTCATGACGGGACTCGTCGTAAGGACGAGGAGGATGTGGAGCGCGACGATGATGGGTCTTGCGTCGGGACTGGTTTTTGTCCTGGCGGTTCCGTCGCCCGTCCCATACCTTCTGGCTTCCACCTTTGTCTCCGGAATAGTCTTTGACCTCGCCCTCTTGATCGGTGGCAACTATTCAGCCAACGCATCCTCCGTGACGAAGGTTTTGATCGGCGCCGCGGTCAGCGGTGTTGGTGAGTCGATCACGGCGCTCGCCTTTCTCACTTCCTTTGGCGTCTTTACAACATACGCGTCTCCGATCGAGATAATCTGGGGGACAGATATTACTGTGAACATCATATTGAGCCTCGTGGGTGCGTTCCTCGCGTTCCGTTTCCTCTCAAGGAGAGTTCCAGCGTCGATGCAAACTATCCAAGGGCAGCAGCAGCATCAAAACTAAAAATGGAACAAGAACGCGAATTGCAAAACTGTCCCAAGAAGAAAAAGAGTAATCAACGCCCCGGCGATTACTCTTGAGGCAAACAAAGAGCTCGTGATTGGGGCGTATACCTCTAGTTTCTTTCTCAGCGCGTAATAAAGCAAGGGGCCCGCGACGAACCCGGTCAGCGCTCCCCCGAAATGGGCAACAAAGTTCACGTTCGAAACAAGAAAGCTGCTTCCGAGGAAGATCAAGAGGAAGAGAACGAGCATAGTGTTGTCGATTTTCTTATCCTCCATCCAGTAAAAGGAGAAGACGGCGGCGTACAGGCCGAAGATACCGCCCGACGCGCCCGCGCTCGCAAAGAAAGATCCCAAGAGCAATGTAAACAGGTTTCCCACGAGCGCAGAAGCAAAGAAGATGGAAAAGTACCTGGTAAGGTTAAAGGGGGGTGGTGTAAATCGGTCGAGGATCAGCACAGCCAAGATATTGAACGCGGCATCGAGTGCAGAATTCGTTACGAAGATGGATGAGCCTAGTTCATAGTAAAAATGATAGTAAATAACGTAGCCGTTATTTTGAGCGAGATAATCCGTGATGCTCCCTCCGCAGCCGATTCCCAACGAAGTGGGAGGACACGCCCGTGCAGCAGATCCCAAGAGACCCACAATCCAGCCAACGAGGATTGCCATTGAAAGAACCCACGCGGGCTTGACGGTGGTCAAAATGCTCCCTTTCCGTTTGGGTTGTGAATCATTATGTAACAATATGTTCACTTTCTTTTCGGACAAAGAAGGAAGGAAGGAGAGAATCCGAGTTATCCTTTTTTATTGCAATTCCTGAGCCCACTCAGCTAGAGTAGCAGAATGTTCTGTTCCAACTGCGGGAAGGAACTCGGCGCCGTCGCGCACATCAGAAATGATCAATTGCTCTGCGAAGATTGCTTTCTGAAACTCGGTCAGGGCGAGCAAGCAAACCACACGATTGTCATTGGAGAGCCAGCGGAGGAAGAAAGGAAGAACGCGACATCAATCGCGGCTCCAGCGCCACCTCCGCCAGCACCTCCTGCCCCAAGAGCTGCTTCGCCGCCGGCTCCAACTCAAGCGCCTCCGCAAGCGAACCCGCAGGCAGAATTTTCTCCATCTCAGGAGGGGACACTGCTTTCAGATTTCTTGATGCGCGGGGAATCGATCCTGTGGAAGAGATCGTTCTCGAAGGGAATCGTGCACAGGCACCTTACCTTCACCGAGGTCGTCACGAACATTAGGGCAATGTGCATTGACGACGAGAAACTCAAGCTCATCGGATACGTCCCTCTTCGATTGGCTGAGGTAAACGTGGACAAGGAGCAAAGGATCTACGAGGGTGCTCACAGCGGAGTTTCGTCGCACGGGATGTACGCGGGTAGGAGCGCCGGTCAGAGCGCGATGTACGGGAACGTGAATTTCTTCGCGAACGGCAAGATCATCCTCACATTCTACAACGTTAGGGATCCACAGGGGCTCAAGAGTCTGGTGAACGCTTCAAAGAAGAGCTCCGGATTTCCGCGCGCTAGCCCGCAGAGCTAGGCCTTTCTTGGGCTCCTCTTGGCTATCGCGGACTCTGATAACAATTCAAGAATCTTGTCGCCGAGGTTAGAGGTGCCGACGGGATCCGAGGAGACCAATAATACGTGATCATCGTCGATGTTGAACGTGTATATGTTGACGTGCTCCCTCTTGTCGAGGATGTATCGCCGGCGCCCCAGGTACCTATTCCAGTCACTGCCGGATCTGTGCATCGTGGTCCACTGGAGGTAAAGCTGCTCAGCTTTGGATGCTGGCTCAAGCGACTTTGTTTCCGAGCGCATCCCACCCTTCAGAATCTTACCGTCCGGTCCGATTATAGCTGCGAAGCGTACGCTCGGGTCTTGCTTGAGGACGTCCTCAATGTCTGTTGCCGTCTTCATCGGAATGGGAATATTGGTAAATTTTCAGGTATAAAAGATGAATTGCTGGGTCAGGGACAAATTTTCCGATTGGTGCGAGTCTCACTTTTTGCCAGCGCGTTTCTTCCTTGCTTCTTCATAGTCAAGAGGATGATAGCAGTAATAGCAAACAGCTTCGGGACCCATCATCGTGAAGCTCGGGCACGTATATTGGGGCCCCTTTTCGAAAGTATATGGAATCATGAGCCCGCACCGATGGCACCGGAGGCTATTTAATTCAAGCTCAGGTGGCAGTCTTTCTCTTTCTTTTTCTTTAGCTTCGCTCTGCGACTGCATGTAACTCTCCTACTCCCGCAAGAAGTGAACCTGAAACCATGACTCGAGGGCGAACTTTCTAATCGTCTTACTCCAACCGGAATCTCAGGTAGTCAGAGGTGACCTCGCCGGTTTCTTGTTGCTCCTTCTTATTCTTCCCCTTAGAAGACCTCAAATCTTCTTCCAGCGAGATGATCTTTGACGGGCTCTTTGCTTCAACGCGTCCGTCCTTGTGCAGATTTATCGAGAGGTTGTGTCCGAGGAATAAAGATACGTTCACCTTGTCGGTGCTCGTGGAAAAGTATGTTATCGACCCGTCGTTGTCCACCTCTATCCTTCCCTTCGGAAATTTCGCTTCAAACACCTCACCCGCCATCGGGTTGTAAAGTTCCAGCCTGAGGTTGAGCGATTTCGACGGATCCTGGGAGGCCCTTCCAGGAGTAATCTGAAAGTTCAGCACCGGCATGGTTCCGTCAACCAAGAAGTTGTACTGCCTTGACTCAAGACTCAAGTCGATTACAGGTTTCTTTTCCGATGTATTTGACATGCCAAGGTCTTCGATTGTGTGACACTCGATATAAAGGAAACCCGAAGAAGTTGGCACACCATTCCCTCAAAAGCACGGGGAAAATGAGATGCTAACTCGACGACGTACTAGTTGTCGTGGTAGGCGTGATTGTAGTCGTTACAGTGTTAGTTACGGTCGTGGTATCCGTCACCGTGGTCGCAAAGGGGACAATACTGATGACTGTGGTTTGACTCGTGAAGGTTGTCGTCTCCTGATTGGTCACCGAATCTGTCACGGTGGAGGTAACCGTGACCAGATCCGAAGCGACTATGGTAACATTGTTTCCGCTTGCGGTGGTTGTCACAGTCGTGGGGGTTTGCGTCTGATTTACGGTGACGGTCGCTGTCGCGTTGTGGGAGATCGTGGTGGTTGTGAACGGCTTGAAGCTGAGGTTTGCACCGCCAGAGAGCGAGATAGCGGTGTACGTCCCCGCACTGGATAGGGCGATCACCCCAATCAACAGGAGAATCGCGGTGGCGTTGGCGATGCCAAGCTCGTTGGTTTTTTGTCTGCGCATAAGGAATGAAATTAGCTTACAATTTCGGCTGTTATAATGCAGTAGAAAGAATCGATAGTATAAGTTTCATAGAAAAACAGATTCTTCACTTTGAGGCGCCTCTCGCTTCTTTAGCCAGTCAAAATATACATTGTAAACCATCTAGTTTATTAAATCTGGAAACGACTTTCACCCGCTTGAGGAAAATTGCAACGCGCTATCGTCTCTGAAGAGGAACACACCGCGAAAGAAGAAGAAGAAAAGATCGCTGGGCTCAGTCCCGGCAAACGGTCGATTCTGAAGCTCTTGAAGATTCACGGCGAGTCGAGCCTCGCAGAGCTGGCCGAGATACTTTCAGTCAGCAAGATGGCCGTGTTGAAGCACTTGACAAAACTCGAGGACGCTGGTCTAGTGCAAAGGAGGGCGATTCACAAGGGCGACCTTGGTAGGCCAGTGCACAGATACAAACTTACTACTGAAGGAACCGAACTCTTTCCAAGGGCTTACTCCGACATCGCTCTTTGCGCGCTTTCATTCATCGAGCAAAGGCAGGGCAGAGCTGCGGTCTCACAGATGCTCAGGATCAGGCAGAAAGAACTCTTCGAAAAGTACAACGATCAGGTCCAGGGAAAGACTCTCCCGGAGAGGGTGTTCAATCTGACCGAGCTCCGAGATAAGGATGGATACATGGCTCAGTCGAGATCTCTCGGAAGGTCGACCTTTGAGATACTAGAACACAACTGTCCGATCGCGGCGCTCGCCCAAAAGTACAACGAGACGTGCGCGACCGAGACCGAACTGTTCCGACTTCTCCTGCAGACTGATGTAGAGGTCTCCCATCGAGTCGTGGCTGGAGATCCAGTGTGCAGGTTCCTAGTCAAGAAAAAGAACAAGACAACGAGTGTAGCCGGAACTTGAAACGGTTAGCCAAATACCACTCCCCTATTCTCCGCGGGTTCGAATGGAGCTTCCAAACTTGGCTCAAAGCAATCTCCGGTGGATGAAATAGCGACTATGCTAAATTTTTGGCCGATTTACGAGATATGTTAAATCTCTCCGCGCGATTCGCATCCTATTTAGGCTGTAAATCCCGGCCCAACTAGATCCACCCCATTTGACTTGTCTGTAGCCAGGATTTGTTTTCAGCTTCCATTTGCTTGTCCTTCCGATGTTCCTCCAAATGGGCTTCCAACTCTCTTTGATTCTCGAAGATTCTGCCATCTTTGTCGCATACTAAAAGGGAAGGATCTATTATGCGAACAATGTCTTCCCACAAGTTCTCTTCAAATTTGCCAGCCGTACGCAATTCAGCAGCAGCCGCCAGTCCTAACGTCGCAACACCTTCAATTGCGGGTACAATGTAGTCTCGACCCCACATCCCTGCATGAAGTTGCACGGAGAACCTCTTCTTGTCACCGGACAGAATCAAATTGATATCACGTACAGTCCCAGAGACAATTCTTTTGACTCCTGATTTTCTCGCATGAAGATCCCAATAACCGTCTTGTATCTCTTCTGAAGTGACACTGAATCCAAGTTTCTGAATCGTCTCCTTTGTCCGAGAGTATACTTCAGCTGGTCGATCCCCCTATCCATGAATCCGTATCTGAGCAATTCGAATCGACTTCGAGTGCCAGTTAGTAAATGAGTTTCGGTCAGACAAAACTTGTTGACTTGCATTTGGAAAAGTAACAACTGAAAAGATTCGGTTTGTTATTATACGCCGTCGAGCTGATCACTGTAGATTCTTAAAGACTCGAAGAAGTACAACAGAAACTAGAAGATTGGCGCACTCTGGTTACCATTACACGTGGCATTAAACGAAACAGCAGCATTGCGACCGCTGATGAACAGGTATCCGGACGCACACCAGTCCGCTGTTAATACGGATATCAATCCCGTTGAATTGGATGTATTGTACCCGACGGAGACGGCGTACTCCTGATTGTTCTCGAGCGAAATCGAGTACGCCCCCGCGACGGTCACGTTTGCGATTTTATAGCATCCTGATATTTTTGGAACGGGGTAACAGTGTGAACCGCCGTTGGCTTTGGCAAATAGAACATAGATTGGCACGTGAGTTGTATCGTCAGAAACAGTACCGGTTACTACTACTTGTTGAGGAGTTTGAAGGAGGAAGGAATATCCTGCTACAAGTCCGATCACTATTCCAATAACGATCCCAACAGCGAGATAGATCGCAACGCTGGCCTTCAAGACCACTCACGTTTCCATCCAGCCCTTGTTGTAATAAAATGTCACGGTAGGAAACTGACCGCTACCAGCAACGACGTTCTCACCACAGTAGGCACCAGATGTGATCGTGCGAGTGGAAAAACTAAGAGACATTGCATTGCCCTGAGAGTATGTATCCTCAACCTGACTAAAGGTCAACGGCGTAATGGTGGGATAGTAGGTGTATACGGTGCTAACATCGGGGCCTCCTCGGAAGGAGACCAAATTATCGGGATAAATACCGCTAACCGAGAAGCAAGATTGGGCACACCCTTTCCATACAATCCGATGCTTTCATTTTATGGATTCGAGCTCACATTATCTTAGAGTACTCTTCTACCTACAAAAAGTTCGAACCCCTCAAGTTTTGACGGACCCCGCCGGCTTTTCCTGCGCTCTTTGTCTTGGCACCCTCAGGAGCAGCAGGAGAGCAACGATTCCAAGAAGGGTATTAGCATAAAACGGGAACTGAGGCTGGATCGAGAAGAGCACCCCGCTCAGGACCAGCGCGGGCACAGTGGGTATGGACGTCGCGGAGAAGAAAACTCCCATCGAGAATCCCCTCGTTTTGTCATCCGGCGAAAGTTCGGCGATCCAAGCGATGATCGCTGGTGCATCCATCACACCGAATAGCATCCAGAACGCCATCCCGATGATCGCGACGATCGGTTCTTCCTTCGGCGCGAACACGAACACATACACCACCGTCATCTCCCCGACGAAGCTGATGAGTACCGTCTTTTTCAATCCTATCCGATCGGCCATCTTCCCAAAGCCGAACCTCGAAACGGCTATGATGAGGAGGACTCCTGAGAACAGCACCCCGAGGTTTGTGAGATCAAATCCCAGCACGGTCCTCGCGTAGAGCGATGTGATCGGGGAGTTTTGCTCCACTATCATGTTGTACAGGCTGTAGATCAACACGAGAGCAAAGAATGTTCGGTTCGAGAAGAGAAACCTGAATCTCCCCGCAAATGAAGTAATGTTTCTCCATCCGATGCTTATTTTGGCTCTCATCGGCACTCTCAGGGTCTCGGTGAGAAGAGCCATCCGAGCTAGGGCAGCAAACAGGGTGAACGTCGCGCCGATTATGAACAGGGGAAAGTAGCCGTTGGCGCTTATGGTTATCCCTCCGATGATTGGCGAGATTGCCGCGGCTGTTCCGGAGAGCGCCTGGTATTTGCCAAAAGCTGATCCTCGCTTGGACGCCTCGACCGATTCGGCCACGAGCGTGTTCGAGACCCTGAAGAAAGCGCTTCCGAGACCCGAGAGCGGAAGCGCGATTGCCGAGATGATGAAACTGTTCGAAAATGCGAACACAAAGATCGATCCACTCGAGATGAGACTAGAGATCACGACAACCTTCTTTCTCCCAATGGAATCGGCAAGAGCTCCTGCGGGCGCCGAACCCAGCGCAGCGATTGTGTACCAGACGGCGAAGACAATCGTTATCTCTACCGGGCTCGCGTCGAACACCTCAAAGTAGTAGATTGGAAGAAAGTAGAACCAAAGGGTATTTCCAAAGTTGGCAATCATCGAAGTCAGCCCCATGACGACGATGTTGCTCTCGAGCGAAGGATGATCGCTCGATCCCCTAGAAAGCAAGATAATGGTTGCACAAAGCGCATTGATATCCACTATATCAACATGCCAACAAAGTGGCGGTCAAGAATTCTACCGAATTATGAACTTTATTGGCTCGTTTGAGTAAAATTTTCACAAACTAGGTGAACAAAAGCAAAGGTAATTCTCTACATGGATCCGGGATCCATTTTCGTTGGCCCAGCTCTTTTGATCTCCCCAAAAGAGTTCGCGTCGATTCCTGGCGCGGAAGTTGGTAGGAGGACAGCGGGAACTAGTCCTGAAAGAAAAGATCTGGGAGATTAGGATTTGATCTGAAGCCTCAACGCTTATTATTTTCTAGCCATAGTTGCAAACTCCAGCAAAACGGCTCATGAAGTTAGTCACGTACGAAGAACCACATTACCACAGAAGGAGACTGGGTTTCTGGCTCGATGAGAACCTGGTGGACGCCAATTTCGCCTATGGGAGGATGCTAAAGGATCAGGGAGAGGATTACCCGCAGAGATTTGCGGATGCCTTCGTTCCTGCAGATCTCGTTCAGCTTCTTGAAGGCGGGAAGAAATCGATGGATGCGACGCGCGACGCTCTAAAGTTCGTTCAAGATTATGGTCCGTCGAAGGTCAAGGGGCCCTCAGATGAGGAGGCTGTTTTCAAGTCTTCAGGAGTCAAGATCCTCGCCCCAATCCCGAGACCGGGCAAGATTATCCACACGGCGGGTAACTTTAGAGAGCACGCCAACGAGGGTACGGAGTCAGGATGGGAGTTCCCCATACCTCACTGGATCTCCTTCCTAAAGAGTCCCGATTCGGTCGTGGGTCACGAGGCCCGCGTGGTGCATCCCAAGTTTTCAAAGCAGCTGGATTATGAAATCGAGATCGCGATAGTAATCGGTAAGAAATCAAAACATCTCACAAAGGAAAATGCATGGGAGGCGATAGCAGGCTTTACCGTCTTCAACGACATCACGGCGAGGGACCTCCAAAGGGAGGAGATGAAATCCGGTCTCTTGAACTTTGGAAAGAACCTTGATACGTTTGGACTTTTCGGCCCCTGCTTTGTCCCCAAGGAGGACATCGGGGACGTTCACAACCTGAAGATAGAGTGCAGGGTCAACGGGGAGCCAAGGCAGGTGAGCAACTCGAGTCACCTCTCGGTGAGCATTCCAGAGATCGTGGAACACTATTCGTGGGTTGAGCTATACCCCGGCGACATCATCACGACCGGGACGGTGTCTGGGGTCGCCGCGTTCAGGAAGGATCCTGAAAAGTTCTATCTGAAGCCCGGTGACGTGATAGAGTCGGAGGTTGAGAACATCGGCCTCCTTCGGAACTACATCGTCGAAGATAGATAGGTGATCAAAGAGAGCGTTTCGAATCAGGGGAAATTTCGTCACACCCCAAGAAAGGTCCCACCCATAGACAAGAGGAGTGTTCGAGTCAAACTCTCCCTAAAGTTAGAGATTCCGACAAAAAGAGAGATGGGATTACAGCTCAAAATGTCGACGCGTAGGGATGATGAGCAATGGAACGCACCCCAGTGGAGAACTGTCTCAAGGGACGCGGTTCTTCATAACTACAAGCAGATCTCGGACTATGGTCTGATAGGAGACCAGATGACTTGCGCCCTCGTGGGGATCGATGGCTCAATCGACTGGCTATGCTACCCTCGATTCGATTCTGCGAGCGTCTTCGCAGCCGTGCTTGACATCAATAAGGGCGGCAACTTTAGGATTACCCCCACGGCGGAATCCTTTGATTCCTACCAGCACTATGATGGCTACACGAATATCCTGATCACCGAGTTCAGGACGAACAGCGCGCACGTGAGCATCACGGATTTCATGCCGTGCTTCAAGGTGGAGCGTTCCATGGTGACCTCGGCCGAGATTCACCGAAGGATAAAGAACATCAGCGGCTCGATGGAGCTCGAGGTCTCACTTGCTCCGAGGTTTAACTACGGGATGCTCGTGCCAAAGGTGAAGAGCGTGAAGGATCTCGGTTACACGTTTTACTCCGGCGACAACTCATCAAGGCAGGAGATGGCGCTGCTCACCGATCTGGAGTTCGATGCAGATGGGGAGAAGGGGATCCTCAATCGAAGAATAGCGGGGCAGGATGTTGACCTCGTAATCAGGTACGGCGGGGCGAGGGAACACACCATACGAGCCACGTTCACGGACATCAAACTACGCGAGACTAGGGAGTACTGGGCAAACTGGATCTCAAAGTGCAACTACAACGGGCTCTGGAGGGATCAGGTGCTGAGATCCGCCCTAACATTGAAACTCTTGATCTACTCGCCGACAGGTGCGATCATAGCCGCCCCCACGACCTCGCTCCCCGAGTCGATCCACGGAGTGAGAAACTGGGATTACAGATATTCTTGGATAAGGGATTCATCCTTCGTGCTGTGGGCTTTTCACGCCCTTGGCTACACCGAAGAGGCGCTGGATTATCTTGACTGGATCTTGAGCATGTTCTACCTTTGCGGAGGGAACCTCCAGGTCATGATCGGTATACTCGGCGAGCGAGACCTCTCGGAGATAATTCTCGACCATCTGGAAGGGTACATGCAGTCGGCCCCAGTGAGGACGGGAAACGCAGCGTGGCGTCAATTTCAGCTCGACGTTTACGGGATACTGCTCGATGCGATGTACTTTGGGCAAAAGCACGGCGACAAGGAGTACACAAAAGTGTACAATCACCTGGTGAGGCAGATCATGAGCGGAGTGGAGCGCGATTGGAAAAAGCCCGATTGCGGGATCTGGGAGGTGCGAGGAGAGATGAAGCACTTTGTCTACTCGAAGGTCTGGTGCTGGGTTGCAGCCGACAGGGCAAGGAGAATAGCCAAGTCACTCGGGATTGACGAGGATGTCCTCAGATGGAAGAAACTTGCTGACGAGATTCGCTCAGAGATTCTGAAGAAAGGCTGGAGCGATTCGCTGAATTCATTTGTCCGTTCATATGATTCAAGCGATCTTGACTCTGCCAATCTCCTCATGCCGCAGGTAAAGTTCCTAAACGCGAGTGACCCGAAGATGGTGGGTACCTTGGATGCAACCATGAAGAGGCTCATGATGGGGGAGGGTTACCTCTACAGGTACCTCTCCGAGGACGGCCTGCCTGGAAGGGAGGGGACGTTCCTCATCTGCAGCTTCTGGCTCGTGAGCTGCCTCGCGGGAGCCGGACAGGTGGACGATGCCAAGAAGATGATGGATTTACTCTGCTCACGAGCAAATCATCTGGGACTCTTTTCCGAGGAACTTGATCCAGAGAACAATGCTCAATTGGGGAACTTTCCCCAGGCGTTCACCCACATGGGGTTCATAACCGCGGCGGTCTCGCTCGACAGCGTGCTCTCAGAGAAATCTGGCCACCACGAGCGTCCGGCGAAAAAGGAACTGATCGGAAAGGTAAGTTGAGGAAACTCAAAGTACTTATGGCGCGGAACTTGAGCTAGGGGAACTCTTCATCGAAGAAAAAAGCCAAGAAACGGGAGCAAGTTGCACATATTGAGTCGAGCAAGTGCAAGAAAGAGCAAAGCGAGGAGCGTGAAGAACCCCGTCGTACTCGTGGTTCTGGACGGCTGGGGAACGGCTCCCAAGAGCGAGCACAACGCGATTTCACTATCCAAAACCCCGAACTTTGATCGGATAAAGTGCGAGTACGGATCGCTTGAGATCTGTGCCTCAGGAGAGTGCGTCGGTTTGACAAAGGGGCAGATGGGTAACTCAGAGGTGGGTCACCTCACGATAGGTGCGGGGCGCATAATCTTCCAGGACCTGATGAGGGTGGATCAAGAGATCAAGACCGGGAAGCTAGCAAGGAACAGTTCCCTCGTTAGTGCGCTCAAAGTTGCAAAGAGCAGAAGATCAACCGTTCACATGATGGGGCTCCTCTCCGACGGCGGAGTTCACAGTCACATCCAGCACCTCTTTGCGCTACTCCAAATAGCGAAATCGAACGGAAACACCGATCTCAAGGTGCACGCATTCCTCGATGGCCGGGACACGCCGCCCAAGAGCGGAGTGGGTTACTTGGCTTCTCTTGAAAGCGAACTTGCCTCGCTCGGCGCCGGAGAGGTCGCGACCGTGTCGGGTCGCTATTACGCGATGGACAGGGATGCTAGATGGGATAGAACCAAACTCGCCTATGACGCGATAATGTACGGCAGGGCAGATCACTCCTTCGAAGAAGCTATAGCCTCTGTGAAAAGATCCTACGAAGAGGGGATCAATGACGAGTTCGTGCTACCGAGGGTTTTGAGGGGCTACGGCGGTGTCAGAAACGGGGACATTTTAATCTTCTTCAACTTCAGACCCGACAGGGCAAGACAACTTTCAAAGGCAATCTCTCTTGACTCAAAGCAATTCGGAGGTCTATTCGACCGCAGCGAGGCCATCAGGCCGAAGAAGATCACCCTCATCACCATGACCAACTACGATCCGAAACTCAGGAACGTGAAGGCCCTCCTCGGTCGGGAGCGCGTCTCAGGTACCTTGAGCAACGTACTTGAGAAGAATTCGATCAGGCAACTGAGAGTCGCGGAGACTGAAAAGTACGCGCACGTAACTTACTTCTTCAACGGTCTCGTGGAAAAGCCGCGCAAGTTCGAGGATAGAATCCTCGTCTCCTCCCTCAAGATCGGGACCTACGATAAGAGTCCTGAGATGAGCGCTAGAGCGATATGCGATAACGCGGTTAAGGCGATCAAGGAAAGGAGGTACGGATTCATTCTGATAAATTTCGCAAACGCCGACATGGTGGGGCACTCGGGTGACGTCGCCGCGACGATCAAGGCTGTCGAAACGGTGGATTCCTGCCTCGGAGAAATCTATGACGCTTGGAAGAACGGATCTCGCTCCTCTTCTTCTACTTCGGAAGTAACGTTGATCATAACCGCAGACCACGGGAACGCTGAGAAGATGTTTGACGCAGCGACAGGTCAGCCCCACACGGCCCACACTTCTAACCCGGTTCCGCTCATCGTAGTTTCAAAGAATTGGAAAGTGGCGAGTGAGAGGAAAGAGGACGGTGGATTGAGTGACATCGCACCGACGGCGTTGAAGATCATGGGACTAGAAAAGCCGAAGGTAATGACCGGAAAGCCGCTCGCGGTTCCGATTCGAAATTAGCGATGATTCCTGTAGGTAAATTTCTTTTGATCCAAAGTTGAATGAATGAGCAATATTCGTGCAGAGGCAGGAAGAGATCACGTGGTGGAAAGATGAACTTCACCGTAATCTCATGGAAAAGAAACCAAGAGACAAAGTTGTACGGTTGCTGGCCCATCTACCCTATAAAAGGTGAAACTAATTTTACACATTTCATGGTTAAATAGAAGTTGTCTTTAGTCCACACTCGCCATGTCAGTCAGAAGTCCGCCCTCTATCGAGCCGACTCGAGCTTGGCCGATCGTACCAGAATGGCGCCAGGCTCCTCCAATCGAGCCCGAATGGGAGGCTGCACGTGGATTCGGACGAGTCGTGTCCGCTGAAATGGGAACTATCCAGACGGTCTGGTAGATCCGACCCCATCCCTAAACGAAACACAACTCACAACGAATCTCTCGCGCGAGAACACATAAGAAGGAACAAGTAAAGGAAGGAAATGCAGAAGCTCGATCTCAAGGTGGAAGCCCCGAGGTCTTGCTTCTCATCCCCCTCTTTTTCTTTTTTCCCGCCCTAAATGTGATTTAATCACGCGACCGCAGTGAGTCTTCCTTTTTCAAAACTACTTTTGGCTGATCACTATCTCCCTTGACTTGTCGTTGAATATATACGTGGCTAGCGTATGATTATAAGCCATCGGGATTCCGAGATAGAATTTGAAATTAGATTCCTGGATCCGTACCACAGTGACCATTGATTTTTGTTTGACCTCCCTCACATGAGAGAACTTCTCGACTTTGTTGGAATGGAAGCGTGTTTGACCTTTTGGATAAAGAAGTAGAAGAAAAATTCCGGTCAAGTCATCACCCGGATGAAAAGTATCTCAAATTGAAGCTCCGCGTCATCCGTGACTGGCCGAAGAAAGGAGTCAATTTCATCGACATCACAACACTTCTCAAGGATCCTGAAGCGTTTAGAAGAGTGATAGACATTCTCGCAGATCACTTCTCCAGCAAGAGCGTGGACGTTCTGGTTGGGATCGAGGCAAGGGGGCTCATGATCGGCGCTCCCGTGGCATACAAACTCGGCGTGGGATTCGTACCAGCCCGCAAGGTTGGAAAGCTCCCTCACAGAACGCTCTCCATGGAGTATACTTTGGAGTATAGCTCCGCGTACCTAGAGATGCATCGGGATGGTGTAAGGAAGGGGCAGCGGGTTGGAATAATCGATGATCTGCTAGCCACGGGTGGGACCGCAGCGGCGACGGCGAAACTCGTGGAGAAACTTGGCGGTGAGGTTGTGGATCTATCGTTTCTCGTCGAACTTGATTTCCTGAAGGGAAGGCGAAAGCTCGGCAAGTATAATGTATTCTCCCTCGTGCATTATGAAAAATGAAATGGTAACCCAAGTGCTCGATACCTTTTGGATGAAAGAAAATCATCGTCGATGGATGGGAGGCTCTTCATCGCGTCCTCGGGAATCCTCTACGGTTCGGTGACGGTCGGGGCAAGTCTCCTTTCAAGGCAGGGTCTCTCGGCACTTGAGATCTCATTCTTTTTCCTCTTTCTGTCGATCATTCCACTCGCTCCAGCCGTGCTTTTGAGGCAAAGCGGATTCCTGACGAGACTGAGAAGTTGCTGGAGATATCTCGCGATCTACGCGAGCACGAACACATTCCTCGTCCTCTCCCAGTTTGGGAGCATCTCGCTCGGGCTTTCTCCGGCGATCACTGCTCTGCTTTTGTACACCCAGCCCGTTTGGACGGTGATTCTCGGCAGGATCTTTTTCAGGGAAAAGGTCGATTATTATCGTGTTATTGTGATCGCACTCGCGCTAGTTGGCGTCGTCTTGATCACGAACCCCTCATTCAGTACCGGGGCGACGATGAATTCAACGACCGCGTTGTCTGAGGTTCTTG
>Ga0209061_1002976_pt1 | contig 19575 bp, 18 predicted proteins | sample Coa_R1_10_FD_187157 | JGI IMG/M metagenome (GOLD analysis project Ga0209061, IMG submission 187157) | Surface soil microbial communities from Centralia Pennsylvania, which are recovering from an underground coalmine fire - Coalmine... | ecosystem: Environmental > Terrestrial > Soil >...
CCGCCGAACGGATCGAGCAGCGCGGGCGGCTCCGGCGCCAGTCGTAGCGCTACGGCGTGTGCGGCGAAATCGCGCCGCTTGAGGTCGTCCTCAATGGTGGCGGGGCGGACGCGAGGAAGCGCACCGGTCCGCGGATAACGCTCCGCGCGCGTGCGCGCTAGATCCAGCCGCCAGCTCGCTCCTTCGACCGTCGCCGTGCCGAAGTCGTGGTGAGTGATGACATGGGCACCCGTTGCCTCGGCGAGCGCCTGCGCCAGCACCATGGCATCGCCCTCTACGGCCAGATCGAGGTCGAGCGACGGTCTGCCGAGGACGAGATCGCGCACAGATCCGCCGACGAGGTAGAGAGAGATGCCGCGCTCGGTCGCCTGCGCGCACGCCAGCCCGAGCACCGAACGCGTACCCGCGTCGAGCCGGCTATCGAGCAGCGCGCGCAGGGTCTGGGGATCGCGAACGATGTCCATGGTGGGATCGTAGCATGCGCTCCGCGGCACCTGGCCGACGGCAGCCTGACGTGCCGGAACGGGCGGGAACAGCAGAGCCTCATGGCTGCGTAAAGCGTCTAGAAACTCACCGGGGTTGCGTTCGCATGCGAGGCTTGCAGGAAGAATGCATCGTACGGGTTCTTGCTGGTCTAGCGGGCCGTTCTGTAGACGTTGGGAAACCGCTCTCGGTAGCGCGTGCGGGGATAGGCGTGCGCTTCGCGCTCGACAAGGAGAGCCGCCCGCCGCTAGCGTGCGGACGGCGATGCAGCGTGACAAAGCGCTAACGGCCAGGGCAAGACGGCTACTTCACGCCGATCAACTGGCTCTCTTTCAGGTAGTAGGTCATGCTTTGCAGGGCGAGCACCGGGTCAATGTGGCGGATGTGGACATGCGCCGGGCTGCGACCGGCGATCGGTGCGTAGTTGAGGATCGAGCGCACACCCGCCTGTACGAGCATGTCGATGACTGTCTGCGCGTGTTCGGCCGGCACAGCAACGATGCCGATATCGATGTGGCGCTTGCGTAGCGTTTCTGGCAGTTCGGCAACATCTTTGACGGTGATATCGCCGATCTTGCGGCCGATCACGCGCGGATCCGCATCGAACGCCTCGACGATGTGAAAACCTTGCGGGTAGAAGCCGCCGTAGCTCAGAATCGCCTCGCCCAGGCGGCCGACGCCCACCAGCGCCAGCGTCCATTCGCGATCGAGACCAAGGATCAGCTTCAGCTCTTCGGCGAGGCGGCGGACGTTATAGCCCCGACCCTGCTTGCCGAAACGGCCGAAATAGCTCAGGTCTTTGCGAATCTGCGCTGGTGTGACGCCGAGTTGCTCGCCCAGTTCCTGCGAACTGACGACTTCGCGTCCACGGGCAAGCAGGTCGTTCAGCGCGCGGGCGTAAACGGGGAGGCGTTCGATTACGACCTCGGGGATTTCGATCGGCATCGTCTAACCCATGGATTGAAAAAGTCTATGCACCATCACGCTAACAACAAGCTGCGTTAGGGTCAAGAAAAGCCAGAAGGGCAAGACGCTCCGCAACAGAGCATCACGCCGCGCAGACGTGAACGTTAGCAAACGTTCTGGAAAGCAGTGAGCGACAACGCTCGCTGTCGAACGGAACGGTGCGGTGCGCCGGCGCTCTACGCTCAGGTTGCCGGACCAACGACGGCGATCGGCGCTTCGAAATCGTACTCTTCGATGTTGCCGTCGGTATCGAAGCGCAGCTTGGCGTGCGTCGCCATGATGACCATGTCGTTGGCTGCCCGGTCGGCGGCCGCGTGCGATTCCCAAATCGTCACACGGCCGAGCGTGCCGGCATCTTCATCGCCGACAAGAACGTAGCCAGCGACAAAGCCTGGCAGCGCCTGCGAGCGCTGGATCAGCTCTTCCAGGTGGCGGCGTACCTCGGCGCGTACGTCCGCGCGAGGATGGGCGAGGCTGATGCGGACGAACGGCATGGCGCGAGTGTCCTCCGCGTGGTTCTCGTCGCGGTTGGTTGATAGCCGCCAGCATACGCTACCGCACGGCTGTTTGGAAGCAGCAACTTTATCAACTACTCTGGCACGCCAGCGCGCCGGGCGAGATGGCCACCGGCGTCTCCGCGGGTAGGCCGTTCTCTTGCTGCGGGAACCACCAGAGAGCGCCGATCGCTTGCCAGACGTGGTCGATATCCGCCGGCAGAACATCGTTGCCGACCGCGCACCAGCTTTGCGCCCCGGGCGCTAGCAGCCACCAGCCATGGCCGGTGTTCGCCAGCAACGAGCCGTTGGGCAGTGTTTGCAGATCGGTGGCGAAGAAGAGCGCGCCCGGCTGATCGGGTAACGGCGGCAGGATGACGCTCTGCCAGGTCGTGCCGCCGTCGGTCGAAACGGCGACATTGTTGTTCGTGTTCTCGCTGCGCGCCGAGATCGCGAGTACGGTTGTTGCTGAGAGCGCGACGAGGGAGTGCGGCCCGCACGCGTCGGGCGTTTCGGGTAGCGCTGCTGTTTGCCAGCTCTGGCCACGATCGAGCGAAACCTCGACGCGTTGCGGATAGCCGTGCATCGCGCAGGAGCCGAGACCGTTCGGTGCCGGCCCCCAGCGCACGCACGGGCCAGCGCTCGGGCAGGTAAGCGCGGCCGGTGCCCAGCTTGCACCGCCGTCGTCGCTCTCGATGACGGTGTAGTCGTGGCTCTGCGGCAGCGCGAAGAGCGCCTGTACCCCTTGTGCCGTTGTGGCGAAGCCACCGAACAGGTCGGGAGCGATGCCGGAGGGCGGTGGCACGAGTTGCCAGTGCGCCCCGGCATCGCTGGTTTGCAGCGCGATCCAGAGCAGAGGCGGCGCGCCGTACTCGGCGTGCGCGGCGCCGAACGTCGCGAAGACGCTGCCCGGGTGCGCGGCGTCAAACAGCGCCGAGACGCACGCCAAGGCCGCGCCGTCCGCGGGTTGCGGGAACGACTGGTAGCCGGCCTCGGCGAGCGTTTCCGCGGCGCCTTGCGTCGGGATCGACTGCCACGTCTGGCCGTCGTCGTCGGTGGTCATGATCCAGCCCGGAACGCAGTACGACGCCCGGGCCGGGTCGGCGGGGTCGGCTATCACGGCGGGTCCGCGCAGGATCACGCCCTGCTGCACGAGCAGCGGCGGTGCGATGGTCAGCGACGCCCAGTCGAGCGCCTCGCCATGATCGGGCGCCGGCGGAGCGCTGCTGCCGGCGACGGGCGGGCGGGCTAGCGCGGTGCCAACCGCGACCGCAGCGATGAGGATGAGCAGCCTGCTGAAGTTCATCACGCGCTCCTTGCGGCCGCGGCCTCCAGCCGCGCCCTGCACAGCATAACGCCTTGCCAAGCCGCCGGCGTTCCTGCAGCCGCTCCTACCTCGTTACCCTCCCCGTTGACCCGCCACCAGACGCTGGGTACGCTTTCTTCGATTTGTCGGGGTTGTGGGCGCAAACCGCTCTCCGCCCGCGTCGATCTCGATGCCGGAGGATGCGTGAAGGAGCCGCTCTCGCAGGGTCGTCGCTCCGGCGAGCCGCCGCCGTCGCTCAGGCCGCGCGCACGGCCGCCGCGCAACGATCGCCTGCTCTCTGAAGCCCGCATTCACTGGGGGCGCGGTTTCGCCATCATCCTTGGCATGGCGGCAGTCGTCGTCACGTTCTTCATCGTTCTTTCGGTCGTGCCGAAGCCCGGCAACGGCAACCCCATCGATGCGCTGACGAATCTGCTGAACACCGCCGGCAACGCCGCCGCAACGCCCGTCAGCGCCACTGCCGTAGCAGGGGCGGCCCAAGCCGGTGCACCCGCACCTGCGCTGGCGACGCTCACGCCCACGGCGCGGGCGGTTGGCTCTGGCACGCCGGGCGCGCCGTTCGTCGCCGTGGCGGCGCGCGGCGCGCCGAACGTGCGCATCGCACCGAGCACCAACAACAACCCACTGGGAAATCTCCAACCCGGCCGCGAGGTCGTTGTGCTTGGGCGCAGCGCCGATAACGCCTGGCTGCAGATCGTCTGGGACAACAACACCAAAGCGTGGGTCGCTTCCGACCTCATGCGCTTCGTCGTCGGCGATCCATCGCGCTTGCCGGTGGTCGCGCCGTAAGCGGCACCGTGGCCCGTGGCTGTGCGAATCGCACCGGTAGGACCCGGCCTCAAACCGGGTGGCCCAGCAGCGTGCGATCGACGACCAGCAGATCGGCGGTGCGCGCGAAGGTCAGGGCCTCGCGCGCTTCCTGGAGCAGTGCCTCGGCGGTAACGGCATCGCGCGGGAAGTCGGCTAGACCAATGCGTACCACGAAGCCCGCGGCCCTGGACGCGGCCGTTTGCAGGCGCGCCGCCAGCACCTCTGCTCCTTCCAGCGGCGTTTCCGGCAAAATCAGCGCAAACGAGCCGTCGCCAAGCTGGACGATCTTATCGACGGTGCGCGTGTTCTTGGCGATCTGCTCGATGATCTGCTGCGCCACGCCGCGTGCCGCGCCCTCGCCCATCTCTTCGACGACCGCATTCCAGTCATCGGCGGCGATGATCGCCAGCGTCAGCGAGCGCTGGTAGCGGCGGGCGCGGTCGATCTCCTCACCGAGGATCGACTCGATGTACTTGGGCTTGAAGGCGCCGGTCTGCGTATCACGGACGGTCAACTCGTCGATCACGTGCTCCTGTTCGCGCATCTTGCGGTCGGCGGCCTCGATCTCTTTGAGAAGCTGGCGTACAAAGAACGGCGCGACGAACAGCGCTGCGGCCGGGAACACGAGCGTGCGCCCATCAAGACCGTCTGGCAGCGCGACCTTATCGAGCCGCAGCTGCAGGATCACGCCCGCGGTGTAGAGCAGAGCGGCACCGACACCGACAACGGGCGCCGTTAGACGGGCGGGCTCCGTCAAGATGAGCGCCAGTACGAAGGCGAGGATGCTCCAACCCAGCAGCGCGTAGCGGATATGACCATCGTCGGCGAGGCCGATCACCGCCGCCGCCAATACGGTGCCGAGCACGGCCACGCTGAGCGCGACCGCTAGCGAGGTCGAGAGCCGTCGCATCAGTTGCCCTCCTGCGCGTTCCGCGATGCCGTGTAAACCCAGTAGCCGACGAGCGCCAGCGCCCCAAGAACGAAAACCGCGGTGATCATCGGTAGCGCGTTCTGGCTCGCGCTGCTCTTCCGCCGCGCAGCGGCGCTCGCCGCCGTCTGCTTCGCTGCCAGCATCAGCGCGCTGGGCGGCTTCTCGCGGTCGCTCGCGATCAACACGTTGCTCGACAGGGTGGTTTGGCGCAGGGCAGCGCGGGCGAGGGCGATACCCTCGGGTGTTGTGCCGGTCACCAGCGTGACGGCGCGGCCAGTGTTGTAGGGCGAGGAGATCGTCTCGACGATGCCCAGTTGCGCATGGTCGCGCGCCGCGATCACAACCTGCGGCTGCTCGCGCACGATGCGGTCGCTAATCGCGCCGTTCTGATCGAGCGCGAACTGAAGCGGCAACAGCGGATTGAGATCGCGGTACAGCGTCTGCAGCTGCGAGGGCAGCCCCACGACGAGCAGGTTGGCGCGCTGGGCGATCTGCGGGCTGAGATCGGCGGCGCGGATCATGTTGACGATCCCTACGGCGCCGCGCGTCTTGCGGCCAATATCGACGACGAGATCGATCGCGTTTTGCAGCGCGTCGGCATTATCGCCTGCCACGACGTACGTGCCGGCCATCGATCCCAGGTAGAGATAGGGGAAGGGGTAGTAGACGAGGTCGGGCGTCTGCGGTGGTGGGCCGCCCGGCACGTCGAGCGCGGAGCTGCTCCAGACGCTGAGCCAGGAGCGGTCGTCGGGCGCGCACTGTGCGGCGTTGTTGGCGCGCGTGCTGACGTTCGGTACGAGCGTGAAGAGCATCTGCACCTGATTGTAGCCAGGCTTGAGCACGTCGCCGCGGATGTTGAGCGCCAGCGTGCCGTGATCGACGGTCGCGTCGTCGAGCTGACCGCTCGCGGCATCGACACCGTTGACGATGACCTTCACCGTCGAGCGGCTGCTGTCGAGACTCTGGCTATTGGGATGGCTGAGCACCAGATTGAGGGTCGCATTCTGGCCGTCTGCGGGCGCAGGACCATCGAACCAGAAAGATGTCGAAACGGTGCCACCGCCGGCGCTGACCGGTACGCCGGGCAGGCTGACATTGAATGTCTGGTCGCTGAGGCCGAGGTCGGCAAACGTGCGATGGTAGGACACCGGCGATGGCTGCGCTTCGCTGAACGTTCGCAGGTCGGACGGCTGCGAGATCGTCGCGCTGGCGCCGGCAAGCGCGGCGCGCGCACGGCGGTCGCTCAGCGCGAGCGTCGCGCGCAGGACGGCATCGTCGTTGCCGCCGCTGATGACGAGCGCGGCGCGCGATCCATCGAACGGCGATGGCATGAGAATCAGCACGCCGAGGGAGGGATCGAGCGACGCTCCGCTCGACACAAAGCCCTGGCCGTCGGGCGTCGCCTGGATGTCGCCGCTGCGAGCGAGACGCGCGATCAGCGGGTTGCGCGCTGGCGTGCCGATGGCGATCAGGTCGTTCCCTGTAAGCGCCGCGCTGTCGGCCTTGTCGGCGGTGAGCAGGTTCAGCGAGAGTGGCTGGCTGCCGGCGGCTGCGCCAAAGCTTGCTGCCAGCGTCGCCGCGGCGGAGAGTTCGGCGCGCGTCGGGTTGGACGGCACAACAAGGTCTGTACCGCCGGCGCGTGTCCACCCAGCGCGGAAGAACGGATAGGGAAAATCGCCGAGGTTGAGCGGCGGTCGGTTGGTACGCAGGGGGTAGCCCGGCGCGTACTCGTAGTGGATTCTGGTCGTCTCGTACACCGTGCTCACCAGCGCCGGGTTGCCAGGGTCGTCGCACGGCTCGCGGAAACGCTGGTAGAACCGCAACTGCACGTCGTTGTAGCCGGGCAGGATGCGATCGGCAGGCAAGGGGAAGGTCACCGTGGTTATCGTCTTATTGCCGGCGTCGAGGTGCAGCGCGTTGCCCGCGCCGTCGCCGCTCGGTAGCTGCTGCCCGTTGAGATAGATCGTCAGCGTCGAGAGGTCGGGCAGCAGCACTGCCGAGTGCGCGAAGACGAGCTGGAAGTAGCTACCCGTCTGCGAAAGCTGGTAGTCTCCCGGGCCGGGGAAGATCAGGTCGAGCGTCGGCGCGAGACCCTGTACCAGCCGATCGCACGCGCCTGGAGGGGAAGCGGCGGTGCAGCCGTAGATATCGGCGACAGAGTAGTCAGCGCGGGGTTGCGCCGGAACGGTCGCGGCGCGCAAGAGCGTCGGCCGTCCGGTGGTGCGGCTCGCGAGCGCAAACAGCAGGCTCAGAATCAACCCCGCGACCAGCAGGCGCGGCGCGCGTCGGAAACGTGTGATCATGCCAGCCTCCTCCGCCACGAAGCCTGCTCGGCGCCACGCGGCGGGCAGTTGCGGAACCGTTGCATCGCCTACGCATACTCATCGGCCGGGGTGGCGCCGCTCCGCAGGGGAGAAATCCCCGATAGAGACGACATAGCGGAGCGGTGCGCCTACGAAGCGGCGCGGGCGCGGCGCGGCAGCCGTACCCGACCGCGGTAGAGGCCATGCTCGGTTTTCTCCCAGTATGATGGTCGGAAGATCAACTGGTAGAACGCCTTCCAGGCAGCGATCGACATCAAGAGCCAGTAGAGTGGCGTCAGCAGGATGTACTTGACGAGTTGGTGGTAACCGCGCCGCAGCGCGCCGGCAATGTTGATGTAGATGAACGCGAAGTTGCCAAAGTATAGCGCGATTGTGCCCAGATAGAAGATCGGGCCAGGAAAGATCGCTTCGATGATCCTCCACTGCGTCAGGAACCAGAGTGCGGTGAGGCCCCAGAAGATCGGATTGAACAGAAAGGCGAAGAACGTACCAAGAATGATGAACTGGAAGCTGAGGAAGGCTGATGTGCCAATTTCGCGCCAGAGCCGGTACGGATGGCGCATGTGCACCAGCCAGGTCTGCATGTAGCCTTTGATCCAACGCGATCGCTGCCTGATCCAGTTGTAGAGGTTCGAGTTCGCCTCTTCGTACGTCGTCGAGTTGATCACGCAGGTGCGATAGCCGCGCTTGTACAGCCTGATGCCCAGATCGGCGTCCTCGGTGACGTTGAACGGATCCCAGCCGCCCAGCTCGCGCAGCACATCGGCGCGGAAGTGATTCGAGGTGCCGCCCAGCGGGATCGGTGCATCGGCGTTGCCGAGGCCGGGCAACAGCAGGTCGAACCACATCGAGTACTCGGCGGTGAACCAGCGGGTCAGCAGATTCTGATCGCGGTTGAAGTAGTTGAGCTTGGCCTGAACGGTGACCATCCGCTCACCGCCGCGCCGGAAGGCGATCAGCGCCTTCTTGATCTGGTCTGGCTCCGGCACGTCCTCGGCGTCGTACAGCACCACGAACTCGCCGCGCGCGTGCAGCAGGCCGTAGTTGCAGGCTTTCGGTTTCCCCTTCGGCTGGCCGTGCGGCACGACGATGACGCGAAAACTCTCCGGCAGGCGCATGCGCCGCACCGCCTGCAACGTCTCGCGATCGTCCTCCTCTAGCAGCAGCAGAACCTCGAGCTTGGTGCTGGGATAATCCAGCCGCGAGAGCGCGTCGACGAGGATCGGCAGCACCTCGCCCTCGCGGTACATCGGCACCAGTACGCTGTACAACGGCAGATCGCGGTCGTCGAGCGCGGCGATCTCCTCTGGCGTCACCACGACTTCTAGCGAGCGTGAGAGAGACTTGTAGATCAGGTAGAGCTTGTAGGCGGAGAAGGCGAAGTAGAACAGGCAGGCCAGCGATGCCAGCGTCGTCAGCGTGGCGACGGCGTTGGCGATCAGGCCGCACGCGATCAACAGCAATGCGGCCACGAACGCGATCTTCTGCCGCTGGTTGAGGACGCGGCAGGCGGAGTCTTCGGGGGCGCGTCGCAGCAGGTCGGTTGCGCTGATCTCCAGGTAATCGTGACGGTACAGCGCCTCCAGCGCGGCATCGAACTGCGTTTCGGTCACGATCACGGGCTGAATCTGCCGCTTCAGGTAGAGGCGCGCCTCATCCAGGGCGGCGGTATCGAGCGGATCGGTCATGGCGAGCAGCGCCGTCATATCGTCGACTGCCAGCGGCAAGATGCCGCGCCTGCGGCAGACCTCCTCGGGGATAAGCAGCGCCGCGTTGCGATCGATCGTCTCGGGCGCGAGCTCGAAAAAGGGGACGTTGAGCTGCTCGGCCAGCACGCCGGCGAGCTGTTCGTGCGTCACATAGCCGAGCGTCAGCAGCGCCTTGCCGAGCCGTACCCCGGTGCGGGCGTGCAGTTGCAGGGCGCGGGCCAGCTCGTCGGTGGTGATGATGCCAGCGTCGAGCAAATAGTCGCCGAGGTTGCGGCGGTCGAACGCGCGTCTGATCGCCGCATCCAGTCCGCTGCGCGGGGAGACGACGAGGCGCGGTGTCTGGCCAGCGGCGCGGGCGGCGGCGATCACATCGCCATCGAGTGGATCAGCAACGGCGATCACCAGCGCGCCATCGGGGTCGCGGCGGATCGGCAGCGCCGTGAGGCGCTCGATCGTCTCGCGTGGCAGCAACCGCGCCGCCGCGCGATCGATCGGTGCGGTCGTCGGGGTTGCGATGAGCGCGCCCCCGTTGTTCGCTTGTGGCGTCGTGTGCGGCTGCAGATCGACGAACGGTACGTTGGTGAGGCGAGCCAGCAGACGGGCGATCTCCAGCGGCGATCCTACCCCTGCCCGCTCTAGAGCGATGTCGGTCGGCAAGCCAGCGATCGCGTACGCGGCCAGCGCCTCGGCGCGCTGCCGCCGGTTGATCCGTCCCTCGCGCTGCAACTCAGCGAGCAGCGCCTCCATTTCCGGCGCGGGCCGGCGCTCGGCCGCGTAGAGGCGAGCAATGGCCGCGGTGAGGTCGCTGCGCTCGGCCATCACGGGACGCACGGTGTAGCCGGTGCGCTGTTCGACCAGCGGCAGATAGTCGAGCGCGGCAACGGCGACGTGCAGCACGCCGCCCTGCGCGCGCAACGGCAGCACGTTGAGCGAGCGGGCGAGATCGGCCGGTAGAGCGGCGAGCGCATCATCCTCGGGCAGAACGTGGGCGAGATGCAGCCAGGGGATGCCGGTCCGTAGCCCTTTCATCTCGGCGATCTCGCCGAGATCGTAGTGACCGAGGGCGAGCAGCGCCTGCGTCAGCGATTCGCCCGTGCGCGTGGCGCGGGCGCGCGCTTCCACGATCGCCTCTTCGCTCAGCGGCCGCGCGGCCAGCAGATAACGGTCGAGCAACGGCGACGGCTGCGCGGGTGGCGAGCGGTGGACCGGGGCGGAGCGTGCGAGCGTGGCCAGGATCGCCGCGCGCGAGGCCAGTACAGGTTCGATCTTTCGCTCCAGCACGATCGCCAGCGTCTCGATCGTACCGCGGGGGTCATCTTCGCAAACGGCGACCTGTGCGCGTTGTTCGTCGGTAGAGAGAATGACCGCGCCGAGACGCTCTGCCAGCGGCCGCGGTAGCAGGCCCAGCGCCTTTGGTTCGGGCGCTAGCGCTGCCGGCTCCAGTACGCGTAGACCGAGATGGGCTGCGAGCCGTTCGAGGCGTTCGTCTGGCGTCAGGCCGCGATCGATGCTGGTCGCGCCGAGGCGCAACCGCCCGAGCAATGCCGGCATCCGCCGCGGCCATCCCCGCGGCTGCGCGACGAGGGGCGTGCCCCACTCGCCTGGAGAGCGCAGCGCTTCGATGGTACGTTCGATCGCTTCTTCAAGAGAGGCGTGGTCCGCGAGCGCGAGCTGAAACGGCAGCCCGAGCAACGCGTCGAGATCGGCGGGCAGGTCGCGGTCGGCGATGCTGCTGGCGAGCACGTAGAGCACGCCACCGATATAGAGAAAGGGCAGCACCTGCCGCGCGCGCATGAACTCGGGCGGCAACAGCCGAGCGAGCGCCGTCTGTGGCGTCCATCGCTCGACGCGCACGAACGGCAGATCGCACGCCAGGCTCAGCGCCTCCAGATGCTCGTGTGGCGTGTCGGGCACATCATCGCGCTCGCGCTCCGGCACGGTCGGCACGAAGGGTGTGAGCGAGCCGAGCGCGCCGCGCCAGGCCTCGGTCTGGGCTTCGAGCAGCAGGGGCAGGTCGCGGGGCGAGTAGTGCGCGACGAGCGCCTGCTCGATGAGGTCGGGTACCTCCCAGCCGACGATTGCCCGGTAGCCGTATTCGCGCTGGATGAAGCGCGCGACGGCGGCGAGGTCGGCCTGTGCTGCAGCGATGTAGATCGTGTCGTCGCGCAGGTCGAAAGGCGCGATGTTCCAGGTCCGCAGCGCTTGTTCGCCGATGATCTGTGCCGCGCGCGGATGCACGCGCAGGGGCCGCGGTGGAACAATCACCTCCGGCGCCGCTAGCTCGACGGCCATTTAGGGCGCGCCTCCGATCGCGACGGTGATCGTATCCTCGGTTTCGTTCACGATCTGCGGCGCGAACGTCTCCAGCGCACGGATGCGGTCGCTAAGCGGCAGCGCGCCGGCGTAATCGACGGCGAGCTGGATCGTGCCGGCGCGGAAGCGCCGCGGCGCGACGTAGCGCACGTCTGGCAGGGCACGAATGGCGTTGATGAAGCTGTTGACGCTCGAAAAGTTCTCGAACGGATAGGCGACAACCTGGAAACTCTGCGCCGCAGGCGCGGGCTCGACGACCCCGCCGCCGGTGGGTTGCGCGCTCGTCGCCGTCGTGGGGGCAGAGTGATCGTCCTCGGCCGGGAGCGGCTTCGCCTCGGTCTGCCACGGGGCCGCGGCCACGGCACTCGCCGAGACACCAGCTGCTTGCTCTCTCGCGGCGGTGGTCGCCTCGCCTGTCTGTTTGAGCGCAGCGATCCGCCCGGCAAGTTCGTGCAGCCGCTCGCGCGGGTCGGAAGAAGACAGCGGCGCCGTCTGCGTGGCCGGGCCAGACGCGGCAGAGCGGCCGGTCAGACTTCCCAGGCTGCGCGAGAGCTGCTGTAAGCGCTCCTGCAGCTCAGCGAGCGCGTCCTTCGGCGGCGCAGCGGCGGGTGCGGGCCTGGCGGCGCGCCGTTCGATCGCCTGCTCGTCGAGCCGCGCGCTGATCTGCCCATCGGCAGTGACCGTCAGTCCGTTGACGGGTAGCTCGCGCAAGGCGAGCAGCGCCGCGATCAGGTCGCTCAGGCTGGTCGCCTCGATGTCGAGCACGGCCATCTGGCCAATGAACTGTTCGAGATCGATGCCGCGCACGGCGGGAAAGCGTTCGAGTTCGGCGCAGAACTGCTGGATAACGCTCGTGCTCGTGACGGGCGAGATCGAGAGGCGCAGCCGCGGCTGGAACAGCGTCTCCGCGAGCGTCGGGCGGCCGCCAGCCGGGATCGGCGGCGCGGCGGTTCGTCCGGCGATGGTGGGCGCGCCCGGTTGCGCGGCGAGCGCAGGGCACTCGTGGTACCAGTAAGCACGTTCGACGACAAGGTAGCCGGTATTACCGACGGCGCGTCCACAGAGCGGGCAGGCGGTTGCGAGATCCATCGGCGTCCTCGTCCAGCTTCAAGGCGCGAGCGCTGCTCTGCCGGCCATCGCCAGCGCGGCGATGGCGCGTGTTGTCCGCTTTCACGATAATCATCGGCCGCGCGGTCTTTCGCAAACAGAAGATCGCGCCGAAAAAGCAACCCTTGCGCGCCCGATCTGTCGCAAACGTTACGGAACGGTCGGCGGGGTCAGCGGCGAGCCGCTTCGGCCTGAGCCGGCCTCACGCGGGCGGGCGTCTGCGCCGCCGGACGGCGCGCCACGGCGATGATCGAGGCGCCGAACGGCATCGTCAGGCGCTCAACGAGCGGCTGCTCGCCGATCATGATCCAGCGCAACACCGTGTTGAGCGGCTCGGGAACCTCGTCGAGGTGCGAGGCGGGCGGGGCATTGCCGTTGCTGCTAACGCGCATCGTCGCTTTGCGCAGCATCGCGGCGGGAAAGAGCAACGTGTTGTAGTAGGTGAGCTTTGCTACCTCGTAGCCGGTGTGGCGCAGCAGTCGTCCGAGCTGGCTGCGGCGATAGCGGCGCTGGTGGTGGTTGAAGACGTCGTGCTGGCTCCAGAGGAACTGGTAGGCAGGCACCGTCACCAGCAGCAGGCCGCCCGGGCGCAGCACGCGTCGGATTTCGCGCAGCAGCCCGGCATCGTCCGGCACGTGCTCGATCACGTCGAGCGCGGTCACGACATCGAAGGCGGCGTCGCAGAAGGGGAGCCGCGATCCCCAGCCTTTGACGAAGGGAACGCCGCGCCGCCTGCAGGCCAGGGCGGCTTCGTCGGCGCTGTCGAGGCCAAGCGCCGCGCCGAAGGCTGCCAGGTGCGGCAGCATGCCGCCGGTGCCGCAGCCAAGGTCGAGAATACGCCCCGCCCGCGTGCCCGCATAGCGCGTCAGTTCGTTGAGGACCAGCCGCCGCCGCCCGAGGAACCACCAGTGCGTATCTTCGAGACGGTAGTGCTGCTCGTAAAGCGCCGGATCCATGCTCTCCTCGGCCGCCGGCGGTCAAGCGCCGGTACGTTCGCGGCGGCCCGCGCCGGGGGGCGGCGGCGCAAGTGGCCCCGACTTACGTTTGTATCCTGCCGGGTTGGGTCGAGGCAAGCAATGGCACGGCGCAGGGTTACGCCGCGGCTGGCAGGCGTAGTGGGCGACCGAGGAGCAAGGCGCCGTTGGAGGCAGCGCGCGGCGTTCAGTCGCGGCAGACGAGCGGGTACGCTGTCGCCGGCGCGAGCGCCGCGGCGTCGACGCCGAGCAAGGCGGCGTTATGGTTGCGCAGCCGGTTCGCAAGACAGGCAAAGGTCCGCAGCTCGTCGGGCGTCAGCGCCGCGAAGGCACGCGCGCTGCCCTGACCCATCGCCGGCAGCGCCCGGCACAGGAGCTGTTGGCCCTCGGGCGTTAGCGCAACATGGATGATGCGGCGGTCGCGCCGGTTGGGAATGCGACGCACCAGCCCGCGCGCCTCCAGCCGGTCGATCAGGCTCGTCATGCTCTGCGCTTCCTGCACGAGGGCGCGCGCGAGACGTGAAAGCGGCAGCGGGCCGTTGGCACGGTCGAGTATGAACAACACCGACGCCTGAGCAAGCGAGAGATCGAGCGGAGCCAGCGCCTGTGCGATCGTCTTTTGCGCCAGCAGAGACATCTGATGTAGCTGATGTAGCGCTGTCCAGGCGTTCAACGCGTCGATGTTGATGGTGTCCGTCGTCATGGCGATGCATCCTTGGGGTTGCAACGTCCGGCGAGGCATCCCACGCGGGAGCACGCCGGAGACTGTGCTACAGTACAAACGTGTGCGGAGGAGATAAGCCGTGCGCGTAACGGTGCGCCTCTTCGCCTCGATCGCCGAAGCTGCGGGCGAGCGCAGCCTCGCACTCGACCTGCCCGAGGGCGCCCGCGCCGAGGATGTTCGCACCGCGATCGCCGCGCGTTATCCGCGTGCAGCCGATGGGTGTGCGCGGGCCGCGCTGGCCGTCAACGCCGCGTACGTCTCCGGCGACCACGTGATCGCCGACGGCGATGAGGTCGCGTTGATCCCGCCCGTTAGCGGTGGTTGAGAGGGCTTTATGGTTGCTCACATTCAGCTTACGCATGAAACGCTCGACCCGGATCATCTGCTCCGGATCGTTTCATCGCCGCAGGCGGGAGCAGTTGCAATCTTTCATGGCGTCGTGCGCAACCATAACCTCGGTCGCACGGTGCTCTACCTGGAGTACGAAGCCTATCCAGAGATGGCCGAGCGCGAGTTGAAGCGGATCGCCGCCGAGATCGCCGCCGAGTTCGGTCTCGAAGGGATCGCGATCGCGCATCGGCTAGGGCGGCTGCAGATCGGCGAAACCAGCCTGTTAGTGGCGGTTTCGTCCGCGCACCGTGCCGAGGCGTTCGCCGCCTGCCAGGCGGCCGTCGACCGTATCAAGCAAACGGTGCCGATCTGGAAGAAAGAGTACTGGGAAGACGGTAGCCACTGGGTCGAAGGGGCGGGCGCACCGCAGGACGAGAGCGCGCGGACCGCTGCCTTCTAAGCCGGAGGGCGCCGCATGACCGCCGCCCCGTTGGCGCCGGCAGAGGTGGACGCTGAACCGGTCTGCTGCCCGTTTCTGCGCGAGGGCGAGAGGAGTGTCGCGATCTGCTGCGCTGGCGCGCGCCCGTGGTTGGTTGCGCCGCAGCATCGCCTCGCCGTGTGCCGGCACGAGCGGTATCAGCTCTGTAGCCGTTACCCGTTTGCCGAGCAGACGCGTGCGCAGATCAGGCGCCTTTCCCGCACGCGCGCCGCGCGGCTTGGCCTGGTAGCGATGATCGTTGCCGTCTGCCTGGCGACGGCGGCGTTGCCGTTCGTGGGTAATCCGCTGGCCGCGGAGCCCGAAATGCCGGTCGGCTCCGCAACACCCCTCCCCTCGGCGAGTCCGCCGTCGCAGTCAGCGCCTGCCGCGCGCCATGCGGGCGCATTCAGCGGCTGGCACGCGCGCCTGGTCTGGCCGGCGGCCGCACCACTCGTGAAGCGATAGCGGCGAGGTCCGCGCAGCTGCCGCCCAGGCAGCGAGCTCAGGGTGTCGGAGTAGGCTGAGCCGAGCGCGCGGGCCGCGGCCCTGGCGTACCCGAAGGGCGTGCCGCGTTGGGTGAAGCGGCTGTGATCGTGATCGAGCCTGCGACGAACGGTCCGTTATCGTTTGCCTGACCCTGCGCCAGGATCACCGTGCCGGGAATGAGATCGGCCAGGCCTGCGGGTTGCAGCATACTGATCTGCGTTTGCGGCGTGATCTGCACCTGCTGCTCGACACCCTGAGCCGTGCGAATCGTCAGTGTCGAGCCGTTGACGCTGGCGATCGCGCCCTGCAGCGCGTTGCCACCCGCGCCGCCGGGGAAGCTGCCGCCACCAGCGCCGCGACCGCGCCCCACGCTCGGGGTGCCCGCGGCAGCCGCGTTGTTCGCCGTCGTCGTGCCCGCGCGCGTTGCGCTGCTGCTCGCCGTCTGCGCCTGCACTGGCTGCGGCGCGGTGATACGGCCGTAGAGTACCCCGCCTCCGAAAGCGATGCCGCCGATCAAGCCGGCGACCAGCGCCGCGATCAACAGCGGACCGAAACCGATCTTCATCCTCTTTCACCTCCGGCGGCGCGTCGATGGCCGCGCGGGTTTTACTCGTAGCGCAGCGCGTCGATCGGATTGAGGCTGGCGGCGCGGTAGGCCGGGTACACGCCGAACAGCAGCCCAATAGAGACCGAGACGCTCACCGCCAGCACGATCGAGCTGCTCGAAACCACCGTCTGGATCACCTGGTTGTTGAGCTTCTGGCCATCGATCAGGTGCGACGCGCCAACACCGATGATGATGCCCGCGATACCGCCCGAGACGCTGACCACCAGCGCTTCGATCAGGAACTGCGCAAGGATGTCGGCGCGCTTGGCGCCAACGGCCTTGCGGATACCGATCTCGCGCGTCCGCTCGGTGACGGAGACGATCATGATGTTCATGATGCCGATGCCGCCCACCACCAGCGAGATGCCAGCGATGGCGCCGAGCAGGATCGTCAACACCTGCGAGGTACTGGTCTGCGCCGAGATCTGGTCGTCTTGCGTGAGCACGTTGAAGTCGGGCGTCGCGACCTGGTGTCGTTGCAGCAGCAGTTGGGTGATCCCGGCCTTCACTTGCGGGAGATCCTTGCTGCTATCTGCCTCGACAACGATCTGCGAGATCTGCAGCCGTCCGCGCGGGTTGCGCGGGTTGGTGAAGGCGGCTTGCAGTGTCGTCAGCGGCACGAGGATCTGGTCATCGATATTCGCCAGTGGCCCGCCCCCCTTTGACTGGAGCACGCCGGCCACGCGCAGCGGGTAGATGCGCGGACCCAGGCGGGCGCTGACCGTCTGACCGGTGGGGTCGCTGGAGCCGAACAGCTCCTGCGCGACGTTCGCGCCCAGCATCACGACCTTCGCGCGCGCGTTCATGTCGTCCTGCGTGAACCAGTCGCCGAGCGCGGCGGGGAAGTCGTGCACGTCGGCGTAGCCTGGCGTAACGCCCACCATCTTCGTCTGCACATTCTGGCCGTGGTAAACCAGCGGCAGGTTGAAGGGCAGATTCAGCTCCGGCGAGACGGCGACGACGCCCGGTACGTTCTGCGCGATGGCGTTGGCATCGTCGAGCGTCAGCGTCTGCGCGCTGCCGTTCCCCTGGCTAACACCGCCAACCTGCACCGCGCCTGGCGTGATCGTGATCAAATTCGAGCCGAGACCGCGGATGTTCTTCGCGATCGCTTGCTGCGCACCGGTACCGATCGACATCAGCGCGATCACGGCGCCAACGCCGATGATCACACCCAGCATAGTCAGCGCGGTGCGCAACTTATTCGCATTGAGCGCTTCGAAGGCAACGTTAACGGAATCAACGACATCCATCATCGCGGCTGCTCTCCCGCTGCCTCAACCTGCCGCCTCCGCTGCCGCCTCGGTGTCGGCCGCTTCCTGCATCGGAGCCGCCGGCGCGGGCGGAGGCATAACCCGCCGCGACGGCTCGTCGCGCACGATCAGTCCGTCGCGGATTGTGATCGTGCGGTGGGTATAGCTCGCCACTTCCGGCTCATGCGTGACGAGCACGATCGTCACCTTCAGATCCCTGTTGAGCTGCACGAAGAGCTCCATGATCTCCGCCGTCGAGCGCGTGTCGAGCGCACCCGTTGGTTCGTCAGCAAGTACCAGTGTCGGGCGGGTGACGATCGCGCGCGCGATCGCCACCCGCTGCTGCTGGCCGCCCGATAGCTCGCGCGGTGTATGGTGCAGCCGGTTACCCAGCCCCACTGCCTCCAGCGCCTCGATCGCCCGCCGCCGCCGGTCCCGTACGCCGGCGTACATCAGCGGCAGTTCGACCTGCTTAACGGCCTCGACGCGCGGCAGCAAGTTGAACGATTGGAAAACGAAACCGATCTTCCGGTTGCGAATCGTTGCCAGTTCGTCATCGCTCATGCCGCTGACCTCTACGCCGTCCAGCTTGTACGAGCCGGAGGTGGGCACGTCGAGGCAGCCGATGATGTTCATGAGCGTCGATTTGCCGGAACCGCTTGGACCCATGATCGCGACGAACTCGCCATCGGCGATCGTCAGACTGACGCCGCGCAGGGCATCGACGACGACATCGCCCATCAAGTACCGTTTGGTGACGTTCTTCAATTCGATCATGCGCGCGGCTCCCGGCGATATCTTAGAGCCTGTGTTTTCTCTCTGTGTGAATTGAACCTGAGTCTTGTTTCCGCCAGCCGTGCGGCGCTTTGCAGACGTAAGAACATTGACGCCTTAGAACGAGCGTTCTAGTCTCGCCATAGGACAAACGTTCGCGCGGCGCCGACGCGCAGGGAGGGAAACGATGGCCGGGATCGTGCTGCTGGTTCTCTGGGCCGCGTTCGTCGCGGGGTACCTCGTGCGGCAGCAACTGCGAGGTGACCTCGTCCCGCGCCGCGAGGTGCCGTCGCTGCCGTGGCGCGGTGGAGCGGTAGCGCGGCTGCCGTACCGCGCATGCGAAGAGGAACGGGCTGCATGAACGGGCCGCTCGCCACTGGTGCAAGACCGCGCGCGATCGTCCACGCGGACCTCGATGCCTTCTTCGCCTCTGTCGAACAGCGCGACCGGCCGGAATTGCGAGGGCGGCCGGTGCTGGTGGGGGGCCAGCCGGAGAGCCGCGGCGTGGTGGCGGCAGCCTCGTACGAGGCGCGCCGCTTCGGCGTCCACTCGGCGATGCCGATGCGCACGGCGGTGCGGCGGTGCCCGCATGCCGTGATCGTCGCGCCGCGTTTCGACGTCTATGCGCGCGTCTCGGCGCAGGTCATGGCCCTCTTCCATACGCTCTCGCCGCTCGTCGAGCCGCTGTCCCTCGATGAAGCCTATCTCGACTGCGGGCACCTCGCCGATTTCTGGTCGCGGGCGGAGGCGTTCGGCCGTGATCTGAAGGAGCGTGTGCGGGCAGAGGTTGGGTTGACGATCTCCGTCGGTATCGCCACGACCAAATCGGCGGCGAAGATCGCCTCCGACCTGCGCAAGCCTGATGGTCTGCTGATTGTGCCACCGGGCCAGGAGGCGGCGTTCCTCGCGCCGTTGCCCGTGGGCGTTCTCTGGGGGATCGGCCCGCGTTCGCGTGAGCGGCTCGCTGCTCTCGGCGTACGGACGATCGGCGAGCTGGCGGCCCGCGAGGCAGCGGAGCTGCGGCCTATCTTCGGCTCGTGGGCAGAAACGCTGCTGGCGATGGCGCGTGGCAGCGACGAGCGTCTGGTGACGCCGGAGCGCGAGCGGAAATCGATCGGTCGCGAGACGACGTTCGCGGCCGATCTCGCGCTTGGCGAGCGGCTCGAGCACGCGCTCGCAAAGCTGTGCGCCGAGGTGGCCGACCGGTTGCAGCGCCGCGGGTTGCGTGGGCGGACGGTGACGCTGAAGGTGCGCCGCGCCGACTTCAGCACGCACACGCGGCAGATCACGCTGCCGACAGCGATTGCGGACGGCGACGATCTGCGGGCGGTGGCCACGCGCTTGTTGGCTGAAGACGTCCGACCGGGCGAACGCGTGCGGCTGATCGGCGTCAGCGTGTCAGGCTTTGCGCATGAGGTGCAATTGCCGCTCTTTCCGTTCCGCGCCAGTGGGTTTAGCGCCGTTGGCGTACGATGAGACGATGTT
>Ga0209061_1002980_pt1 | contig 19563 bp, 17 predicted proteins | sample Coa_R1_10_FD_187157 | JGI IMG/M metagenome (GOLD analysis project Ga0209061, IMG submission 187157) | Surface soil microbial communities from Centralia Pennsylvania, which are recovering from an underground coalmine fire - Coalmine... | ecosystem: Environmental > Terrestrial > Soil >...
TTCATGGCCGCATTGCAATGCTTGTGAACGAATTCACAAACAGTGCAGCCGAAATGGTGGCGAGTTTCGCAGCGGAAAACAAGCTGGCTACGCTGATTGGCACACGAACCGGCGGCCAAGTCCTCGGCGGCGCGAATATCAAGCTGGCCAAGGGCTATCGCCTGCGGATGCCGGTTGCTGGGTGGTACACCTGGAGCGGCGAATGCATCGAAGGACGCGGCTTGGCGCCAGATGTTGAGGTAGACCTCACTCGGGACGCACTGGCGCGCGGGGCGGATACGCAGTTACAGGCCGCTCTAAGCAACGCTGGCGCCTCCGCCCACTTCGCCGCAGGTTAGGGCTTCCTTGGGGTCAAAATGGTGGACATGAGCTTCGTAGCGCTGCTTTTTTGGGCCGCAACCGGCGCAGTGACCTTCGGTCCCGAGGGTCGCTTTCAGCTCGAACAAAGCAGAGACGGCTTCGGGATCCGTTCGCATGGCATAATCGAAAAACTCGGCTCGAACAGAACAAAATTCTACCCGCTGCCGCAAAGCACTGCCGATGAATACATCCGGCTTCGGCCGGAAGACGTACGGATCAACTCTTCAACCCGCGCGCAATACGAGCGACAGGAGGTCATCGGGCCTTACCAGATTGAGAACGGCAGGATCTGGTTCGGCAAGCAGTTTTACGACGGCGAAGGCATGACCGGAGTCGGCGCCTTCGGCTATTTCGATACCTCAACTCGCGCTTATACGCTTTTCTCCCCTCGTGAAGTAGCCCGCTACGAAATCAGCGCCATCCTTGTGCAGTCGGATTGTGTCTGGCTGGGGCTCGATCAGTTCATCGAGGATATATCGAAGGCGCCCGGTGGTCTGGTTCGATGGGATCGAATCACGCACGCCGTCCGGAGATTTCCCCTTGAATTCGTGGTCCGCAAAATACGCGTGCAGGGCGACTCACTGCGCCTCGAAACCCGTGGCGGCTACGCGCTCTTTCGAGGCGGCGCACTCCGGCGATTCCTTGCTGATGGTCAGCCGATCGCGCAATTTCCACCTCCTTCGACAAATTACTGACAGACACTTTGAATGGGAGCGGATAGCACCGGCTACTAAACGCTTACAGCGGCACGTGGCTAAAAAAGCGGTTAGCCCACGATGAACCGAAAGTATCGCCATGTTTCAGTGCCATGCCTCGTTGCCAGCACATGCTGCCCAGGCGAAACCGAAGAGAGGTCCATGGTCAACCGTAAAACGGTAAGCCCGTCTGAAATCTGAGGAACTGTCCGGCGCTCGCCGTTGATCCTTGCGGTAATTACCCGCAAGCGGCCCCGCGACGGATATGGTTCTCTCACTGGCTTGCTTAATTGGCGGGAATGGCCGCGGCGGGGAGGGCCACGGGCGCGCTGGCCTCAACCTTGCGTTCGGACCGGTAGTTGCGCACATAGTGCTGCATGCCCCATTCGAGGCGGCTCATGCCCAGCGATCGGGCTTCGGAAAGCGCCCTGGCGTTGTCCCATCCATCGTGGGCGATGCGGTAGATAGCCACCACCGTGCCGGTGCGGTCCGCGCCGCGGCGGCAGTGGACAAACACCGGACCGGCGGAACTGTCGCGGAAGATGCGCTCTACCTTTGCGATCTGGTCCGGATCGGGAGCATGCAGGCCACGCATGGGCACGTTCACGTAATGCATACCCAGGCTCTCAACGATTTTCTCTTCCGTCCGGGAACGCTGGCCCGCTTCGCGAAGATCCACCACGGTTCGCACGCCCAGCTTCCGGAGTTGCGCGAGCCCTTCTCGGGTGGGCTGGCCTCCGCGGAACAATCCGGCATTGACCCGGTGGAAATTCGGCAGACCGGACAAATCTTGAGCGGCCGCGGAGGAGACGCCAGGCAAGGCGGCCAGCAGGGACACTACAAGAAAGGCAAGAAAACGCATGGTTTGGAACAGCATGAGACGGCTTCGGCACCGGTCCGGTTTCGTCCGGCTCTCTTGATTTCGTCCGTAAGGCCGGGCTGAGCGTCTGTGTATTATAGGGCGATGTCTGTAAAGGGACAGGTAGCAAGCCGCGCGGCGGCGACGATCCGGGAAATTTTCGAATCCGGCCGCCCGCTTACCTACATTCACACCACCGAAGAGCAGCGCGTAGCCAAGGTATTGTGTGAGGTGGCCTCTGGTTTCTCCGCGCCCGTGTGGACCTGGAGCGCGACTGAGGGCATGCAGTGCGCGGGCGCGAGCCAGGGCGGGGCCCCGGCCGGAACCGAATCGGCGCGCGCGGCGCTCGATCTCATCATGGCGCACGAAGGCGCCGCCGTGTTTCATTTGAAAGATTTTCACGAGCCCCTGCGCGATTCCGCGGAGATTCGCCGCCGCCTCCGCGACGTGCACGAAAGCTGTCTCGATCGGCAGAAGTTCGTGGTGATCACCTCGGCGGTGCGGTTCGTGCCGGAGGAAGTGGAGCGGAGCATTCTGTTTTTGGATCTGCGGCCGCCGGACCAGGTGGAATTGGTCGAGTTTTTGCGGGAAGAAACCGGCCGTCTGGCGGTGAACGGCAGCGCGCCGGACGACGATGCGCTCTACCAGCTTGCTCCTGCCTTGCAGGGTCTGACGCTCGATGAGGCCCGCTACGCCTTGCGGCGCGCGCTGGCCCGAAACCGGCGGCTAGGGCCGGAAGCGTTGCCGGCATTGCTCGAGGAGAAGCGGTTGCTGATCAACCGCAGCGGCGTGATCGAGTTCATCGCGAGCGATACCGATATCGGCGAAGTCGGCGGTCTGGAGAACCTGAAGAACTGGCTGCTGGAGCGGCGCAAGCTGTTTCAGATGCGGGACTCGATCAGCGCCGAAATCGTGCCCAAAGGTTTGCTGATGATGGGGATTCCGGGCTGCGGGAAAAGTCTGTGCGTGAAGGCCATCGCTTCGTGCTTTCAACTCCCGCTCTACCGCGTGGATATGATCGAGATCTTTTCCGGCCGGCACGGCAAACCCGAAGGCGCTTTCGTGCGGGCCTGCCGCACCGTGGAAGAGATGGCGCCGGCGGTGCTGTGGTTCGATGAAATCGAAATGGGCGTGACTTCGGCGGAATCGGCCGGTGAGCAGGGCCGCATTTTCGCCTTCTTCCTGACGTGGATGCAGGAAAAGACGCGCGGCCTGTTCGTGGCCGCCACTGCCAATCGCATCGACCTGCTGCCCGCGGAAATGATCCGCAAGGGCCGTTTCGACGAGGTGTTCTTTGTGGACTTGCCACTGGAGGAGGAGCGGATTGAAATCTTCAAAATCCACCTCACCCGCCGTGGCGTGGACGCGAGCCGCTATCAATTGCAGCAGTTGGTCGGATTTACCAGCGGGTGGACGGGCGCGGAAATCGAGCAGTGCGTGGTTTCGGCGTTAACCAAAGCCAGGCTGGCGGACCGCGAATTGACCGATCACGACTTGATTCAGGTTGCGGTCAAGCTAGTGCCCCTATCCCGAACCATGAAGGAGCAAATCACGCACATTCGCGACTGGGCCTTCGAGCGCGCGGTCCGGGCATCGCCGCAAGCGCGGTAACCGGGGCGCGGCATTTTTTCGGGCGCGATTTTGGGATTCCCGATCAGGCTGAAAACCGCCGGCCGCTGATACACTTCTTTAAAGCGGCGATGGAAGACGACCAAAGCAGGCAGGCTTACAGACTTTCCGCGGTCCTGCTGGACTCCTTGAACCGCGCGAGCGGAGTGGACGAACTCGCGCGGCGCGCGTACCAGAGCCGCTCGGGATTTTTTCGCTTATTCGCGGCTCTCATTGACGAGACTCCCGGCGGCATGCGCCGGCGCCTGCTGCTGGAACGGGCCGCATGGCAGCTCCGAGACACGCCGAAATCGGTGACGGAGATTGCGCTCGATGCCGGCTATGGTTCGCTCGAAGCATTCACACGTGCGTTCCGCAAAGCCTTTCGCGTGTCGCCCAGCATCTATCGCCGGTGCCGCATGGCGCGGATTCATCTGCCCGCGCCCAACCATTTCCACTTCCGGCCGCGCGAAAGCGGCCCGGAAAAACCAGGGAGAACCAACATGGACCTTTTCGACTTATTCGCCGGAACCGAATCCTGGTACACGCGCCGCATGCTCGAACACGCGGGCAAACTGAACGACGAGCAACTGGACCGCCCCGTGAAGGGCACAATGAAGCTGTTCGGTTGGTGCGAGCCCGACAAGAGCGTGCGCGAAATCCTGGAGCGGATCGTGCAAACCAAGGAAGCCTGGACGGCCGCAATTACCGGAGGTGAAATGCCGGTTTGGGACGTGCCGAAGGAAGGGCGGACGCCGCAAGCGCTGCTGGCGCGGTTTGAAAAAGTGGAGGCGGCATTTCATTCCGCCCTCAGCCAGATCCGCGACCGCGGCGCCTGGGACGAGCCGTTCGTGGATGCGCTCTGCGAACCGCCGGAAACGTTCACCTTCGGCGGCATGTTCGCGCATGTGATCACGTTCAACTCAGCCCGGCGGCTGGCGGCGCTCGATGCTTTCCAGCAGCTCGGCGTGCCGATGGAAGGGATGGGCTGCCCGATGGAATACGAGGCCAGCATGGGCGTGGGGCCGGTTCGCCATGGGGCTTGAATTTTAGGGGGGTGAGCCGGCGAAGGCGGAGGCGAGAGTTTCGTGGCCACCGCCCTCCAAGTTATCCAGGCGACGCTCGTGTTTGTCCAGGCGCTTTTCGTGCTCGCGGTGGTAATCCAGATGCAGCTTGGTCACAATCCCGGCCCGCCGCGGCAGCGGCAATCTTGAAGTAGGGCTCCAACTAATCAGTCGATATAACCCAGCCCCTGCAGTTTCTTGACGATCTCTTCGTCGGAGCTGGCGTCTTCGAGTTTGGCCAGTTCGCGCTCCAAAATGTGCTCCACGAACTCTTCCGGGGAACTGTAGCCGGCGGCTCCGGCGCACTTCTTGATGCGGTCCCAAAGGTCTTTATTCAGCTTGATACTTGGTCCGAACATCTTTACGACTCCGTTCTATAAAGTGACGCCGAAACGCTTCCTGAGCAAAAGGGCGGCCAGCATGGAAACAATCAAGAACCATACCAGCCAGTTCATGTGAATCCCGAACACTCCCAAAGAGGCGGAAGGATAGGCGACCTCGACCCACTCGATTTTGCCGGCGGGAAGGCGGGACTCATCCGGATGCCAAATGGCATCCCAGGCCGAATGCACGCGGCGGCCCGGAATGAATCGCTGCCCGCCGCCGGCCACGATATCCTGCGTGATACTCTGGCCGCCAATCTGGAAGTGCAGTTCGCCGGAAGCGGCCACTCGGGGGACAATGCGCCAGCTCACTTCATGCTCGTCGGGGATGCGCACGGGCGGGGCGGAAATTTCGAAGCCGCGCGGGGGCACCAGTTCGGGGGGAGGGCCATCGGCGTTCCCGCGTAAGCCCGCGGTTACTACCACGGGGCGGCCCGGTTCGAGCGGCGCGCGCCCATAGAACGCCTCCAGGTGAATCAGCAGAATCCCTACGGGCACAACCATGAACAACGCCGGCCGCAGCGCCAGGCCCATGTAGCGCAAATTGGCCTTCAGCAGCGAATTCTGCGCCCGCCAGGTGGCGCCGGGGTCGTCCACATACACCCGCATTTCGAGCAGGTAGGCATGCACCTTCCGCTTCACGGCGCGGATGGCCCCCTGATCGGAGGTTTTGCGGAATACCCACAGCATGCCCACGCCCACGAGCACGGAGAGCAGCGTGAGGCTGAGCCAGGCGCCGTTCGTACCGGCCCACGAGAAGGCTGCAAAGAAGGCCCTCAGTACGGCGTTCACAATGGCGTTGAATACATCCAACTCAGAACACCGTATGCCCCAGCATGCCGGGCGCAAGGGGCACGCCGAACTCGCTCAGAATCGTGGCGGGGACGTCCGCCATTTGCGGGTGCGCCGCGCGGAACTTGCGATTGCAGAACAGCACGCCCGGAACCTCATCGGGGTTCATGCAATGATCGGCGATCCACGCCTGGTTGTTATCCTCGAGCATAACCGGCGGCACCGCGCCCAGCGCCGTTTGCCACGAGGCGCGGTAGCCGCGGCGGAAGCCCACGATGATATCGGGCGCCAGCCGCAAATTTTTTCCGCGGTATGCCGTCGAGGAAAAAAAGACCTTGTCCACCACGTGCTCGCCATTTACCGGGTCGCGGAACTCGAGCAGCTTTTGCGCGATCTCGTTCAGCAAGTCCTCCTTATCGGCTGGCGAGACGATTCCGCCATTTTCGCGACCATACAAATTCAGATAAATGCCGTTCAGCCCGAGCGCATAGGCCTCGGTCCTGTTCCAATTTACGTGGGCGAACTCTTCGTCATCGCCGGTTTTGGTGGGGTCGTCGAGTGTCAGATAGCCTTGTTGCATCAACCAGGTGTTCAGATGCACGGCGCGGTCGAAGCGGGCGAAGCCGTGGTCGGAAAGAATCAGTAGCTCGGTATCCGGCACGGCCATCGCGTCGCCCACGGCGCTATCCACCTGTTTGTAAATATCCAGCAGATCGTCATCGTACTTGCCCCAGAGCATGTGCGAGTTCTGGTCGATGCTCGAAAAGTAGTAAAACAGCAGACCGCTCGAAAAATGCCGCAGTTCGTAGTGGAACATGCGCAGGCTGTCGGCAAGCACCTTGCGGCTTTGTTCCAGAAATTCGCCTTTCGAAAGAATGCCGGCACGGAACGCGGAGGTCTCTTCCGCAATGCCCTGCGTATAGAAAGGTCCGAGCTTGGTTTCGAGCGTGCGGCTGTAATCGGCCGGTGTGGAAATCGGCAGCGCCGGCTCGCCGGGATCGATGTTCACCGGGCTGACGTAAATCCGCCAGTAAGGATGCACCTGCTGCAGGTAAATCCGGAAAATTCCGGAAACGCTTTTGATTCCGGGAATCAGCGTGAAGTCGGCGCGCTGCCAATCCGACCACTCGCCCTGCCGTATCACGAACTGCTGTTCGGGCGCATCGAAGCGGGCGACCGCGGCCGTGGGGTCGGCGTGCACGGTGAGAGAAACGTAGGAGACCGCGCGGTCTTTGCGCAGCGTGTTGGGCGGGCCTTCGATTCGCAGGACGGCGCTCGTGCTTTTCGGAGGGAGGTGAATGATGTGGCCTCCCGAAACTTCCGAGCGCGTCTCGGCCGGATCGTTCGTATAAAAAGAGAAGGTGCCGAACGAGCCGTTCAGGTCGGGCGTGCCCATGCCGGCCAGCGATTCCTGCTCGCATTCGGCCGGGGGGAAATTCGCCGGCATGCGGATCACGGTTGCGGGGATGCCATGCTCGCCGAGTAACTGCCAGAACGTGCGGCCGTGCCGCAGGCTTTCCACGGTGCCCGAGCTGAGCGGGATCACATAAGGTCCGATGTGCAGCGTATTTTTGGGGTCGCTCACCTCGGCCATGGACGAAATCGGTTCGCGGGTAGCCGGGTTGCGATGGATGAAATCGAACAGGCCGTGGCCGCCGGGATCGAGGCCCGTCGAGACCGTCGACCACGCCACCGGACTCTGCGGCGGAATGGTGGTGGCCAGACGGCGGAAATCGCCCTGCTGGTGAAGACGGTTCAGGTTGGGTAGCGAGTCCCAGTGGCGGGCCACGAAATCCGGGTCCATGCCGTCGATGCCGAGGACGATCATCCGCTTGCCGGCCGCGTGAGTCGTCTGGTGCGAGCAGCCCGCAAGGAGCGCCGCCGCGATGGCCAGGGACAGGGGCCAGGAGCCGGAGCCATCGCTTCTCACGCCGTCACCTCCGCGGCTGCCGGCGCCGGCTGGTGGCTCAGCACCGGTTTGCCCTCCATATAGGCCGGAACCGGAATCCCGAACAAATCCAGCGCCGTCGGAGCCATGTCTTCGATTCCCGGGTCCTCCGCCGCGATCTTGCGGTTGGAAAACAGGACACCTGGCACCAGGTGCGGGTCGATGCAGTGATCGCCGCTCCACGCTTTGCGGTTATCGTCGAAGACCTCCGGCGAAAGCTTGCCCACGGCCGCTTCCCAGGAGGCGCGGTAGCCGTGCTCGTACCCGATTACCACGTCCGGAGCGGCGTCCAGATATGGGCCTGTATAGAGTGCATCCGAAGGCCAGGCCTTGCGGATCGCCACCCGCGCCCGCTCCGGATCGCGCAGGCCGCTGAGCCTCGCCGCCAGCTCGCGTTTCAACTCGGCGGCTTCGCGGCGGTCCACAATCCCTTCCGCCTCCCGCCCTTTTTGATTGATGTAAATTCCCGCCAGGCCGAAGGTATAAGCTTTTGTGCGGCTCCAGTCGATATCTTTAAGGTACTGGCCTTCGCCGGATGCGCCCGATTTCAGCGCGAGATAGCCGTTCTCGTAGAGCCAGGTATTGAGATTCACGCCGCGCTCGAAAGAGGCGAAGCCGTGATCGGAAAGGACGAACAGCGCGGTGCGTTGGTCCACGTGAATAAGAGTCTGGCCGACCAGCTCATCGGCCCGCCGGTAGAGATCTTCGATGGTTCGGGAGTACGGGCCGGGGCGGTCGAGGTGACGGAAAAACATATGCTGCACGCGGTCCGTGGTGTCGAACACGCAGGCCACCACGCCGCGGCGGGTGCGCTCCAGCGCGCTGAAGAACATGGCCCGGCGCTCGTCATAGGTGAGGTACGCCTGGTCGAGAAACGCTTTCTCGTCGATCGCGCCCTCATTGAGGGCCCAGGTGTCTTCAGCCATGCCGAGCGTCGAATACTCGCCCAGCAGTTTGGCGAGATAAGTGGCGTAGAAGGTGGGATGGGAGATGGGCAGGGCCGGATGTTCCGGATCGATATTGATTGGGGTCATATACAAGGTAGGCCCCGAGGAGGTTTGCGTGTAGAGAAAGCGGGCAATGCCCCGGACTTTAATTCCCAGCGGAGCATGGAACACCAGCGGGATCCAGGGAGAGTACTCGCTGTCAGTAAGTTTGTACAACTGGCCCGAAATTTCCAGCGTGGCGCCCGCGGCGCCTGAACCGGAGGCGCCCGCCGGGACCGGTTTCAATTGGAACGGCAACTCCAGATCGCCGCCGTTTTCGATCATACTGTTCTTCGGTCCCTGAATCCGGCCCACATAGCCTCCCTCGCAGGGAGTGAGCAGGAACTGGTTGCCGCTCTCCATCACTCCATCCACTTTGGTGGTGGTAAAGAACGCAAACGTACCTTGCGTCCCGAGAAGATCCGGGGTGCACATGGCGGAAAGCAACCGCCCGTGAAACTTCTGCGGCGGAAACGTGATCGGCACTCGCAGAATAGTGGAACCAATCTGATGCTCGCCTAGGATTTGCCAGAAGGCGCGGCTCTTGCGCCGCATTTCCACAATCGGCTGGCTCAGCGGGATGCGGTACTTGCCAATTTTCAGCACGCGCCGCGGCTCGCGCACCCGCGCGGAAGAAAGTTCCGGAAGATAGGTGCGCAGGCTGCGGTTGAGAAAATCGAACATATTATGCCGGGCTGGATTCACACCCGTTGCAAAGGTGGACCATGCTACCGGAGAGAGCGCGGGAAAGGTAGTGCGCAGGCGGCGGAAATCGCCCGCCGCGGCGAGCTTTGCGAAATTCGGCAGCAGGCCGGCTTTCATGTAACGCTCCACCAAGCCGGGGTCCAGGCCGTCCAAGCCGAGAAAGATCAGTTTGCGGATTTTGGCTTTTTGGTAACCTTGACCACCCCGGATCGCCCGCCAAACGAGCCGGAAAGGCCAGGTGAGTATAGAGACAAGACCGAGAACGATGCCCCCAATCACTGCCAGAAACGATCCAAGAAAGGCGAAGCCGGCGCCTGGACCGATATAGGCCAAATGGTATAACTCACCGGGCTTGTGATGCAGTAAACCGAGTCCGAAAATAAATGTCAGTAGAAATCGGATAACTGATTGAAAGCGTTGCGAGCGTTGGGGCGGCGCGGCAGCGTTTGAGTAGCGGTTAAAACACATATGCGGTTTGTCCGGTATAGGCCGAAAAGAGCCCGCGTGCCATCATAAATCATGATCGCTTCGCATCGCGGGTGTATGCAACTATGAGACGTACTCGCGGCAGACTTTCGTACAGTATCCGTTGGGGCGCGGTGCATGGCTTCACCGTATGGTCGGCATATTGCGCGGCGGAATTTGTTTTCGCGTCGCTGCTGTTCGCGCTCGCGCGCCCTTATTCTGAATTCGCCTCCTGGCACTGGAGTCTCACCTGGCTGTTAGTTGCCGGCTTTCTGGCTGCCGGTGTGGTGTTGGGAGCGCTTGCGGGAGCGGCGGTTTATTTCTTCGGCGATGGCGGGTCGCGCTCACAACTCGAACAGGCCGCCACATTGACGCTGGTGCTGTCATTTCTGGCGAACGTGGTGGCGCATCCGCCCACGCTTTCCGGGTGGGGCTGGCTGTTGACTGCCGGCTTGGCTTTCGCGATCTTACTCGCGCTCGGGTTGCGATCGCGGGACTGGCACGCGCGTGTCGGCTACCTGACGAACCCATGGGTGATCTCCGGCTTTCTTCTCGGCTTGGGCCAGGAGGCGGTGGTTTTGAGCATGGGCACGGCGGATCAATTGGGTTCGCACATTGGCGGGCTCGAGTGGCTGCTGGCGTCCTTGCTGGCCTTGCTGGTCATTGTGTCCGTAATGGCGGGCCGCGCATTCCGCTCGCGCTTCGAAAGCACTCCCTGGGTTCGCGCGGCCAGTTTCGCCCTGGCGCCGTTCGCGCTGATTCTGCTGGTGGCCGCCAGCCAGGCGGTGAGTTCGGCCAGAACCACGGTGCACGCGGCATCGCCGGAAACGCCACCCTCCGCCGGTCCGGCATCCCAGCCGAATCTTCTGCTGATCGTGATGGACACGGTGCGCGCCGATCACCTCGGTATCGATGGCTACGACCGCGCCACTTCGCCGAACCTGCGCCGGCTGGCCCGCGATTCGGTCCTCTACACGCGCGCCATGTCGGCCTCCGATTTCACTCTTACCAGCCACGCATCGATCTTCACAGGAACCTACCCCAGTTTTCACGGCGCGTACTGCGACCCGCCCTCCGCCGCTTTCGGCCGCCGGCTGGACGATTCCCTCCCTACGCTTGCGGGACTGCTGCGGGACCGCGGCTATTACACTCTGGCGGTTGCGGCCAACCTTTATATGCGGGCCGAATTCGGCCTGGATCGCGGCTTCGAGCGGTTTGAAATTCCCCGCCCGGTTCCCATTCTGGATGCCGAGACCTGGTACATGTTGCGCCGCCCCATGCGGCGCGTGCTCGGTTACGGCTTTGACACCGCCCAGTTCGACCGCCTCTACAGCCGCAGCCAGGATATCAACCGCGAGCTGCTCGGCCTGTTGGCGCGCCGCAACGGTTCCCGGGCCCCGTTTTTTGTGTTCCTGAATTACATGGACGCGCACTTTCCGTATGCGCCTCCGGCGCCTTATGATCGCGAGTTTCCCGGAAAGAACCGGCGCCTTACCGCGGACGATCTCGATCTGGAGCAGCAGGCCATCGCCGCGGGCGGCCCCGTACCCTCCAATTACCGGCCGCACGCCATCTCGCAATACGATGGCGGCATCGCCTATATGGACGCCCAAATCGGCCAGCTCATGGACTGGTTGAAACAGCAGCGCATTTATGACAATACAATGGTCGTTGTCACCAGCGATCATGGCGAAGCATTCGGAGAGCGTAACCACACCGGCCACGCGAATTCGCCTTATCAGAACCTGCTGCATGTGGCCCTGATGGTGAAGTATCCGGCTTCCGCGGGAGCGCCGGCGGGCACGGTAGTCGAGACGCCGGTCAGCACGATCGATATCGCCCCGACCGTTCTGAAGGTGCTGGGTTCCCCCATCCCGCCGACGATGGTGGGGCAGAATCTTCTCCAGACGGACCCCGCGGCTAAGCGCGAGTTCTTCGCCGAAACGTTTCCGTGCGCTACCCTGCAATCGCCGGAATGCCCGCGAGGCTGCATCGCCCGCGCGGTATATTCGTGGCCCTATAAGTTCATCACTTCAACCAACGGCCGCCGCCAACTCTACGACCTGAGCGCCGACCCCAATGAAACCCACGATCTGCTCCGCACCGATCCGCGGGAAGCCAAGCAACTCAATGCCGACCTGCGGGCGTGGGTCAAGACGTTCCCCGGCCATTCGCGCCAGAAGCTGCAGCTCAATCCCGAAGCAATTCAGAGGTTGAAGAGTTTGGGGTACGTGCAGTAGGGAGGTTGGCAGGCGGAAGCGCCGGCCCCACATTTTCTTGGGAACCTTTTCGGCCTTGTCTCGTATAAACCTGCGATGCGACAGATCGCGCGTAGATTGCTGCGAATGCCCGGCTTTACCGCCATTACTCTGATTACACTGGCGATTGGCATTGGGGCGAATACAGCCATTTTCAGTGTGATCGATACCGTGCTGCTGCGGCCGTTGCCTTATAAAGATCCGGACCGGATTGTGGGCGTTTGGCTTACCGCGGAAGGTTTGGGACTCAAACACCTCAATGCCTCGGCTTCCACATACTTTACTTATCGCGAAGAAGGGCGCGCCTTCGAGAAAACCGGGTTGTGGGATCGGGTAGTCTCCAGTGTCACCGGAATCGGCGAGCCGGAGGAGGTGCCGGGTCTGGCGGTCACGGTGGAAACGCTGCCGATTATGGGAGTGCAACCAGCCGCCGGGCGCTGGTTCACACAGGCGGAAGATTCACCGGCGGGTCCGGAGACAGTAATTCTGAGCTATGAGTATGCCGCGCGGCGTTTCGGCGATGCAAGCGCCGCGATCGGCAAGGGGCTGATTGTCGACGGCAAGGCTCGCGAAGTAATTGGCGTAATGCCGCGCGGGTTTCGCTTCCTGGACATCAAGCCGGCGCTGATTTTTCCACTGCGATTCGACCGCGCGAAAATTACGCAGGCTGACTTCAGCTTTGACCAGGTGGCGCGGCTCAAGCCGGGCGTCACCCTGGCGCAGGCGAACGCAGACGTCGCTCGCATGCTGCCGCTGATCGAACGGAAGTTTCCGCCGCCGCCGGGTTTCCCGCCCGGCATTCTGCGGGAAGCGCGTCTGGGGCCGGATGTGCATCCGTTCCAGCAGGACCTTGTTGGGGATATTGGAAACGTGCTGTGGGTGCTGATGGGCACCGTCGGCATGGTGCTGCTGATCGCCTGCGCCAATGTGGCTAATCTGCTGCTCGTGCGCGCGGAAGGGCGGCAGCAGGAACTGGCCGTTCGCGCGGCGTTAGGTGCCGGATGGGGCAGCATCGCGCGCGAACTGCTGGCGGAGAGCGTAACCCTGGGCGTGCTTGGCGGCGCGCTGGGTATCGCGTTCGCTTATGGCGCCATCCGCCTACTGATCGCGCTCGGGCCGGCGAACGTGCCGCGCCTGGATTTGATCGCCATCGATTGGTGGGCGCTTCTTTTTACGCTGACGATTTCGCTGCTGGCGGGTTTTGGTTTCGGGCTGATCCCAGTGCTCAAATATGGCCGTGCACCGGTCGCCGCCGCTTTGCGCGATGGCGGACGGGCACTGAGCCAGGGCCGAGAACGGCACCGCGCGCGCAATCTTCTGGTAGTCGCCCAAGTCACGTTGGCGGTGGTGTTGTTGATCAGTTCGGGCCTGATGATCCGCACGTTCCAGGCATTGAATCGCGTCGATCCTGGATTCACGAAGCCTCGCGAAGTGCTCACCATGGGCATCGGCATTCCAGAAACGCTGGTGAAGGATGCGTCGGCAACCGCGCGCATGGATGAGGCGATTCTGCGCAAGCTTTCTGCGATTCCGGGCGTTTCCTCCGTGGGCCTTGCGAACGCAATGACGATGAGCGGCTCAACCAGCAACGATCTCCTCTTCGCCGAGGACCGGTCCTACCGCGAAAACCAATTGCCGCCTGCCCGGCGCTATAGGTTCATCTCGCCGGGATTCTTCCAGCTCATGGGCCGCCGAATGGTAGCCGGGCGCGACCTTACCTGGACCGATATCCACGAGCAGCGGCCTGTCGTGCTGGTGTCGGAGAATTTGGCCCGCGAATGGTGGCGCGATCCGGCAGCGGCTTTGGGAAAGCGCATTCGCGAGGGGCCAAAAGAGGATTGGGCGGAGATCGTCGGCGTCGTGGCAGATGAGCGCGATGATGGCCTCAACAAGCCCGCGCCTACTGTCGTCTATTGGCCCTACTACATGAAGCATCTGTATACGGACGCTCCATTCGTGCGGCGCTTTGTAGTATTCGGCGTCCGTAGTTCGCGCACGGGGACCGCTGGCTTTCTGAAAGAGATTCAGCAGGCCGTGTGGTCGGTGAATCCCGATCTGCCTCTGGCCGATGTCCGCACGCTGGAAGAAATCGCGCAACGCTCCATGGCGCGAACTTCCTTCACGCTGGTCATGCTGGCCCTGGCGAGCGGCATGGCCCTGCTGCTGGGGCTGGTCGGAATCTATGGCGTGATTTCGTATTCGGTGGCGCAGCGCACCCGCGAGATCGGCATTCGCATGGCGCTGGGAGCGCAAGAACAAACAATAACGCGAATGTTTTTGCGGCAAGGACTGGCACTGACCGGGATTGGGGTCGTCTTCGGCCTCCTGGCAGCGGCGGCACTGATGCGGCTCATGGCTTCGCTGCTCTTCGGCGTCAAGCCAGTCGACCGGTTGACGTATGCAGCCGTCTCGGCGGCCCTGATCGCGGCGGCTTTGGCGGCATGTTACCTACCGGCACGGCGGGCCATGGCGGTGGATCCGGCGGAAGCACTGCGGGCTGAGTAATCACGCCCCCTGCCCCTTGCGCAACGAGCGCAGAGGGGGAATCAGCGCGGCCGGACCGGGAAGCAGGATGAGACAGGCAACCAGAACGCTACGCGGCATCGGCTCTTCCGGGTGTGAGGCTTGGGAGAACCTCTCTCGGAGTCTAGCAGGCGGGAATGGCCGCCGCTTTTCTGACCACGTTAGACTTGGATGCCCGCGCTGAAATTCCGCAGATATGCGCGCAATTCGTCCCGCACGCTCCGGAACACGGCCAGCCGTTCCTGTTCCGGCCCTGCGAAGCCGGCGGGGTCTTCGAAATCGTGGTGCAGTTTTTGCGCTTTGCCGAAAAACACGGGGCAGGTTTCGCGGGCTTGGTCACAGACGGTAATGACGTAATCGAACTCCTGCCCCGCGAATTCCTCCACGCTTTTGGAACGGTGCCCCGAAATATCGATTCCGGCCTCCCGCATGACGGCGATCGCTTCGGGCCGCACGGATGACGGTTTGGCCCCGGCGCTTTCCACTTGAAAGCGGTCTCCGGCGTCGCGACGCAGGAGTCCTTCGGCCATCTGGCTTCGCGCCGAGTTGCTGGTGCAGAGAATCAAAACGCGCTTTTTCATGCGTTACTCCGCGCGGGCGACGGGAACCAGTAGCGCGTGCGGTGCAGGGCGCGGCGGCGAGAATGATGGGCGCGTTGAACTGGTGCCCGGCAGAAGTTTTCCCACGGCGATTCCGTCCGCCATAGAGAGGGCCACCCAAATCGAAAGGTAACGCTCGAATGTGCCCAGACCACCGGTTGCCGTTACCGGCTCCGAAATAGCTTCGCTCATAGAGTGGGCTTGGTGGCGCGAATGAACGCGCTCATGAATTTGTTATCGACCTGCGGCGCAATCGCATCTACGTCGAACCCCCGCCCGTTCAGAAAGGCGCGCGCATCTTCGACATCATAGAATCCCGTCTGTTCCAGCTCAATGTGGCTGAAGCCTGCGTCCACAAGCTTGGCAAGGTACTGATCGTCGCGCAGGGCTCCCGCGATGCACCCCACCCAGAGCAGCATGCTGTGGCGCACCGCTTCCGGAATTTCGCCGCGAGTGACCACGTCGGAGATGGCAAGGCGTCCGCCGGGTTTCAGAACGCGGAACGCTTCGCGGAGCACGCGGTCTTTATCGGCCGACAGGTTAATGACGCAGTTGCTGATAATCACGTCGACCGAATTGTCCGGCAGCGGTATATTTTCGATCTCGCCCTTGAGGAATTCGACATTGCGGATCCCCGCTTTGCGCTGGTTCTCGCGGGCGAGGGCGAGCATTTCATCGGTCATATCCAGGCCATAGGCTTTTCCCAAAGGCCCCACGCGGCGCGCGGAGAGCAGCACGTCGATGCCGCCGCCGGAGCCGAGATCCAGCACCGTTTCTCCCGGGTGAAGTTCGGCCAGGGCCGTGGGATTGCCGCAGCCGAGCGATGCCAACACGGCTTCGGGAGGCAGTTCCCCGATTTGCGCGGCATCGTAGAGGTTGGACGTAACCGGGTCGCAGCCGGCCACCGCGCCCGAAGCGCCGCAGCACGAACTGCCGCCCGCCGTAACGCGCAGCGCCACCTGGCCGTATTTTTCCTTTACCGCTTCCTTGATTTCCATACTGTCCTCACCGGCACAGGCGGAAGATAGCCTGCGGTTCGATTGCCTTGTTGCGGGTGCAGCACTCCGCGTACAGGAAGCCAAGCAATTTCCGCAAAGCCTCCGGGTTCGCCGAGTACCAAAGGTAGGTGCCTTCGCGCTTCACGCCCACCAGATCTTCGTTTTTCAGCTTTTCCAGGTGATGCGAGAGCGTGGAGGCCGGAATACCCGATTCGGCGCCGATTTCGCCCACCGTCAAGCCTTCCGGATGAGCCGCAAGCAACAGGCGCATGATGCGCAGCCGCGGAGCCGTTCCCATGGCCGCGAACATATCCGCAAAGCGGGCGATTTCCTCTTCAGTGGGTTTCGCCGGCATTCTTCTATAATTCTATAATCGCAGAATTACGAAAACAAATGACCGAATCGAGCCGCGACCGTGAGGGGCGGCCGGCGGCCTACTCGAGAATCGCCGATTCGCCATTGTGCAACACCAGAAACGCATCGCCCGCAAGGCTTTCCCTGAGCCGTTGTTCCCGGCGTATCGATACCTTCATCGGCCATTTGGAACGTCCCGTGGTGCATCGCGATGCTCGTGCCATGTGTACCGGCGCCATGAACCAGCGCGGCTCCGAGGCGCCGATCGGCAGCAGCGCCAGGCGCGGCGGGCCGAACCGCTCGCGGATCTGCGCGAAGTGGGGGCCGAACCCGGTGTCGCCCGCAAAGTAAATCGTCTGGTGGGCGGCCTCGATCACATAGCCGCACCAAAGAGTCCTATTGCGATCGAAGAGTCCCCGCCCGGAAAAATGCAGCGTGGGCACGCTGTGCACGGCGATCGCACCCAGCGAAACGGATTCTCCCCAATCGAGCTCAAATACGGGTCCGGTTCGCTGGGATCCGAGCAAGCCGCCCACTCCGGCGGGCAGGACAAATTGAGCCGCTCCCCTGTCGCGCAGGCGGCGAAGCGTGGGCATGGCGAGATGGTCGTAGTGGTTGTGGCTCAAGAGCGCCACGTCGATAGGCGGCAGACCCTCCCAGCGCACGCCGGCCGCGCGGTGGCGGCGCGGCCCGATAAAGGAAAACGGGCACGAAACGCGGCCAACCCTCCGGGCGCCTGGCTCGCATCCAGCGCAGTACATCCCGGAGCCCGCGTGCCTGGGCCGCGCCCGGATTGAAGAACCGCCTGCCATCGAAATGCCGCGGCCAGGATGATGTCTCCATGCCTGCCGCGCCGTGATGTTACGCTCTAGAGACTGCCCCCATTGCCCGCCACTTCAGCTTTCAGCCAATTTACGATCATCGGCTCCAAATCGGGATTTTTGGCAAACATCGGGACGCCGTGTTCCTTGCCTTCGAAATGGAATTCACGGGAGCGCGGGTTTTTGGATGATCCCACCGCCTCTTCGATGCCCTTGTTCGCGCCTGTGTCTCCCGTGCTGGCAGCGCCGAACACCGCCAGCGCGGGCGTGGCCGCAATGTACTGTTTGGCGGCATCGCTGGCCGATCCCGATAGGAGCAGCAGCGCTTTGATCTCGTGGTGCCTCGCCGCCGCGTCCGCCGCCTGTGTGACCCCACAACTGGCTCCGCCCACGGCGGCTCGCGTCCGATCCACTCCCTTCTGTCCGGTTAAATATGCGTACGCCGTATCGACATCACCCGGCCACTTCTCGCGCATAGCCACCCGTCGCGTGTCGGCGTCCGTCTGGCCGCCTCCGCCGCTTTCGCCAAAGCCGCGAAAATCGAATGTCAGCACGTGGAAACCCGCCTTCGCCAGATCCTGGGCCAACCCATCCCAGGCGTGCCGGTCCATGTTGCATTGATGCAGCAGCAGGATCGCGGGACCAGGCCGCCCCGGAGAAAAGTACGAAGCTCTGAGCGTCGTTCCATCCTGTGCTCTAAGATCCACATCTTTCTTCTGGAATCCCGCGGCAACACCGAGCGAGCAGAATAGAGCCATTACCGTAAGCAGGTTGAGCGCTTTCATTTGGGTCCTCCCGTGGCAGCTATTATATTCCCGGATTCGATTGCCGCACTCCGGCGCTAACCGGTGCTGCGCCGCACCAAAGCCGGTTCCAAAGCTGCCCAAACCCCGCCCTCCGGCATATAGGCCACCCTCAGCCGCCTCACGCGGACCTTATCCTGAAAGCGAGGGAGTGAGTAAATGACTCCTTTCCGGCAGCTTTTATCTATACTTCTTGCGTGGTGTCTGGCAGCGGCTACCTTGCCGGAAGCTTACGCATTTCAGAACCCGCCTCCGTATCCCCCGGCGCAGGCTGCGCCGCCTTCGTATCCTCAACCCCAAGCCGCGCCTCCGCCGAATGCTCCACCGCCGGTGCCGGTGCAGGGAGCTCAACCCAGCGAGGCGGAGTTGGAACGGCTCGTCGCGCCCATCGGTTTATATCCGGATTCGCTGGTGGCGCAGATTTTGGCCGCATCCACATTCCCGGAAGAAATCGTCGAAGCGGACCGGTGGCTGAACGACCATCGAAACCTGCAGGGGCAGCAGTTGGCGGACGCGGTGAATCAGCAGCCGTGGGATCCCAGCGTGAAGGCGCTCACGGCGTTTCCCTCCGTGCTCTCCAACATGGATAAGAATCTTTCGTGGACATCGTCTCTGGGAGACGCTTACGTCAACGATCAGCCGGGCGTCATGAACGCCATCCAGGTGATGCGGCAGCGGGCGCAGGCCGCCGGCAACCTGCGAAGCACGCCGCAGCAGAGCGTGGTCACCAGCGGGCCGAATATCGTGATTCAGCCGGTAAATCCGCAGGTGGTTTACGTGCCCCAGTTCGATCCATGGCTGGTGTACGGCGCGCCTCTGGCGCCGTGGCCGGGCTGGTACTGGTATCCGGGGCTGTATATCACCGGCCCGGGACTCGTTTTCGGAGCCGGATTTGGCCTGGGATTCTTCGCCGGCTTCGGCTGGGGCTGGCCCCATTGGGGTTTCGATTGGGGGCGGCGCACCGTAATTTTCAATCACAGAAACTATTTCGCCCATAGCAATACGTTCGTGAATCGCAACCAATTCGTCAGGAACCGCGGTTTCTACAACAACCGCTTCCAGGCGCCCCGCGGGCGCGAAGGGTTCCGTCCGGGGTTTGCAGGTCCGCGCGGCGCGGAGCCTCGTTTTCAAGGTGGATCGCGGGCCGGAGAAGCGTCTCGTTCCGCCGGTCCGCGTTTCCAGGCGCAGCGCCCCGGAGCGTTCAGTGGATTCAACCGGGGCGGAGCCGCCCGCGGCTTTTCCGAGCGCGGGTTTGAAAGCTTCGGTGGTTCCCGCGGCGGAGCGTTTCACGGGGGAGGCGTCCGTGGCGGAGGGACCCGTGGAGGTGGAGGCAGGCGATGAA
>Ga0209061_1002981_pt1 | contig 19562 bp, 22 predicted proteins | sample Coa_R1_10_FD_187157 | JGI IMG/M metagenome (GOLD analysis project Ga0209061, IMG submission 187157) | Surface soil microbial communities from Centralia Pennsylvania, which are recovering from an underground coalmine fire - Coalmine... | ecosystem: Environmental > Terrestrial > Soil >...
CCGCGCCCGGCAGGGGGCCGGCCCCACCTTCGTCGAGGCGCTGACCTACCGCCAGCGCGGCCACTCGCGGTCCGATCCCGGCACGTACCGGCCGGCGCAGGAGGTCGAGCAGTGGCTTGCCCGCGACCCGATCGACCTGTTCGGCGCCGCTCTCGTCGCCGAACGGGTAGTTCCGCCGGAATGGCCGGACAGCGAACGACAGCGGATCATCGGCGTCGTCCGGCAGATGTCGGAAGAAGTCGTCGCCGCACCGGAGCCCAAGACGGTCCCGGCGCCCTTCGAGGGGGTCCTGGCATGAGCACGGCCGGACGTTCCTGGACCTACCGTGACGCCATCCGTTCCGCACTGGCCGACGAGATGCGTTCCGACCCGGCGGTGCTGCTCCTCGGCGAGGACGTCGCGGCGGCGGGTGGCGTCTTCAAGGTGACCAATGGCCTGCTGGAGGAGTTCGGGCCGGTGCGGGTGCGCGACACCCCCATCTCCGAGCAGGCGATCATCGGCGGCGCGATGGGCGCCGCGATGCTCGGCTGGAAGCCGGTGGCGGAGATCATGTTCGCCGACTTCGCCGGCGTTGCCTACGACCAGATCGCCAACCAGCTCGCGAAGCACTCCTTCCTCACCGGCATGCAGGTGTCGATGCCGGTGACCATCCGGCTGGCCAACGGGGCGGGGCTCGGGTTCGCCGGCCAGCACTCGCAGGCGGTGGAGAACTGGTTCATCGGCGAGCCGGGGCTGAAGATCTGCGTCCCATCGTTCGCGGCCGACGCCTACACACTGCTGCGGCAGGCCATCCAGGACCCCTCCCCTGTGCTCTTCTTCGAGCACAAGGGCCTGTACCCGAGGCGTGATGACGAGGGCCTGCCCGCGGTCGCCGGCCCCCACGGGGCCGTGGTCGTGCGGCCAGGCGGCGATGTCACGATCGTGGCCACGCAGGCCGCGCTGCGCTGCGTGGTCGAGGCGCGACCGGAACTGGAACGGCTGGGCGTGGACGCGGAAATCATCGACCTTCGCTGGCTGCGGCCGCTCGACATCGACGCGGTCCTCAAGAGCGTGGTGAAAACCAGCCGACTGCTGTGCGTGCAGGAAGGCGAGGCGATGGGCGGCTGGGGCGAGCATGTTGTGACGGAGGTCGTCAGGTCGGGGTTCGGCTACCTCGATGCCCCTCCGACGCTGCTGGCGAGCCCTTCTGTGCCGCTCCCGTACGCCGGCGGTCTCGAGAAGCGGTGGATGCCGAGCGCCGAGAAGGTCGTGACGGCCGTACAGGCGCTCGTGCAATGGTGACTCGCGGATGGCGAAAGGGAGATGACCGACGATGGACATCCTGCTCGGGGTTGACACGCTGTGCTATCACTGCCGGCTGGTGACCGGAGGCATCACGCATGCGGAGGTGCTCTCCGAGATCAGCGACCTCGGGGCGCAGTTCGTCCAGCTGAATACCTATCACCTGCGCGACCTTCCGCCCGCCGACATTGAGAAGCTGCGCGGCCAGGCCGAGGGCCTCGGGCTGGGCATCACGCTCGCCGGGACCATGGTCGGCCGGGCCGCCGAGGGCGATATCGGCCCCGGCGTCGCGCGGGTACGCGAATGGCTGGACCTCGCACGCGCTCTCGGCAGCCCTTACATGCGGGTTTCCTCGGGTTTCTACCGGAACGAGCTGATGGGCAAGCCGGACGCGATCCGTGCTGAGCAGCGCTATGTGGGCGATGTCCTGTCCGCGGCGACGGACGATGCCGCGGACGTGCGGGTGCTGATCGAGAACCACTCGGACTTCACCCCGGATGAGTACGTGGAGCTCATCGAGACGGTCGGCGCGGAAAGGCTCGGGGTGTTCCTCGACCTCATCAACCCGATCAGCGTGCTTCAGGACCCGCTGCCCGTGGTGCGCCGCCTGGCCCCGTGGGCGGTGGGCGGCCACGTCAAGGACTTCCGGATGGTCTCGCGCTACGTCGAGGACAAGTTCCACCGGCGCGGGTTCGAGGTGCAGTGGTGCTATCCGGGGGAAGGCGTCGCCGACCTGCCCGCGCTGATCGGGGGGCTCCGGGCGGGGGTATCCCACAGCCCTTACTACCTGTCCATTGAAGGGCTCGACAACTACCCCGACCGCGCCGACCAGCGGGACAGGCTGGCCAGGTCCTTCGAACTGCTGCGCGGGCTGCTCGGCGCCGGTGCCGCTTAACCGGGCGAGCCTGGCCATGGCACCGCGGCTCTTGACGCCTGCACGGAGCCCCAGGCCATCGCGTCCTACAACGATGTTCCCGGCTTCCCGGGGTCACCCGCGACGGCCGATGGGAGAGGGGAGTGGCAAGTGAGCGTGACAGCGCCGGATCACGTGGTTGACGTCGATCCCTTTGCCGACGAGTTCCTCGCCGATCCATGGGCGGACCTCGCGCGGATCCGGGACGCGGGCCCGGCCGCGTTCCTGCCGGCGTACGGGGTGTGGGCCGTGGCCCGGCACGAGGAGGTGCGCGGCATCCTCAAGGACGCGGCCACGTTCTCGTCGGCCGCCGGGATCGGCTACCTGGACGTCCGCAAGGATAAGCCGTGGCGGTCACCCAGCCTCGTCTTGGAGGCGGACCGGCCGCTGCACACCCGGACGCGGCGGGTCCTCGGCAAGGTGCTCGGCGAGACCGCGCTGCGCGCGCTTGCGCCCCGCTTCACCGCGGATGCCGAGCAGCTAGCGGAGTCGCTCGTCGAGCGCGGCGAGTTCGACGCGGTGCGGGACCTGGCTGAACCGTACCCGCTGAAGGTCTTCGGCGACGCGGTCGGCCTCCCGCCACGCGACCGGGAGCGGCTCCTTGAGTACGGCGCCATGGCCTTCGACGCGAACGGCCCGCGTAACGCCCGTTTCCAGGCCGCGGTCGAAGACGCCAACGGCACCGTTGCCTGGACGATGCGCAACTGCGCCAGGGACGCGCTGTCGCCCGACGGCTTCGGCGCCGCCGTCTACCGGGCCGCCGACGCCGGCGCGATCAGCGAGGACGAGGCCCTGCTGCTCGTCCGCTCGATGCTGTCGGCAGGGGTGGACACGACCGTGAGCGCTTTCGCGTTCGCTGTCCTCGCCTTCGCCCGCCACCCCGGACAGTGGCGTGCGCTGCGCGGCGACCCGGCGCTTGTCCGGCCCGCCGTCGAGGAGGTTCTCCGCTTCGAGCCGCCGTTCATGGGAGTGTTCCGGATGCCGGTCCGGCCCGCGCGGGTCGGGCAGGTCACCGTCGAGCCGGGCACCAAGGTGCTCCTGCTGCTGGCCGGCGCGTGCCGCGATCCCAGGCGGTGGCGGGATCCGGACCGCTTCGACATCAGCCGCGACGCCAGCGGGCACACCGCATTCGGTCACGGCATCCACCGCTGCGTCGGGCAGGCCGTGGCCCGGCTGGAGGTGGAGACGATGCTGACCGCGCTGCGCAGCCGGGTGGCGAGCTGGTCCCTGACGGGGCCGCCCGTGCCCAGGCTGAACAACTCGCTGCGGGGCCTGACGAGCCTCCCGGTGCGCGTGGAGGCGGCGTGATCACGCGGCAGGACGAAGGCGCGGCAGGCGAGCTGGCGGGCCGCGTCGTGGTGGTTACCGGGGGCGGCAACGGCATAGGCCGGGCCATGTGCCGGGAAATCGCGCGCCGCGGCGGCATGGTGGTGGTCGCGGACATCGACGAAGCCGCCGCCTCCGGTGTGGCGTCCGAGATCGCGGCGTGCGGAGGTGAGGCGATCGCCGCGACGGTGGACGTCGGGAACGCGGCGTCGGTGGACCGGATGGCGGCCGCTGCGGCACGCCGCTACGGGCGCATAGACGGCCTGGTCAACAACGCCGCGATATACGCCACCGTGGCCGTGACCCGGGCGCCGCACGACGAGATTACCGAACGCGAGTGGGACGACATGATGCGGGTGAACGTCAAGGGCACCTGGCTGTGCTCGCGGGCGGCTGCCCGGGTCATGCGCGCCCAAGGCGGCGGAGGCAGCATCGTGAACGTGAGCAGCGGCACCGCGTTCAAGGGGACACCCGGCCTGATCCACTACGTCACCTCCAAGGCGGCGATCCTCGGCTTCACCCGGTCCCTCGCCCGGGAACTCGGCCCGTACCAGATCAGGGTCAACTGCATCGCGCCCGGTGCGACAGCCAGCCGCGCCGCCCCGGACGGGGGCGGCGACGAGGGCTGGTCGCCGGACCGGGCGCTCTCGCGGCAGGAGGTCCCCGGCGACATAGTCGGCAGCGTGGTCTTCCTGCTCTCCGGCATGTCGTCATTCGTCACGGGCCAGACCCTCGTCATCGACGGGGGCTCATATCTCCACTAAACCGCGATCCACCGGTCCGGCCTCATTTCCGGGCGTGCGCGATTTCCGGGCGTGCGCGCCCGGGCGATCATTCCCGTCGGCCGGTCCTCGCCCGCATCGCGGCGGCGGTCTCCGGCCATGAGCTAATGTCGCCGCATGAGGGAAGAGGCCGTGCTGGTCGCGCTGCCGGGGACTATGTGCCCACCCGCGGTGTTCGGGCCGCTGGCCCGGGCACTGGCGGGCCAGGTGGCCGTCGATCCGGTCTCCTTGCTGACGCAGCCGGGCCCCTGGGACATCCCCGCCGTCGCCGGGCGGGTGGCCGGCCACATCGAACAGGGCTAGGGAGGTCCCGCGCTGAGTTCCTCAGCCGGGCCGCGACCCTCAGCCGGCAGGCCGTCTATGGCGTTCTTGCCAGCCAGCGGGACCTTGACCTGACCAGCCGCCTGGCCGCCGTCAAGCAGCCCGTCGTTGTCGTGCACGGCCGTCATGATCGCGCGCGGCCCCCGCGGCAGGGCCGCGGACTCGCGAAGTCCCTGCCGGACGCCGGATTCCGGCTAGCCGACGCCGGGCACACCCCGGTGTGCGAGACCCCTGGTGCCGTGGCCGATGCCGTGCGCGATGTGCTCAGCCGGGCACGAGGCCGCTAACGCGGCGCGCTTCCCGCCTGCCACCGTGAGGACAGGCCCACGCCCGTGAGGACAGGCCCACGCCGATGGCCCGGCAACCCATCCCGCCCTGAAGCCCCGGCGCCGGATGAGCGATTCCGGGGCTGTGGTCGTGACGAGCGGCGGCTCCTTGGCCGGGGCACGGCGTCCTCCCGGCGGCAGGGGCACGTCAGGGCTTGCGGCCCACCGCGCACCACAGCAGCGACGTGCCCCCGGCCGGGGTCCCGGGATCCGGACGCCACTCCTCGACCCGCACCAGCCCGGGCTCCACCAGGTCCATGCCCGCGAAGAACCGTGCCACCTGCTCGCGGGTGCGGTAGGTGAACTGCTGCTGGACCATGCGGTCCTGGACCATGCGGTCCGTGAGCTCCTCCAGGCTCTGCTGCGTCTTTTCGTCGAGGGCGTCGGAGGCTAGGTGGGACAAGGCGAGGTAACTGCCGGACGGCACGGCGTCCATCAGCGTGGCCACGATCCCGTAGGGATCGTCGTCGTCCGGTATCGCGTGCATGATCGCGAGCAGCGTGACCGCCACCGGGCGGGTGAAGTCCAGCAGCCGGGCGGCCTGGGAGAGGACCGTCTCGGTGTCGCGCAGGTCCGCGTCGATGTAGTCGGTCGCGCCTGCCTCGTGGCTGGTGAGCAGCGCGCGGGCGTGGGCGAGCACGACCGGGTCGTAGTCCACGTAGACGACCCGGGTCTCGGGCGCGATCGCCTGGGCGACCTGGTGGGTGTTGCCGGCCGTGGGGATGCCGGTGCCGATGTCCAGGAACTGGCGCATGCCCGCCTCCCCGGCCAGGTAGCGGACGGCGCGCCCGAGGAACGCCCGGTTGGCGCGGGCGGTGAAGGCCCCGTCGGGGACGAGCTTGAGCGCCGCCTCGGCGGCCGCCCGGTCGGCCGCGTAGTTGTCCTTGCCGCCGAGCAGGTAATCGTAGATCCGCGCCTGGTTCGCCACGCTGGTGTCGAACGGCAGGGGCCTGGCCTTCCTGGCGGTTCCGCCGCTGGTAGTTCCGACGCCTGCTGGTGTCTCGCCGCTGGTCATCTAACACCCTTCTCGCTTGCCGGTCATGTTTCCCGGGCAACCTGCCCGATGAAGCGCACAGTGGCGGCCGGGGTCAGCGCCTCGCCGCTGAGCTGGTCCATAACCTCGAGGTAGTGCTCGACATCCGAGCGCTGCTCCAGGTAGATGGCGCTGGTGAGCTGCTCGGCGTAAACCACGTCCGGCAGGTCGTGCTCCTCGAAGCGCAGCACCGTGAACGACCCGCTCGCGGCGGCGTGACCGCCGCGGGCGAACGGGACGACCTGAAGGGTCACGTGCGGCAGCTCGGCCGCCTTGATGAGCTGCTGAAGCTGGGCGCGCATCACCGCGGGGCCGCCGACCGGCCGGCGCAGCACGGCCTCGTCCATGACCGACCAGATACGGGGCGGGTTCGGCCTGGCGAGCAGCTCCTGGCGCCTGAGGCGCAGGGCGACCCGGTGCTCGATCTCGCCGGTGAGGGCGCTGCGGCGGCCGAGCTTGGTGACGGCCCGCGCGTAGTCCTCGGTCTGGAACAGGCCGTGCACGAACTGGATCTCGAAGCTGCGGATGACCGAGGCGGCGGACTCGAGCCCGAGGTAGGTCTCGAACCAGTCGGGCAGGACGTCGCCGTACTTCGCCCACCAGTCCGGGGCGCTGGACTGCCGGGCCAGGGAGAGGAAGCCTGACCGCGATTGCTCATCGGTCATGCCGTACAGGGTGAGCAGGTCCGCCACATCGCGGAGCTTGAACCCGACCCTGCCGGTCTCCAGGCGGCTGATCTTGGACCGGGATGCCCGGATATGCGAGCCGGCCTGCTCGGGTGTGATGCCGGCGGCCTCGCGAAGGCGGCGCAGCTGGCTGCCGAGCAGCATGCGCAGCACAGTGGCGTTAACTGGCTGGTCTTCCAGACCGGGAATTGGCTGGCCGCCGCCCGGCATGACAGTATTCATCACTGCTCCGATGCCGATGGACCGGTGCTTCCGCCTCACCGCCAGCGGGCCAGGCGGCAAGAGCATCCTATCGCATGAATTCCGCTGCGGGAGGAAACAAGAATTCCCATGCCGATAGCACGCCTGACCGCCTGGCCCATATCACGCCAATTCCCTGCGGCATCGGTCGCTGGCGCCGGCGCGGGCTATGCGGAAACCCGGTGATGATCATGGGGCCGGCGTTCAGCGCGCCGCGGTGCGCGGGCCGGCGTTCAGCGGTCCCGTGCCAGGTCGTCGAACTCGCCGTTCCGCACGCCCGCGAGGAACGCGGCGATCTCGGCGCGCGTGTAGACCAGGGCGGGGCCAGAGGGGTGGCGGGAGTTGCGGACGGCGATCTCGCCGTCCGGCAGCACCGCGACCTCGACGCACGATCCACTCGGGTTACTCGCGCTGCTCTTCCGCCAGGTTACTCCTAGCTGGTCTGCGGGTATTCCGTTGCGAACGGGCATCTGCCTTCCCTTCTCGGATAACTGTGAAAGCCCGTGGCGGTGCCTTCATAGCGGAGATTACCAGCCCGGTCTGCACTGTGCAGATGCACATGGCGATTTCAATGCGCCTGAATAATTGCAAATGCAATTGCAGGAGATCTATGTGAGATCTGTGCAGTGGCATCTATGTGAGATCTGTGCGGTGGCGCCGCGCGCTCCATACGGCAGGCGTCCCGGCCGGCGCGATAGGTCCGCCGATGCCCGGACCTGCCCGGCGCGGCGAACCCGCCGCCTCCGGGACCGCCGGCGCCTGAGACCTCGTGTGCGCACGGGGAGGCGCCACGGTCCGTTCGGGCTAATGGGACGGTCCGTTCGGGCTGATGGAAAGGAGCGGACGGCGGGCGCACGGTGCGGGCATGGACGACGGCATCGTCGCAACGCTCAGCTACCTCGCGCCCTGGCCCGCGCGTAACTCGCCGCAGGCCGCGCCGGGGGGCGGCTCACCACGACCCGGTACGGCCCGCGCACCGTGCCGGTCGCCGGCGGACGGCCCCACCGGGACGAGCTCACGCTCGACGTGGGCGGCTTCTGGCGGACGTCTGTGGGGGACGCTGGAGCTCCTCCGGGGCCCCTTCCACCGCGTCCGCGGTCCCTGGAACGTCCTGCGCCTGCGCCCCGGGTCACCCGATGCGGCGATGGACGTTCGCCAGGTGTGAGGGGCCGGGTTCGGCGGACGCCACCCACGGGCCGGGCAGCGACGGGTCGATGATATCCGCCTCCAGCCAGGCATAGCGGCCGGACAGCACGCGGCGGGCGAGCCGGACGTCGTCCGCATCGGTGTTGCGCCAGAGCTGGCGGAACAGTTCTTCGACACGCGATCGCGCCTGGACGCAGAACGCCGCGGCCAGCTCGGCGGCCGTCCCGCCCTGCCCGTCCGGGGCTGCGCCGTCCGGGGCTGCGCCGTCCGGGCCGGCCGCGGCGTCGGCATGCGCCCGGACGCACACCGCGCTCATCGCGAACAGCTCGGCGCCGATGTCCACGATCCTGGCGAGGAAGCCCTGCTTGCGCTCCAGCCGGCCCTGCCAGCGGGCCATCGCGTAGAACGTGGCCCGGGCCAGCTTGCGGCTGGATCGCTCCACGTACCGCAGATGCTCCGCCAGCGGGCCGAACTCCGCGTACCCGCCGGGCCGCAGCCCCTCGCCGACGACCAGGGTGGGCAGCCAGCGGCCGTAGAAGGCGCCGGCCCGGCGCGCCGCCCGGGCCCGCTGGCCGGCGGGAATGCCCGGCGCGATCAGCGCGCCCGCCGCGCAGCTGCACCAGCTCGTCGGCGATCCGCCAGGCCATCTCCGAGCAGTACAGCTTGGCCAGCGCCGCTTCGATGCGGATGTCGCTCCGCTTGTCATCGGCGAGCCGGCTGGCCAGGTCGACGATCGTTTCGATGGCGTAGGCCGTCGCCGCGATGAACGCGACCTTCTTCGCGATCGCCTCGTGCTCGCCGATCGGCCTGCCCCACTGGACCCGCGCCCGGGACCATTCCCGCGCGATCTTGCACGCCAGCTTCGCGGAAGCGGCGCAGGTCGCCGGGAGGGACAGCCGGCCGGTGTTCAGGGTGGCGAGGGCGATCTTCAGCCCCTGCCCCTCCTCGCCGATCCGGTTGGCGGCCGGGACCCGCACATCGTGGAACCGGACGCCCCCAGGGCCGCGAGCCCCTTCACGACCTCGTCCGGGATCCTGGCGTCGTTCTCGATGACCGCGCCGTTCACCTCCCGGGCGCAGAACTCCGTCAGCCGCTCGCAGAACGCCTTACCGCGTTCTTCCAGCTCCGGGTCTGGCTCCGGGTAGGGATGGATGAGCCCGGGCTGGAAGTCGCCGAGGAAGAGCTGCTTGCCGAAGCTCGGCCGTAGCCAGGCGGCCTCGCGGGCCTCTTCCGCGACCCGCCTCGCCTCGGCCTCGCTGACCTGAGGGCTCCCGGCGCCCTCCCGGGTGCCCGGCTGCCGGACGGCGCCGGCTGGCTGCCGGCTTGTGTCAGATCGCTCGCTCACGGCGCATCTCCCGTTCCGCTGGCCGCACTGCGTCACGATGCGGCCTCTGTGGGTTACGGCCCAGTATTACCCGCAAGTAGCCCGGAACGAAACCGCGGATCTGATCGCCTGATCGCGCGGGCGCGGCCGGCGCCCCGCCGCCCCACTGGCTTGATCGCAGCGCCAATGCGCGTCCCTGGTGTCGAGCATGCCCTGCCTGGGAGGCTCTGGCCCGGCGGGCTCACCGGTCATATGCCTATCGCGGGCAGCGCCTTGAGAGGCTGGACCGGACTGCCTGCCGCGTGATTGCGACGGGTAGCCGCCTGGGTACTCGTGTGGTGTGACGAATGTGGCGCCATCACCGAGCGCGGTCCGCCGCGCCTACCATGAGGAGCTTGGCCCCGGGCAGCGGTCTGCCCTGCTCAGCTGGCTGTCCTTCACCGTCGCCTTCGCCGGGCTGCGGGCGCTCACCTATAGCATCCGGGCCGGCCGGGGGCCATTCCGGAACGTCAGCGTCGGCGGCGAGCACCTGCACCACTACATGTGGGGCATCGGCCTGCTGTCTGGTGTCGGCGCGGTCGCCGTCCGCGGCGAGGAACGGCACCGCCGTCACCCGGCGGTCGCCGTCAGCTACGGCGCCGGGCTGGCCCTTATCGTCGACGAGTTCGCCCTGCTGCTCGACCTGAGGGACGTTTACTGGGCCAGGCAGGGCCGGATCTCGATCGACATCGGGATCGGCGGCATTGCCCTGTCCGGGTCCTACTTCGCGGCGCTGCCGGTGCTGCGCAGGCTGCGACGGGAGCGAAGGCACGGCGCCGTCCCGCCCCGGCCGCCCGCGCCCGAGGCGGTGCCCGACCCGGGGGCCGGTCACGGGAGCGGTCACGGGAGCGCCTCAGCCTCCGGCTTGCCCGGCTGACCTGTTTCCTGCGGACGACGGAGTGAACTGCTTTCCTGCGGACGACGGGGTGAACTGCCCGGCTCTCCGCTCTCCGCTCCGCGGAGCGCCGCTTCCGGAGGGCAAGGGCAGGGTATCGAGTGCCTGGCCTGCGACAACCTAGATGGCGATTCCGTCCGGGATGAATCCGCGCCGATTGCCGGGTCTGCTACAGTTCATTCCGTGATCGTCCGGATTCAACCCGTAGCGACGCCGGGCCGTGCGGATCGACCGCCCGGCTGAGGACGACACGCCGCGCCCCGGACCCGAGAGCCGCACCGCCGGCCCGCCGCCGGCCGCGGACGGGCAGCAGGCCCCGGACCGGGCGGCCCGCGTCGCCGAGTACCGGGCGGCCGCCGACGCCGTCTACCGGGCGTACCGCGCCGCGCGCGAGTGGGACGAGGCCGTCCCCGCGCTGCGGGCAGCCTGGGAAAAGCATGAAAAGAAGTGGGCATATCCCGAACGGACCGGGCCGGCTCCCCGCCCCGACGTTCCTGGCGGCTGGCGGGGAGACGGCGGCCGCTACCTCGCCCCCGACGCGAACGCCGAAGTCACCCGCGGCTGCGCGCGGATCCGTGAGATCGGCGAGACCGTCATCACCCCGGCGATGCGCCGCATCGAGGCCGAAGACCCCGGCCGCCACCTCGCCGGGTTCGACTACCGCCTCAAGGGCGAGGACCGCCTCAAGGAAAAGGTGGCAAGGACGCTTGAGGAACAGCCTGGTCTCACCGCTGGGCAGGCGCTATCCGGAATTCCGGACGCGGTGAGGTTCACGTTCTGCTATACCTATGAGCAGTATTCAGCGGGTGTTCGTGCCGACCTGGATCGGTTGACGGCAAGGGGTTTCGAGCTGGCCAAGCCGCTGAAGAACTCGTGGTCAAGCGACCAGTACAAGGGGATCAACACCCAGTGGCGCGAGCCGGCGACCGGTCAGCTCTTCGAAGTGCAGTTCCACACGTTGGCGAGCTTCGAGGCGAAGCAGCTCACCCACAGGGCATACGAGCGCATCCGCAACCCGCAGACCTCAGATGCGGAACTGGCTGAGCTGGAAGACTTTCAGCGCCAGGCCTGCGCCAAGGTCCCGATTCCACCGGGAGCCACTGAAGTCGATGCCCCCGCACGGAAGGAACGCGATGGCTGAGGAAATCACGTATTACGCGATCGTCAACGAATTCAGCAGCCGAGAGCAACCCGGCGGGGTGCTGCGCCGGATCAGGCACGACAGCGGGCAGCGGGATGAGGCATTCACGCGGGATCTCGTGTGGAAGCGCAGCGAATCGCTCTACGCGGCTGAGCGCGGCGACACGATGAACGACTTCATCCCGATCACCGAGGAAGAGGCCATGCGGATCGTCGACCGCATCCGCCGGGAGGTCAGCGCGTCAGGCTGATCCCTGATCACCGGCCGTGCTGGCCACCGCCGCCTGGCCCGCCTGGCAGCCGAAGTACCCGCGAGGCCACCGGACTCATCTGGCCAGGCGAGGTCCCATCCGCGCCGCGCGCCGCGGGCGCGGGGCTTCATCCGCGCAGCTCGTGCTCGAGCAGCGCGCTGCAATTTGATTTGATCACGGCGGCCGCGGTCGCCCTGTCGACGCCGCCGACGTCCACGAGCCAGACAAAGCTTTCGATGCCGGCGGTCGCGGCGATCGCGAGGGTCAGCCGTTCGAAACGCGATTCGGTCAGCGATTCCCGGAGCGGGGCAAGCGCATCGGCAACCCATGTCGTGCGCCTGCCCTGCCGGAGCGGGACCTCGTGCAGCGGCACCTGCGGATCGAGTGAGAGCCGGAGCATGGCCCGCATCTCGGCCTCGTTGGCCAGGATCGACTGGGTCATCTTCTCGGCGAAGAGCGCGACGCGCGCGCGGACGTCGGCCGGCGGGCGGTCGCCCAGCAGCGAGCCGCCCTCGAGGTGCGGGAACGTCGCGGCGAGGAGCGCGCGCTGGCTGGGGAAGTAGCGATAGGCCGTTGTCCGCGACACGCGGGCCGCGTCCGCCGCCTGCTCCACGGAGGGCGTTACCCCGTCCCTCAGCAGCTGGCGCGTCGCGGCGACGAGCGCGTCCCGTGTCCGCGCCTTCTGGCGCACCCGTCCTCCGCCTTGACGTGGGACTTCCATGCCGTTATGGTACTTGAGTCCCGCAAGAGGGCCGAAAGGGTGACGCATGGCACGCCTCTGGGCTCCGTCGGGCGCCGGCAGCGCGACCGATCATCTGAACGCATTCCATATCGGTGAAGTGGAGAGGTGAGCCATGGGCCCTCAGCGGATCAGCTATGTGCCGGTCGAGCAGATGGACGACGAGATGCGCGCCGAGATGGAGCGCTGCCGGCGTGAGGGAACGCCGCGGCCGGAGAGCTCGGCCATCCGCGCGCACGTGCCGGCCGCCTTCTGGTTCTTCGCGAATTCGTGGCGCGACCTCTTCCGCAACGGCGTCTGCGACCATGCGATCAAGGAGCTTTGCCGGCTCTACGTGTCCCGTTCGGTGCAGTGCGAGTACTGCGGCAACCAGCGGTCGGTGAAGGCGGTCCGGGCCGGCGCCCTGATCGAGGATCAGGTCAGGGACCTGCTGGACTTCGAGAACTCGCCGCGCTACGACGACCGGCAGAAGGCGGCGCTGGCCTACGCGGAGGCGATCACCTGGCACCTCGACACCGACGACGCGTTCTGGGAGCGCCTGCGGTCGCACTTCAGCGAGCCCGAGCTGGTGGAGCTGGGCTGCATGATCGGGCTGACGCTCGGCCAGCAGAGCTGGCTTCGCCTGCTGAACATCGAGCACCATGAGGTGCTGGCCGGCACGGCGGCGTCAATGGCACCCGGCTTCGAAGACGCCGAAGCCCTGAAAACGGCGAAAGCCGCCGCCGACTACTGGGCGGCGAAGCCCCGCCCGGGATACCGCGGCCCGTCTGCCGGAAACTGATGCCGGCCGCCGTACGGCCATTGGGCCCGGCCGGGAGCCGGCAACCATCGCTGCTCCCGCGGGAGTACGTGCACGCATGGTTACTCCCGAGGTAGGCGGCCAGGTGTCTCCGCCAGCCGGACGACGGTGAGGGGTCCGGACCGCCAGTGTGGGACCTGTCGGAGGAAAGCCCGCCGACACCACATACCCGGAGGTCCCGATGATCACCACAGCCCAGCCCGCGGTCCGCCCGGCCGGATCCGCCCGCTCCGGACGGCCTTTCCGCGCGGCCGCCGCCCTCAAGCGCCAGGCCGGGCTCTCCGGGCTGGCCCGGAACCGGCTGCTGCGCGCCGCCAGCGGCGCCGGCATGGTCATCCCCGGCGCGTTCTTCGCCGTGATGACCGTGCTAGGCCAGATCACACCGCACTACGACGCCATCAGCCGGTTCGGCAGCGAGCTGAGCCTGGGCCGTTACGGCTGGGCGATGATCGCCAACTTCATCGTCGTAGGCGTCACCGTCCTGGGGCTGGCCGCCGCGCTGTGGCGGGCGGCCGGGCGGGACCGGTCCGGCCGCCTCGGCGCGCTCATGGTCGGCGTCGCCGGCACCGCCTTCGTGGTGGCCGGCGTGTTCGTCACCGACCCGCACGGGCAGGTCAAGACCTTCCACGGCGCGATGCACTTCGCCGCAGCCGTGGCCATGTTCTTCGTGGCCGTCCCGGCCGGCGGCCTGGCCATGTCCCGCTGGCTGCGCGGATCGCGGTGGCTGTCCCGCTACAGCGCGCTGACCGGCATCGCCACCCCGCTGCTGTTCATCGCCACCGTGATGAGCGGCCACTACCTGGGCCTGACCGAGCGGGTCGTCATCGGCGCCGAACTCGCCTGGCTCACCGTGCTCGCCGTCGCCCTGCGCACCGGGCAGACCTCCGCCGCCGGCAACCGGGCCGCTCCCGCCAGGCCCGATGCCCGGTGACCACTTCCGCGCGCGAAGGCCGCATTCCCCGGAAAACGGCGAAGACTCGATGACCTCGCCGGCCAGGCCGGCGAGGTCATCGTGGGCCGTCCACGAGCCGGGAGGCAAGCCCCTGCCGAGGCAGGGGCTTGCCGAGCCGATGCGGGATTGGCGGCACGTGGGTGCCAGCCTCGCTACCGCCAGCCGAGCGCGGGCGCTACGTGGGTCAGGATGGACTCGATCACGTGGGTGTTGTACTCGACGCCGAGCTGGTTCGGGACCGTCAGCAGGAGCGTGTCGGCGGCCGCGATGGCCTCGTCTTCCCTGAGCTGATCGATGAGCTTGTCCGGCTCGGCCGCGTACGTGCGGCCGAAAATCGCCTGCATGCCCGCATCGATGTAGCCCACGTGGTCCTCGTCCTGGCTGCGGGCGCCGAAGTACATCCAGTCCTGCCTGTCGGTGAGCGCGAAGATCGACCGGCTCACCGACACGCGGGGCTCGCGCTCGTGACCTGCTTCCTTCCACGCATCCCGGTATGCCTGAATCTGCTCGGCCTGCTGGATGTGGAACGGCTTGCCGGACTCGTTCTCCTTCAGCGTGGAGCTTTGCAGGTTCATGCCGAGCCTGGCCGCCCAGACGGCGGTGCTGTTCGACGCCGCGCCCCACCAGATGCGATCGCGGAGTCCTTCCGAATGCGGCTCGACGCGCAGCAGGCCGGGCGGGTTGTGGAACATCGGGCGGGGGCTGGGCTGGGCGAAGCCCTCGCCCCTGAGGACCTCCAGGAACACCTCGGCGTGCTGCCTGGCCATGTCGGCGTCGGTCTGGCCCTCCCGCGGCGCGTAGCCGAAGTAACGCCAGCCGTCGATCACCTGCTCAGGCGAGCCGCGGCTGATGCCGAGCTGGAGCCTGCCCCCGGCGATGAGGTCGGCCGCGCCCGCGTCCTCGGCCATATAGAGCGGGTTCTCATAGCGCATGTCGATCACGGCCGTGCCGATCTCGATCCGGCTGGTGCGCGCGCCGACGGCCGCGAGCAGCGGGAACGGAGAACTCAACTGCCGCGCGAAGTGATGCACGCGGAAGTACGCGCCGTCGGCCCCGGCCTTTTCGGCAGCCACCGCGAGCTCGATCGACTGGAGCAGCGAGTCCGACGCCGACCGCACCTGCGAGCCGGGCGCCTGCGACCAGTGCCCGAACGAGAGAAACCCGATCCTCTTCACGCGGAGGTGAACACGGGCCGCCGCTGCCGTCATTCCTGCGCGGACAACTCTCCCCGGTACCGGGAAGAGGCTTACGCACTGGCCGCGTTCCGCGCGGAAGTCCTTAACCGGCGGGTTTTCAGCGAGATCGTTGAGCGCTACCTGCAGCGCATCGTTTTCGCGCCAGAGGCTATGCCCCGGCGTCGGCGTTGCTGCCGCGCTCAAGGATCGGGCCGGACTCAGACCGGATACCGGCAGGAGGCAGCCGCCGGAGCGGTGACGAGCCCGGCAAGGTCGTTCATCTGCCCGATGAGCTGGTCCGGCGGCTGGCTCAGGTCGATGGCGTGGCAACAGATCTCGATACCGGACTGCCGGACGACGTGCCGGGCGGGCGAGGCGTTGCCGCGGGCGTAGACGAGGTGCCCGACGGGCAGGCCGAGGATGGTGCAGTAGGCCAGGAGCTGGCAGAGGTCAGCGTCCGGGTAGCCGGCGGGTTTCTCCGCCTTGTACTTGGCATCGATGACCGCGGCCGCGGTGCCGCCGACCTTCCAGATGATGTCCGGCCGCAGCGGCACCTGGCCGGCCCGGTCCAGGTGGTAGCGGACCTGATCCTCCACCCGCCCGCCGAAGCGGGCGTTGAGCCGGGTGGGTTCCCACGACGGGACAGGCGAACCGCGGGGGATCACCGTCACGTCGCCGAAGCCGCGCAGCAGCCGCCGCAGCATCCGCTGGGACCCGGCATCCACCCGAGGCACGGAGAGCATCCGCTCGCACGCGGTGCGCAGGATCTGATTCTCGGGGATATCGACGGTGAACTCGTCGGCCAGGTCGCGCTGCCCCTAGCACAGGTCCTCCAGCAGCGGCATGATCTCGTACTGCCACACCCGCTCCAGGCCGTCCTGCCGCGCGTAGACCGATTCCTTCATCAGGTACGACGGCCCGATGGCGGCGTCGGCGTCCCCGAGGCGACGGTTGAGCTCGTCCAGGAGCCGCGCCGGTTCGTTCGGGAGATTATCGGCAGAAAGCCACCGGGCGAGCAGCCCTCGCACCGGGGGGATGCGCGGGTCCAGCTCTACGAACGAGAAGCGGCGCCGCATGGCGGTGTCGATGCGCGCGATGGACCGGTCGGCGGTGTTCACCGTGCCGATGATGAACAGGTTCTGCGGAAGCGTGAACTCCTTGTCCGGCGAATACTGCACGCTGATCGAGGAATCCCGGTACTCCAGCAGGACGTACAGCTCGCCGGACACCTTGGCCAGGTTCGCCCGGTTGATCTCGTCGATGACCAGGATGTAGGGCGTGGCCGGGTTCGCCGCGGCCACCTCCGCGAAGTCGCGGAACGGCCCGGCCCGCAGCGTAAAGGTCAGGCTGCCGTCGCCTGCGGGGGAGGGCCGGAACCCCTCGAAGAAGTCCTCACAGGTGCAGGCGGGTGGAACTGGACGAGCTTGACCGCCCCGTCTTCGGTCAGGTGCCGGGCGAGCCGGGTGGCCAGGTAGGTCTTGCCCGTGCCCGGCGGCCCGTAGAAGATGACCTGCCTGCGCTCCCAGAGCAGATCGGCGATCTTCTCCAGCTCGGCGGCGTCCATGAGGAGGTCCCGCGCCAGTTCCGCGGTCACGGGGCACAAGCTCAGCGTCCGCTGCGGCCTTTCGATTGCCCGAACGGACGGTGGCGTCTCCTCATCCCGCCGCGGAATCAGCGCCGCGAGCTGGTCGCAGGCCTCGGTCAGATCGACCACGTACGCCTGGCTCTGCAGCAGCGCCGGCACGGGGGCGCGCAGCTCGCTCCCGTCGAGTGGCTTTTGCGCGTTGAACCACCGCACGTCGCGGCGCAGGTTGCCGGCGCTCGCGGCCTTCTCGAAGTATGCCGGCGAGGCGACCTCGCCGAGGTACACCCTCCCCTGCATGGGTGTCAGCACCAGGTCGCCTTCGCCCATCCGCCGGATGAACCGGTCGAACTCTTCCCGGCGCTGCCCGCGGTATGCGTGCGACTTGTGCTGGCAGGCCGCCTCGACCTGCCGCTTGAGGTCGTCGTAGCTGACTCCGGGATCGACGCTGCCGAGCTGCGTGGCACTGAGCGAGACGTGCCCTTCGGCCAGCCGCTGCGGGACCAGGTTGAACCCGTCGACGCTGGTGCCGCGCACCATCCAGGCCCGGCGCGTGGCCGCGGGCGCCTCGTCGCCGGTCTCCCCGGCGCGCTCCGACAGCAGCGTCTTCAGGGCGCTCGCGGTCAGGCGCTGGTCTTGGCTGGCCCGGTCGCTGGCGTCGAACTCGATTCCCTCACCTGCGAGGCGGCGCCGCAGGTCGGTGCCCCGGTAACTGGCGTTGAGCATGTTCCGCCACGGCACGCCGGGCTTGCCGAGTTCGGGGCACCACGCGCAGCTCGGCGCCGAGGGCGTCGGCCAGTGCCGCGATGAGCGGCAGTTCCGGACGCACCTGGCTAGCGGTGAACAGCCGTCTCACGCTCGAGGCGTTGCGGTTGATACGTCGCGCGAGCTCGGCCTTGGAGACGCCAAGATCGATCCGCAGCGCGTCCAATGCCCGGATCACCGCGTCGGTCTGAGCGATCTCGCGGGCAGCTCGCTCATAAGCCGCCCGATACTCGGGATCTTCCATCCGACGGGTCCGGCGGCGCTCGTGCAGGCTCACGCCGGGCATCTGAGAGTCCACCGGAACCTCCCCGGAACCGTTGCATCGGTGTCACGCCTAAGGTGACTCCTATGCGGCGGTCCCCGCCAGGCTCGCATTTCAGTGAACCGGCCGCTGGCCGGACCAAGGTCCATCACGCCGACGGGCCTGGCGGGCTGGTCAGCGAGCGGCGGCGGGGACACGGGCCGGGCGCCAGGCGATGACGGGGGCGTGTCCGGGGCCGGACAGTTCGGCCTGGCCGAGGGATGATGGGGTCCATGGTCGCTCCGTCCAATTGCGTGGATGGGGTGACCTAGGGCCGCCGCCGTGTTCGGGCACCGCGGCGGCCCGCCTTTTCCGGGTGGTCCCGGCAGTCCTCGTGGGGGCGGGGTTCGCTGCTGTTGCTAACCCCGTTCTCGCTATCCCGCCCGGGTGACGGGCGGGCTGTGGCTGTGGAGGATCCGGCCGTCGCGGCTGCGGGCTTCGGTGCTGCCGTCGGCGTGCAGGATCAGCGTCCAGCCGAGCCGGTGAACGCACACCTGGTGGTGGTAGGAACAGAGAAGGATCAGGTCTTTGAGCCGGGTCCTGCCGCCGAGGGCGCGGGGGACGAGGTGGTGGACCTGGCAGCCGGCCGGGGGCTTGTCGCAGCCGCCGGGCCAGGCGCAGTGCCGGTCGCGCAGGATGACGGCGCGGCGCAGGTGGTCGGGGATGCCCTTGACCTTGCCCATGTCCAGCGGCAGGGGCTTGCCCGCGTAGGGGACGCCGAGCTTGCGGGCGCGCAGCCAGGCGGCCAGCCCGTCCGGTCCGGACATGGCGTCGGCGGCCAGCTTCAGCAAGGTGGCGCGCAGCCGCGTCTTCGCCTCGGGGCCGAGGGGGGCGGGGCGGGTGCAGGTGCAGCCGCCGCAGGTGCAGCCGCACGGCCGGCGGTGCCCGTCCAGCCCGTAGGCTTCCAGCCATTGCGCGGCCATCGCGTCGACAGCGGTCCAGTCCACGCTGCCGGTGACGGCCGGCGCGATGCTCGCGTCGCATGCCTCCGCCTCCGCGGCGATGCCGGTCAGCCATCCCGGCTGCCCGGCGTGAGCGGCGATCCACTCCTGTTCCAGGGCGGAGGCGCCGCGCCGCAGGGCGGCGAACGGAATGATGACCTGGGCCATGGTGGCCTGCCCGGCGCTTTCGGGCAGCAGGTCCGCCTTGATCAGCCGGTGCAGCGCCTCGGCCAGCGCGTCGTGCTGGCGCTGCTCGATCGTCCGGTGGTCGTCGGGGCCCAGGTGCTTGCCGAGGGAGTCGAAGATGGCCCGCAACGCGGCGGCGCAGGCGGCGGTGAGGTCGCCGTTGAGTTTGCCGACCCCGTCCAGCGTGGTGCCCAGCCGCAGGTACCGGTCTTCGAACCCGTCCTCATCGCTCGTGTCGCCGTTTCCGTCGTCGGGGTCGGGGCGCTGGGCTTTCCAGGTCTCGTCGATCGTGCGAGCCAGGATCGCCAGGTCCTCCAGCGGCAGGCCGCTCGCGGCGGCGTCCAGCAGAATGGCGTCGGCCTCGTCCCGCTTGTCCGCGGGGAGCTTGTCGGTCCAGGCGGCGATCTCCCGGGCTCACG
>Ga0209061_1002982_pt1 | contig 19556 bp, 20 predicted proteins | sample Coa_R1_10_FD_187157 | JGI IMG/M metagenome (GOLD analysis project Ga0209061, IMG submission 187157) | Surface soil microbial communities from Centralia Pennsylvania, which are recovering from an underground coalmine fire - Coalmine... | ecosystem: Environmental > Terrestrial > Soil >...
GTGCCGCTCGTGCCCAGGGGAGGCTGGCGGATCTACACCGTGGCGGCGACCATGCCCACCTTCGCCCCCGCCACCTGGCGGCTCCGCATCGGCGGGCTCGTGCACGAATCGCAGGAGCTGAGCTACGACGAGCTGCGGGCGCTCCCGCAGACCTCCCAGGTCTCCGACTTCCACTGCGTCACCGGCTGGACCGTGCACGGCGTCCACTGGCGCGGCGTCCGCTTCCGCGACCTCCTGGCGCGAGCGCGGCCGCGGCCCGAGGCGCGGGCCCTCGAGTTCGTCTCGGCCGAGCAGCCCTACGTCGACTACCTGACGCTCGACCAGGCGGAGCTCCCCGGCGTGCTGCTCGCCTGGGAGATGGACGGGAGGCCGCTGGCGCGGGAGCACGGGGCGCCGGTGCGGGTCGTGATCCCCGAGATGTACGGCTACAAGAACGTCAAGTGGGTGGCCGAGATCAACCTCGTCTCACGAGCCGGAACCGGCTACTGGGAGCGGCTTGGCTACGACCGGGACGCCTGGGTCGGCCGCTCGAACGGCTACGGCTCGTGACACAGCTCGCCGAGCCGCAGCGGCAGCACGGCTACGTCCGCCGCTTCTCGCGCACCGAGCGTGTCCTCCACTGGGTCAACGCCGCCGGCTTCTTCCTCCTCCTCGCCACGGGGCTGATCCTCTACCTGCCGGCGCTGGCGGCGACCGTCGGCCGGCGGCCGCTCGTCAAGGACGTCCACTTCTGGGGCGGCGTCGGCTGGGTCGCTGCGCTGGCCCTCGTCTGCTTGCTCGGCGACCGGCGCGGCCTGCTGCGCACGGCCTGGGAGCTCGAGTCCTTCTCGGAGCAGGACGTCAACTGGCTGCTGCGACGCCGCCCCCGTCGTGCGGGGCGCTTCAACGCCGGCCAGAAGCTCAACGCCGCGCTCACGGCGGCGTTCGTCGTCCTCTTCTTCGTCTCGGGCCTCCTGCTCTGGCTGGGCGAGCGGGACACGCGCTTCCGCTTCGCCAGCACGGTGATCCTGCACGACGGCCTGCTCTACGCGTCGCTCGTCCTGCTGGCCGGCCACCTGTACCTCGCCGTCGTCCATCCGGCGACCAGGCACGCGCTGCGCGGGATGGTGCTGGGGGACGTGCGGGAAGACTGGGCCCGCCAGCACCATCCGCGCTGGCACGCGCCGGACTAGGAGGCCGGCGAGGACGGCTGGGTGCCGAGCGTCACGGAGAGGGTCTTCGTCGCCCCGCCGCGCTGCACCGTCAGCGTCGCCTTCTCGCCGGGCTTCGCAGCCCCGACCGCCGCCGTCAGGGCGTCCGCGTCGGCGATCGGCCGGCCGTCGAAGGCCGTGATCAGGTCACCGACCTTCAGGCCTGCCTGTGCGGCGGGCGACCCCGCGACGACCGCCGTGACCTTGGCGCCGCCGTTCGAGCCGTCGGTGATCTGGATCCCGACGTAGGCGTGCCGGACGACGCCGCCCGCGATCAGTGTGCGGGCCGCGCTCTTGGCGGCGTTGATCGGGACGGCGAAGCCGACGCCCGCGTTGTCCTGCGTGTCGCTCTCGATCTGGTCGTTGATCCCGATCACCGTGTTCGTCGCCACGTCGATCAGCGGACCGCCGGAGTTGCCGTGGTTGATCGCGGCGTCGGTCTGGATGGCGCTGGGGATCGAGAAGCAGACCTGGTTCTGCGAGCAGTTCTGGCCGCTGATCGACCGGTTCGTGGCGCTGACGATGCCCGCGGTCATCGACCAGGGCAGGCCGAAGGGGCTGCCGATCGCCACCACCGCCTGGCCGGGCTCGACCGTCGAGGAGTCGCCGAGCGCCAGGGGGTGGAGCTGCGACGCGGGCACGTCGACGTGGATGACCGCCGTGTCGGTCGTCTTGTCCGCCCCCACGAGCGTCGCCTTCGCGCTCGAGCCGTCCTGGAAATGGACGAGGATCGAGGTCGCCCCCGCGACGACGTGCTCGGCGGTGAGGATGTGGCCCTGCTTGTCGATCACGAAGCCGCTGCCCTCCGCCTGCTGCGTCTGCCGCTGCCCGGGCGGCCCGAAGGGGAACCCGCCGGAGGGCACGGACGAGGTCGAGGTGACCGTGATGTCGACCACGCCCGGCGCGTCCTGCTTGTAGAGCTGCGTGAGCGAGCCGGTGCTCGACGTCGACGAGGCGGGCTGCGCGGGCACGACCACCGTCGAGCTCGCCGGCGGGGACGAGCCCTGGTCGGTGAGCGCGTAGGCGCCGGCGCCGGCCCCGGCGCCGATCACGGCGGCCAGGGCGAGGGGGGCGAGGCGCCGCAGACCGAGGGCGCGGGGGTGGACGTTCATACGTGCGGGCCTCCTTGCATCGCGGGTTCTCCACCAGAGTGCCCGTTCCGCCTAGGACCAGGATGAGCGACCCGTGAGGGTTCGCTAAGAGTGCGGGCTCGAGCGGGGCCTTCGTCCCGCAGCGCCGCCGCGGTGTGCGATCCTGCAGGCGTGAGCGTCTTCCGCTGCGCTGCGCCCGCGCTCGCCGCCTCGATCGCCCTCGTAGCCAGCGGCTGCGGCGGCGCGGCCGGGCGGCTGGCGCCGGCACGCACCGTAGCGCCCGTGGCCTCGCCGGCCGCGAGCCGGTCGGCGCTCCCTGCGCCCGGCCGCTTCCTGGCGGCCGACCGTCGGGCGCGCAGCGTCACCATCACGCTGATCGCGGCGTACGACGGGGTGAACGGCGGCTTCAACTTCGACGGCTACTCGCGCGTGCTGCTGTGGCGCGTGCCCCTGGGCTGGACGGTGCACGTGGTGTGCAAGAACCGTGGCCCGCTCCGCCACTCCTGCGCCGTCGTGTCGGGCGCGGGTACGACCAAGCTCGCCTTCCGCGGCGCCTCGACGCCGCAGCCGCTGCTGGGCCTCGAGGAAGGCCACAGCGCGGAGTTCACGTTTCGCGCCAGCAGGACCGGCCACTACCGCTTCGTCTGCCTCGTGCCGGGCCACGAGGAGGCCCGCATGTGGGACGTGCTGGAGATCGTCCGGCGCGGCCCGCCGGCCGTGGTCGACCTGCAGGCACGCTAGCCGGGGCTCAGCGCTCGTCGCCCGAGCCCCGCCGCACGACCACGACGTACCAGATCGTGACCGCGACGAGCAGGCAGATCGGCATCGCCCACGAGAGGATCGAGCCGGCGAGGAAATCAGAGGCGATCAGGTCCATGAGAGCTCCTCGTGACGGGGCTCGGCCGGCGCCCTGTCCGGCTCGAGCCAGCGGTAGACGGCGATGAAGAAGGCGACGAAGAACGCGAGCGAGCCCGGCACCCACATCACGCCAGCCGAGAGCTGCTGGTCGGTGTAGGCGCTCATCCCGAACGGCCGGTCGGCCGCCACGTAGGCGCCGTAGAGGGGCGTTCCCGCGAAGGCGAGGACGATCGCGAGTATCCACCCGGGCACGGCGCCGGCGGCGAACCAGGCGGCGCGCCGCAAGTGGTCGACCCGGGCGCGTACAGGCGGCGCGTCGAGCAGCGTGCCCCAGTAGGCGAGCGCGCTGACCAGGAAGCACGCGTGCTCGGCGAAGTGGATCCCCTCGTTGCGCACGGCGGCGTCGTAGAGGGAGGGGACGTGCCAGGCGCCGATCGCCGCCGCCATCAGCGCCCAGGCGACGACGGGCTTCGCCACGGCGGTCGAGAGCAGGCGGAGCGGGGCGGCCCACGAGCCGCGGGCGATCCCGCGTGCGACGGCCCGCCGGGTCCGGGTCGGAAACGGCAGCCAGACACGCGGCCAGGGGCGACCGAGGATCGCGAGCGGCGGCACGACCGTCAGGAGGAAGACGTGCTGGAGCATGTGGAAGGCGAACGAGCGGTCGGCCAGGTCGTCCATGGGCGGCTCGAGCACGACGAAGAGGACGACGACGGCGCCGTAGTAGGAGAGGGCCTGCAGGCTGCGACGGCGGCGCGCTCCGCCGACGCTGCCGCGGCCGCCCAGCGCGTACAGCGCGGCCGCCACCGCGCAGACCACGAAGGGCGGCACGCTCACGGCGTCAGAGCAGGTAGAGGAGAACCCAGGCCAGGACGGCGATGCCGGCGAGGAAGGTCCAGTAGAAGCTGAGCGCCTCGAGCTCGGGTCGCACGAGCGAGAGCGGGTCCTGGATGTCGTGCGCCGTCCGCCTCGAGTCGCCCGACGCCTCGCCTGGACCCGGCGCGCCGTTCGCGGTCTTGCGGTAGCGCAGCGAGGTGGCGAGCACCGTCTCGAGCCAGAAGAGCGTCCCGAGCACGAACAGGAAGAGGAACGCCGTCCAGCCGAAGTAGACGCTGGCGAAGCCCCCGTCCGCCGGCCCGAACCCCTGCTGGCCCCAGGCGACGGCCTGGACGACGAGCCCGGCGATGCCGGCCACGAGCGCGGCCGCGCCCGCTCGCCGCCAGTTGCTCCGCCGGCCGGCCACGTGCTCGGCGAGGCCGACGCGCACGAGCAGGGCGCTGAGGACGTAGAGGGCGACGTTGACCGTTCCCCAGGCGACCGACGCGTCGACGCCCTTCGGCTTCCACATGCCCGCGTTGTTCAGGGAGCGGAGGTAGAAGAAGGCGAACAGGAAGCAGAGGAAGAAGAACGCGGTCGCCCCGGCCAGCAGGTAGGCACCGGAGCGGAGGTTGCGGCCGAGGAGCGCCGGCGGCTCTTCCTCGACGACCTCGTAGCCGGTGTTCTCGTAGGCCAGCGGCTCGGCCATCGCTCAGTCCCTTCCCGCCGGCGCGCCGACCGGGATCGGAGAGGGCGCCGGGCCCTCGCCGTAGCCGTAGGGGTCGCTCGAGAAGACCGGGATCCGGTCGAAGTTGTGCACCGGCACCGGCGAGGGGAGCCGGAACTCGATCGAGCGGGACCCCCACGGGTTGGCCTCGGCGGGCTTCTTCACGAACACGAGCTGGTAGACGAAGGTGACGAGGAAGTAGAGGAGCGAGAGCCCGAGCACGAAGGCCGAGACCGAAACCCAGTCGTTCAGGAACTGGAGGCTCTTGGGGTAGGTGACGACGCGGCGCGGCTGGCCCAGGAAGCCGATCGCGAACAGCGGCATGAAGGTCGAGTTGAAGGCGAGGAACATCCACCAGAAGTGGATCTTCCCGAGCCGCTCGCTCAGTTGCACCCCAGTCATCTTGGGGACCCAGTAGTAGATGGCGGCGAAGAAGGTGAAGACGAGCCCGCCCATGATCGTGTAGTGGAAGTGGGCCATCGAGAAGAAGCTGCCGTGCGTCGTCACGTCGCTGGGGACGTCGGAGAGGAAGACCCCTGAGAGGCCGCCGAGCAGGAAGTTGAAGAACCAGGCGAGGCAGAACAGCATCGGCGTCGTGTAGCGGATGTTGCCCCGCCAGAGGGTCATCATCCCGCAGATGAACGTGAAGCCGGTCGGGATCGAGATCAGCTCGGTCGAGAGCATGTAGAAGGGCCGCAGGTCGCCGTTGATCCCGCTCACGAAGATGTGGTGCTGCCAGACGAACCAGGAGAGCAGGCTGACGCCGAGCAGCCCCGCCACCGCGAGGCGGTAGCCCCAGAGCGGCTTGCGGGCGAAGACCGGCAGCAACTCCAGCACGATGGCGAAGCCAGGCAGGGCGAGGATGTACACCTCCGGGTGCCCGAAGACCCAGAACAGGTTCTCGTACAGGTACGAGCTGCCCCCCTGAGAGGGGATGAAGAAGTTCGTCTGCACGACCCGGTCGAGCAGCGCCATCGACAGGGTCGCGACGAGGACCGGCGCGGCGAGGGCCATCAGGATGGCGGTCGAGAGCACGCCCCAGACGAAGATCGGCAGCCGAGTCCAGGTCAGGCCCGGCGCCCGCATCGTGACGATGGTCACGATCATGTTGAGGCCGAGCAGGGTCATCGAGATCCCGACCAGGGCGAAGAAGAGGATGTAGCAGTCCATCCCCTGGTACCCCTCGACGTTGAGCGGCTCGTAGCCGGTCCAGCCGGTCGGGAAGCCGCCCCAGAAGATCGTCGTCTGCAGGATCGCCCCCGCGGCCATCAGCAGCCAGAACGTGAACGCCTCGATCCTCGGGAACGCCATGCGCCGGGCGCCGATCATGATCGGGACCAGGTAGTTGGCGAACGGGCCGAGGATCCCGCTCGTCATCATCCCCATCATCATCGAGCCGTGGACGCCGACCAGGGTCAGGTACGTGCCGGCGGGGAACGCCTGGTGGTCGGGGCGCAGCAGCTCGAAGCGGATCAGCATCGCGTTCAGGCCGCCGATGAAGAAGAACAGCCCGATGCCCCACAGGTACTGGATGCCGACGACCTTGTGGTCGGTGCAGAGGCTGAAGTAGCGGCCCCAGCCCTCGGTCTCCTTCTCGCGCAGGGAGGGCGGGTAGCCGAGCAGCCGCTTGACCGGGTAGTTGAGGAAGCCGAGTCCGATCAGGAAGCCGGTCACGCCGCCCAGGTAGGCGAGCACGAGCGAGAGCTCGTTGAAGTCGATCGCCGCGAAATAGGCCAGGCTCGGGCCGACGACGGCGTGGGCCCCGAACCAGCCGACGTACCAGCCGCCGATGCCGAGGAGCACGCCCGTCAGGAGGTTGAAGCCCAGCAGCCGGCGCACGACTGGCGGGCGCACGGCGACGGCGATCGCGCTCATCCGGCTCTCCTTTGCGGGTCGGGGTAGTAGAAGCGCTGGTACTTCGGCAGATACCGCGCCACCGGCTTGTCCAGTTGTTGCTGCTGCTTGATCCAGCTCGCGAACTGGCTCTGGGAGACGACGTGGCCGGTCTGGTACATGTAGCCGTGCCACAGCCCGCACAGCTCGGCGCAGCGGATGTCGAAGCTCAGCGGGCCTCTCGTCTGCAGGTACGCGATGTTGTCGACGCCGGGGTTGGCGTCCGCCTTGACCCCGAGCTTGTAGGCCCAGAAGGAGTGGATGACGTCGAGCGAGGTGACGTTGAGGGCCACCCAGGTGTGCTCGGGGAGGAACAGCTGCTGGGTCTCGACGCCGCCGTAGGACGGGTAGCGGTACGTCCAGTTCCACTGCTGGCCGATCACCTGCACCTGCAGCATCTGGTTCTGCCGGACGCCGGAGGGCACCGCGACGGGCGAGGGTCCCTGGCCGCCGCCCGAGCCGTTCTGGAGCAGCTCGAAGGTGCCGAAGCCGGCCAGGAAGAGCACGGTCGCGGTGGTCAGCACCACCCACCAGACCTGGATGCCGGCGTGGTTGCGCAGAGGCGGCCCGTCCGCGAGCGCCGCTCCGGGCGCGGCCCGGAACTGCGTCAGCGTGTAGGCGAAGAACACGACGAGGAGACAGATCACGGGCGTGATGGTCGCGGTCAGCACGGTGTTGTCGATCACCTGGCCGTGGGCCTGCTCGCTGCCGTTGCCCGGGGGCAGGATCGGCCCGAGGAAGATCGCGACCAGGGGAGTCGCGATGACGCTGAGGACGATCCAGGCGACGAAGACGCGCCGGCCGTGGTTCGTCGGCTGGGCTCCGGCGGGGGAGGCGGCTGTCGGGACGGCGCTCACGTGACGTCGATGAAGCCGTCCATGTAGCCGATCGTCTGCATCGGCCCGCCCCAGCCGTACACCCAGCCGGCGGCGCAGGGGACGAAGCACTGCCAGCGGAAGTGTCCGGGCGCGCCGGTGTGGAAGGTGAAGCGAACCGTCTCGTGCGCCATCGAGAGCGAGCAGGGGGCGTAGCCGCACTGGTTCTTCGCGTTGTCCGCCACGCCCGGCAGGGCGACGATCAGGTGGTAGGCGGGAATCGCGAAGGTGTGCGAGGCGTCATTCGGGTTGATCCCGTCCGACGGCTTGCCGTTGATCGTGATCCGGTTGCCGTCGATGCCCTCCGGCCGGGCGAGGTACGGATTGCGGAGCCCGCTCGCGCTGTCGAAGTTGTAGATCGTGACGTGGATCGTCGCGTTCGCGGGCAGCTTCCAGACCGTCCGGTGCTCCCAGACACCCTGCTGGTTTTGCACGAGGTAGGAAACCCAGTCCGGGTTCGGGCTCAGCTTGGGGCCGACGGCGGCGACCGTCTCGAGCGTCAGGTCGACGACCGGCTTCCCGTTGACCTGCTTGACCGGGACGGTGTAGGAAGCCGAGCCCTGCAGCGTCGTCAGCTTCGACACGTAGAGGCCGATCAGGACGCCGGCGGCGGCGACCGCCGCGGCGACGAGCAGGAGTTTCACCCCGACTCGCATCAGGGCCGGTTCTTACCAGCCTCGCAGCGGCTCGGTCGAGCGGATGACGGATCTGTCATCTGTGCGTCATTTCCCTGTCATCGGAGTCCGGTGTAGATTGCCGCCCGGAGAGGCGATGCGGATCCTGGTCATCGAGGACGAGGCTCGTATCCAGGCGTTTCTGGCGCGAGGCCTGGAGGCGGAGGGGTACACGGTCGTGACGGCCGCCGACGGGCGGGCCGGGCTCGAGCTCGCCGCGCACGACCGCTTCGACCTGGTGGTGCTCGACCTCCTTCTGCCGGGCCTGAACGGCCTGCAGGTCCTGCGCGAGCTGCACCGCGCCAAGCCGGAGCTGCCGGTCGTGATCCTCTCGGCGCGCGGCGACCTGCAGACGAAGCTGCGCGGCTTCGAGCTCGGCGCGACGGACTACGTGCCCAAGCCCTTCTCGCTCGACGAGCTGCTGGCCCGGATCCGCGTGCGGCTGCGTGGCGCCGGCAGCTTCGGCGACGAGCACGTCCTGCGCGGCGGCAGCGTCGTGCTCGACGTCGCCCGCCGGCAGGCGCGCGTCGGCGAGCGGACCGCGGACCTCTCCGACCGGGAGTTCCGGCTCCTCCACCATCTGCTCGTGCATGCGGGCGAGGTGGTCAGCCGGGAGCGGCTGCTCGCAGAGGTGTGGGGCTACGACTTCGACCCCGGCTCGAACGTCGTCGAGGTCTGCGTGCGGCGGCTGCGGCAGAAGCTGGGGCCGGCCGCGCCGATCGAGACCGTGCGGCATGCGGGCTATCGGCTGGCTGCGGCGTAACCCGCTCGAGGCCGGCTGGGCGGTCTTCGCGGCGGGCAACTGGGCGGCGATGATCGCCTGGCCGAGCTGGGAGACCATCCCCTTCCACTTCGTCTGGATCAGCCTGACCCTCGTCTACGGCGTCCGGGTCTGGTCGCCCCGCACCATGTGGGCGGTGCTGACGGTGGTGATGGTGGCCACCGGGGCGAGCATCTTCGCCGACGCGTTCCACGGCATCCAGCTCTGGGGCGAGCTGTTCGAGGTGCCGCTGATGTCGGCGATGTTCCTCGCCATGGTCTGGCACGCCCGCCGGCGGCAGCTCGCGCTCGCCGAGGTGCAGGGGGTCGCCGAGATGCGCGCGTCGCTGCTCGAGCGGCAGGAGCGCTTCCTGCACGACGCCTCCCACGAGCTGCGGACGCCGGTGACGATCGCCCGCGGTCACCTCGAGCTCTTGCGGCGCGAGCAGCCCGAGACGCCCGAGCTGGAGGTCGCGCTCGACGAGCTGGCCCGGATCGAGCGGATCGTGGAGCGGCTGCTGCTGCTCGCGAAGTCCGAGCAGCAGGGCGTCGTCTGCGAGGAGATCGACCTGGAAGCCTTCCTCTCCGACCTGTTCATCCGCTGGTCGGAGGTGGCTCCGCGGGCCTGGCGGCTCGAGGTCGACCTGGCGGGCCGGCTGCTCGCCGACCCGGAGGCGCTCCGCACGGCGCTCGACGCCCTGCTCGAGAACGCCGTCAAGTACACCGATCCCGGCGACAGCATCGAGCTGGCCGCGCGCGCCGACGGCGCGGGAGGCGTCGTGATCGAGGTCTCGGACTCCGGTTGCGGGGTTCCGGCCGAGGCGCTGCCGCGGATCTTCGACCGCTGGGCGCGCGCCGACGGCGCCCGCACTCGCGAGCGCGGCGGCGCCGGCCTCGGGCTCGCGATCGTGGCCGCCGTCGCCCATGCCCACGGCGGCCGCTGCTCGGTGCAGCCTCGGCGGCGGGGCACGAGCTTCCGCCTGCACCTGCCGGTGCCGGCGGCGCCCCTGCCGGCGCCGAGGCCGGCGCCGGCCCGCGAGGGGGAGGTGGCCGGCGCCGGACCCGGACTGGTGCTCTCGTAACGAGGAAGGGTCGGGAGCTACGGGCATCGTTCCCGCCCGAGCTGAGATCAGCCTGAGCGCGGCGTGAGAGTCCGCTAAGAGTCGAGCGCCCGTCGCAGCGTCGCGACGTAGGCGCGGAGCGCGCCCGGGCCGTCCTCCGCCGCCTGGAGCGCGCGGGAGCCGACGACGATCCCGTCGGCGAGGGCCGCCGCGGCCCGGGCCTGCTCCGGGGTCGAGATGCCGAAGCCGGCGTAGAGAGGTACGCCGGGCGCGAGCGCCCGGGCGCGGGCCGCCAGGCCGGAGAGGGCGGGCGAGAGCTCCGCCCGGGGTCCGGTCGTGCCGGCCAGGGTGACGAGGTAGAGCCAGCCGTCCGTCCGCTCCCCGGCGAGGCGGATCCGCTCGTCGGTCGACGTCGGCGCGACGAGCTGCACGCGGCGCAGCTCGGGCTGCTCGTCCACCGGCAGGTCGGCGACGATCAGGCTCGACGCGCCCGCTGCCTCGGCGTCGGCCGCGAACCGCTGCCAGCCGTACGCCTCGAGCAGCGAGGCGTAGGTCATCGGGATCAGCCGGGTGCCGGGCAGCAGGTCGCGCGTCCGGGCGAGGACGGCGAGGCAGGCCGAGGTTCGCATCCCCAGCGCCAGGGCGCGCTCGGCGGCGCGGCGGATCACCGGCCCGTCGGCGAGGGGGTCGGAGAAGGGGAAGCCGAGCTCGACGGCGTCCGCTCCCCCCTCGACGGCCGCAGCGGCGAGCTCCGGCGCCTCCGGGACGGCCATCAGGTACACGACGAGCGTCTTGCTCACGAGCGCGCCAGGACCTCTGCGAGGTCCTTGTCGCCGCGGCCGCTGAGGCAGACGAGGACGAGCTCGGCGTCGAGGTCGCGCGCGCGGGCGAGGGCGTGCGCCGGCTCGAGCGCCGGCAGGATGCCCTCGCTGCGCGCCAGGTCCCGGAAGGCGGCCAGGGCCTCCTCGTCGCTCGCGACCGTGTACTCGGCCCGACCGCTGTCTCGCAGGAAGGCGTGCTCGGGGCCGACGCCGGGATAGTCGAGCCCGGCCGAGATCGAGTGGGCGTCCACGATCTGGCCGTCCTCGTCCGCCAGCACCGACGAGCGCGCCCCGTGGAGCACCGCGGGCCGGCCCGACGCGAGCGACGCGGCGCCGGCCGCCTCGACCCCGATCAGGCGCACGTCCTCGTCGGCGAGGAAGCCCCGGAAGAGCCCGATCGCGTTCGAGCCGCCGCCGACACAGGCGACGACCGCATCGGGCAGGCGTCCGGCCGCTGCGAGCACCTGCTCGCGGGCCTCGCGTCCGATCACCGCCTGCAGCTCGGCCACGAGCTCCGGATAGGGCGAGGGCCCGACGCACGAGCCGATCAGGTAGTGGGTCGTCTCGACGTTGGAGATCCAGTCCCGGATCGCCTCGCTCGTCGCCTCCTTCAGCGTGCGCGTGCCGAAGCCGACCGGCCGTACCTCGGCGCCGAGCAGGCGCATCCGCTCGACGTTGGGCCGCTGCCGGCGCAGGTCCTCCTCGCCCATGTAGACGACGCAGGCGAGGCCGAAGCGGGCGCAGACGGTCGCCGTCGCCACGCCGTGCTGCCCCGCGCCCGTCTCGGCGACGATCCGCCGCTTGCCGAGCCGGCGCGCGAGCAGGGCCTGGCCGAGCGCGTTGTTCAGCTTGTGTGCGCCCGTGTGCAGGAGGTCCTCCCGCTTCAGGTAGAGGCTGGTGCCCGGCGCGAAGCGCTCGGCGAGGGTAAGCGGGGTCGGCCGGCCGGCGTACGCGGTGAGGAGCTCGTGCAGCTCGCGCCGGAAGGCGTCGTCGGCGAGCGCCTCCCGCCAGCCGCGCTCGAGCTCGTCGAGCGCCGGGACGAGCGTCTCGGGCACGAAGCGGCCGCCATAGGGGCCGAACCAGCTCACGCCCTCGCCGCCTCGACGTAGGCTCGCAGGCGGGCGTGGTCCTTGATCCCGGGCGCCACCTCGAGCGAGGAGGAGGCGTCGACGGCCCACGGGCGCACCGCCTCGATCGCCGTACGGACGTTGTCCGGCCCGAGGCCGCCGGCGAGCAGGACCCGCCCCTCGGCTTCGGCCGCCCGCCGCCAGTGGTCCGGGTCGGCTCCCTGCCAGGGGAGGTCGAGGACGCGCGCCACCGGCCGGCCGCGCCGCAGGAGCACACCGTCGCGGCCGCGTACCGCGCCCGCGGCCGGCTGGTAGAGCTGGACGAGGTCGGCCTCCGTCTCCTCAGCCTCGCCGACGAAGACCGCCACGGAGAGCGCGGTCTCGGGCACCTCGAGCAGAGCCGGCGCACGCCGGGGCGAGCCCTCGGCGAAGACGAAGCCGAGCAGGTCTGCGCCGGCCGCGGCGGCGGCGTCGACGTCCTGCTGCCGGGTCAGGCCGCAGACCTTGACGAGCGGCCGCGCGAGCAGCGCGCGCAGCATGGCTGCCGGCTCGCGCGAGCGCATCAGCGAGGTGCCGACGAGGATCGCGTCCGCACCGGCCAGCTCGGCCGCCGCCGCCTGTGCTCGGTTCTGGATCGCGCTCTCGGCGACGACGATCCGGTCGCGCGGCGCCTCGGCGACGAGCTCGAGCTGCGCGGCGCGGTCGATCCGGAAGGTGCCGAGGTCGCGGGCGTTGACTCCGATCAGCCGGGCGCCAAGCCGCACCGCCCGGCGGAGCTCGTCCCGGTCGTGCGCCTCGACGAGCGCGTCGAGGCCCAGGCTGGAGGACGCGGCGAGCAGCCGGGCTGCCGTCGAGTCGTCGAGGTCGCGCAGGATGAGCAGCACGGCGTCGGCTCCCGCCTCGCGCAGCCCGCGCAGCTCCTGCTCGCGCGAGAAGAAGCCCTTGGCGAGCAGCGGCAGCCGGGTTGCGGCGCGGGCGGCGCGCAGGTCGGCGAGCGAGCCGCCGAAGGCCGCGTCCACGAGCACGGACACGGCGCGCGCCCCGCCCGCCTCGTAGACCGGCACGACCTCCTCGATGCGGGCGGCGGCGGCGATCTCGCCGGCGGAGGGCGAGCGGCGCTTGAACTCGGCGACTACGCCGAAGCCCGGCCGGGAGAGGGCGTCCGCCAGCCTCATCCGCGCGAGAACTCCACGAGCTCGTCGAGCCGCGCGGCGGCGGCGCCGGAGTCGATCGCCGCACGGGCGCGCCGGACGCCCTCGCGCAGGTCTTCGACCTGGTCGGCCGCGGCGAGCCCGCCGGCGGCGTTGAGGAGCACGGCCGAGCGATGGCCGCCGTCGCCGCCCCGCAGCACCGCCCGCAGGGCGGCGGCGTTGCGGCGGGGACCGCCGCCGCGGAGCTCGGCCGGGTCGCAGCGCGCGATGCCGAGCGCGAGCGGGTCGAGCTCGTATTCGTGCACGCGCCCTCGCCGCACCTCGCAGACCAGGTTGGGGCCGCAGGGCGAGAGCTCGTCGAGCCCGCCGGCGCCGTGCACGACGAACGCGTGCGTCGCCTCGAGCCGGACGAGGGCCTGGGCGATCGTGCGGGCGAGCTCGGGGGCGTAGACGCCGACCAGCAGCGCGCTGGCGCCGGCCGGGTTCGTGAGCGGGCCGAGCACGTTGAAGATGGTGCGCGTCCCGAGCTCGCGCCGCACCGGCGCTGCGTGCCGCATCGCCGGATGGTGCGCCGGCGCGAACAGGAAGCCGAAGCCGAGCGTGTCGATCGCGCGCTCGATCCGCTCGGGAGGCTGCTCGAGCCGAAAACCGAGCGCCTCCAGCACGTCCGCCGCTCCCGTCTGCGACGAGGCGGCCCGGTTGCCGTGCTTGGCGACGGCGGCGCCGGCGGCGGCCGCGACGAGCGCGGCGGCCGTCGAGATGTTGTACGTGTTCGCGCCGTCGGCGCCCGTGCCGACCACGTCGACGAGGTCGGCGCGGGCGGGGTGGATGCGCACCACCTGCTCGCGCATCGCCTCGGCGCAGCCGGCGATCTCGTCCGGGGTCTCGCCCTTCGCCCGCAGGGCGACGAGGAAGCCGGCGATCTGGGCGGCTGTCGCCTCGCCCGCCATGATCTCGGCCATCGCCGCGCGCGCCTCCCGGTACGAGAGGTCGCGTCCCTCGAGCAGCCGGGTCAGCGCGGCGCGGATCACAGCGTTCCTTCCAGGAAGTTGCGGGCGATCGCCGGCCCGTCCGGCGTCAGGATCGACTCCGGGTGGAACTGGAGCCCGGCTGCCGGCAGCCGGCGGTGACGCACCGCCATCAGCTCGCCGTCGTCGGCGAACGCCGCCGGCTCGAGCGCCGCGGGCAGCCGGGTCGCGGCGAGCGAGTGGTAGCGCCCGGCCGGGAACGGGTTCGGGAGCCCCGCGAAGAGCCCGCGTCCGTCGTGGTGGACGGCGCTCGCCCGGCCGTGCACGAGCTGACGGGCGTAGCCGATCTCGCCGCCGCAGACCTCGACGAGGGCCTGGTGGCCGAGGCAGACCCCGAGCGTGGGGGTGCCCGGCAGGAGCCGCTCGAGGATCGCCGCCGTCGAGCCGGCGGCCGAGGGTCGGCCGGGCCCGGGGGAGACGACGAGGTGGGAAGGAGCGAGCCGCTCCGCCTCGTCGGCGTCGAGCTCGTCGTTCCGCCGCACCACCACCTCGGCGCCGAGGGCGCCGAACAGGTGCGCGAGGTTGTAGACGAAGCTGTCGTAGTTGTCGAGGAGGAGGATCACGGGAGGGCGTCCTGCTCCGACTCTGCCAGGTCGATCGCCGCCTCGAGCGCGCGGAGCTTGGCCAGGCACTCGGCGTGCTCGGCGGCGGGCTCGGAGTCGGCGACGACGCCGCTGCCCGCCTGCAGGTGGGCGACACCGTCGCGCAACCAGAGGGTCCGGATCGCGATGCACGTGTCGAGCTCTCCGCTCGCCGGCAGCCAGTAGCCGACCGCGCCGGCGTAGACGCCGCGCCGATACCGCTCGAGCTCCGCCACGAGCTGCATCGCGCGCACCTTCGGCGCGCCGCAGACGGTGCCCGCCGGCACACAGGCGCGAAGCACCCCCCAGGGGGTGACGTCCTCCTGCAGCTCGCCGCTGATGGTCGAGACGAGATGGGTGACGTGCGAGTAGCGCTCCGGCTCCATGAAGCGCTCCACCCGCACCGACCCCGGCCGGCAGACCCGGGAGAGGTCGTTGCGGCCGAGGTCGACGAGCATCGTGTGCTCGGCCCGCTCCTTCGACGAGGCGAGCAGGGCGGCGGCGTCGCCCTCGCCCCTGGCCACCGTGCCCGCGATCGGGTTGAGCCAGGCGGTCCGGCCGCGGCAGCGGACGACGCTCTCGGGCGAGCTGCCGACGAGGGCCAGCCCTCCCAGCTCGAGCAGGAACAGGTAGGGCGAGGGGTTGATGCGCCGCAGCGCCCGGTACAGCTCGACCTCTGAGGCGGAGGTCGGCCGTCTGGCGCGCTGGGCGAGCACGACCTGGAACACCTCGCCTTCCCGGATCTCGTGCTTCGCCCGCTCGATCCGCCGCAGGTGCTCGTCGCGGCTCGGCTCGCGCTCGAGCGGCCCGCGCGGCCCGCAGCCGCGTGGGAGCGGCGGTTGCGGCCCCGCGAGGACGGCGCTGTCGCCGCGCAACAGCTCGGCGGCCCCGCGCGCGTGGTCGAAGCGGACGAGCACCTCCGGCACCAGGAAGCAGCTCTCGGGAAGGCCGGGCCCCTCGGCCGGCAGCGGCACCGTCGGCTCGAGGCTGGCCGCCGCCTCGTAGCCGAGGAAGCCGACCGCCGGCTCGCCGCTCGTCTCCGCCTCCTGGAAGGACACGAGCCGCGAGCCGCAGCCGACGAGGCTGAAGCGGCCGAGCCGTCCCCGCTCGACCGACTCGAGCAGAAACGCGCCCGCAGCCTCGCGCCGCAGGCGGAGGTAGGCGCCGAGCGGGGTCAGGAGGTCGGTCGGGATCTCGGTTCGAGACGCAGATGGCACGGAGACGAGCTCCTCTCGGAGTCGGGTCGAGCGGGACGGGGAGCGCGCAACCGCTGTCAGCGTGCGCGCAGGCTCCCGCCGCGCTCGCTGCGCCAGGGCCAGGCAGCGCGGAGGGACGCCATCGCGGGCAGGGTAGGCGGCCTTGGGGCCGCCGTCAAGCTGCGAAGACGTGGCCGGCCTGCTCCAGCGCGTCGGCGGCGCGGGGCAGGTCCGCGGAGCGGACGAGCACGTAGTCGGACTCGAACGTCGAGATGACGAAGATCGGGAGCGCCGCCTCGGCGAGCGGGACGACGAGCGAGGCGACGACGCCGCTGAGGGAGAAGTCGAGCGGGCCCATCACCTCGAGCACGGTCCAGCCCCGGTCGACGCTCTCCCCATCCGGCACGTCGTGGTCGCGGCAGACGACCGAGACCTCGTGCTCGGTCCGGGTCACCGAGCGAAACGGGCCCTTGTCGACCCAGTCGGGCAGCTCGGCTCCCGGCTGCAGGCGCACGACGGCATAGCTGTCGGGCAAGGTTCGCAGTCGCATGGGGAGACGCTACCGCGGCCGCCACCCGGCCGCGCCGGTAGAGTCGGCCCGCCGTGGCCCTCCCCGAGCTCCTCGAGCGCCTGCTGACGACACCCGGACCGTCCGGGCAGGAGGGCGCTGCCGTCGCGGTCTGGCGGCAGGCGGCCGCCTCGCTCGGCGAGGTCGACTCCGACGCGCTCGGCAACTCCTGGCTGCGGCTGCCGGGCCGGGCCGGCGGCCCGTCGCTCGCGCTCGTCGGCCACATCGACGAGATCGGTCTCGTCGTCACCCACCTCGGCGACGATGGGCTGGCGGCGGTGCGCCCGCTCGGGGGCTTCGACCCGCACGTGATGGTCGGTCAGCGGGTCGAGGTGCTGACCCGCGAGGGGCCGTTGCCCGGCGTCGTCGGCGCACGCCGCCAGAAGCGCAGGCGGGGCGAGGAACGGCGCCCGATCGACCACGACGACCTCTTCCTCGACGTCGGCGCCCGGGACGGCGGAGAGCTCGCGACGCTTCTGCGGCCCGGCGACGCCGCCGTCTGGCAAGGGCCGCCGCTCACCCTGCACGGCTCCCGCGTCGCCTCGCGCTCGTTCGACAACCGGGTCGGCTGCTACATCGTGCTGGAAGCCGCCCGGCGGCTGGCCGATCGGGGCGGCGCGCCGGGCGACGTCATCGCGGTCGCCGCGGTGCAGGAGGAGGTCGGAGACTTCGCCGGCTCGCGCACCGCCGCCTTCGCCACCGAGCCCGACCTGGCGCTCGCCGTCGACGTGACCCACGCGACCGACGTCCGCGGCTCCGACCACGAGGAGGAGGGCAAGGTGGTGCTCGGCAGCGGCGCCGTCCTCACCCGCGGCCCGTCGCTGCACCCGGCCCTGTTCGAGCTGCTGCACGAGACGGCCGAAGCGGAGGGGGTCCCGTTCGCCATCGAGGTCTCCCGCGGACGGACGAACACCGACGCCGACGCGGTCTACCTCAGCCGCCGCGGCGTCCCCACCGCGCTCGTGTCCGTGCCTCTCCGCTACATGCACTCGCCGATCGAGGTCGCCGACCTCGACGACGTCGAGCAGGTCGTGCGGCTGGTCGTCGCCTTCGCCCTGCGGCTCGAGCCCGGCTTCGGCCTCCCCGGCTAACGTGGGACCGTGACGCGATCCGTCATCGTCTCGGCGGTACGGACGCCGTTCGGGAAGCTGAACGGCGGCCTGGGCGGCTACCAGGCGACCGAGCTCGGCGCGATCGCGATCCGTGCCGCCCTCGAGCGGGTCGGCCTCGAGGGGCGCGAGGTCGACTACGTGATCATGGGCCAGGTGCTGCAGGCCGGGGCCGGGCAGGCGCCGGCGCGTCAGGCGGCCGTAGGCGCCGGCATCCCGATCGAGGTTCCCTCCGACACCGTGAACAAGGTCTGTGCCTCCTCGATTCGGGCCGTCGAGATCGCCGACTCGATGATCCGGGCCGGCGACGCCGAGCTCGTCGTGACGGGCGGGATGGAGTCGATGACGAACGCGCCGTACGCGCTGCCCAAGGCCAGGCAGGGCTACCGGATGGGCGACGGGACGGTGCGCGACCTGATGATCTGGGACGGGCTGCGCTCGACGTTCGACGGCCTGCACATGGTGCAGCAGGCGGCGAAGGTCGCTCGCGAGCTCGGCATCTCGCGGGAGGCGCAGGACGCGTGGGCGCTCCGCTCCCACCAGCGGGCGGCGGCGGCGCAGGACGCCGGCCGCTTCGCCGACGAGCTCGTGCCGGTGGGCGAGGTGACCGCCGACGAGGCGGTGCGCCGGGACACCTCGCTCGAGAAGCTCGCGGCCCTCGAGCCGGTGCTCGACCCGGAGGGGACGGTCACCGCCGGCAACGCTCCCGGCGTGAACGACGGCGCTTCCTGCGTGATCGTCTGCTCCGAGGAGCTCGCGCGCCGACGGAATCTCGAGCCGCTGGCGACGATCGTCTCCCAGGGCTACGTCGCGGACGAGTTCGCCTGGCTCGCGCGCACCCCGGCCAATGCCGGCCGGCAGGCCCTGGCCAAGGCGGGGAAGTCGGTCGGCGACGTCGAGCGGATCGAGGTCAACGAGGCATTCTGCTCGGTCGCCCTCAACTCGCTCGCCATGCTCGGCGCCGACCCCGAGAAGGCGAACGTGAACGGGGGCGCGGTGGCGCTCGGCCACCCGATCGGGGCGAGCGGCGGCCGGATCCTGGGCACGCTCGTCTACGAGCTGCGGCGGCACGGCGGCGGCCTCGGACTCGCCGCGATCTGCTCCGGCGGCGGCCAGGGCGACGCGATCCTGGTCGAGGTCTGAGCCCGCGGCGGCCGTCTCCTCCCGCCGCGCACCGTCCGCTCCGACCGCCGCACCGTCTGCCGCTGCCTCGCGGCGACGCCGCTGGCGGCGCCCTCTGCGCTTCGGGGTCAGACCCCTGGCCGATGGCCGTGGGGGCCAGGGGTCAGACCCCTGGCCGATGGCCGAACGGGTCGGAGTCAGCCTCTGGAGTGATGGCCCTCCGGGCCGACGGTGGGGTGGGGGGCCGCTCCGGCCAGGAAGTCCAGCAGGACCCGTCCGACCACCTCCGGCGCCCGGAGCGTAACGTAGTGGTCGGAGTCGAGCTCGATGTGCCGCGCCTCCGGCGCCTCGCGAGCGAGGAGCGGGCCGAGCGCGCGGACCCCCGGCGGGTCGTGGATGACGGTGACGACGAGCGTCGGCACCGCGAGCTCGTGCAGCCGTCCCGCCGCGTGACCGCCGGGCGGCGGTAGCGGCCGGAGCCCGGCGGGCAGCGGGTTCGCATCCGGCGTCGCGTGCCAGAGGCGCACCATCCGCTCGTCGGCTCCGAGCGGAGCCCAGACCTCGAAGTCGACGGCCATCATCGTCTCGAGGTCGTGCTCCGTCCGGGCAGCGTCGTAGCGGGCCTGCTGCTCGGCGGAGTAGGGACTGCCCCCGTGGCCGGAGAGGGCGGGCGCGATCCCGGCGACCGCCCAGAGCCGCTCCGGCCGGGCCAGCGCCACGTCGAACGCCACCTGGCCGCCGAGCGACAACCCGACGAGCGCCGCCTGCTCCAGCCCGAGCGCGTCGAGCGCGCCCACCACGTCCGCCGAGTGCGACCACGGTACGGCCGGCCCGGTCGAGCGCCCGTAGAAGCGGAAGTCCAGACGGATCGTGCGGAACCGCTCCGCGAGGAAGGGGACGACCGGCTCCCAGAGGCCCGAGTCGCCGAGGCCGCCGTGCAGGAGCAGCACGGCCGGGCCTGCTCCGGCCTCG
>Ga0209061_1002983_pt1 | contig 19545 bp, 21 predicted proteins | sample Coa_R1_10_FD_187157 | JGI IMG/M metagenome (GOLD analysis project Ga0209061, IMG submission 187157) | Surface soil microbial communities from Centralia Pennsylvania, which are recovering from an underground coalmine fire - Coalmine... | ecosystem: Environmental > Terrestrial > Soil >...
CGGACCCGGCCGGCCCAAAGGCAGCAGCAAAGGCCCAGCACCCCGCCACCTTCTCCCCGGCGAAGCAGACATGCCACGCACAGCCAAGGCGGCGCTGACCAGGGAAAAGGTTAAAACTTAAGCTGAGCTTAAGTTTTAACCTGAATTCTATTCATATCGCATCATATGCGGATTATTCGCTCATATATACGATTGACGCATGAGAAACGGCCGTTTCCCTCATGCTGGGTGTTGCCACACATCCCGCATCAGGAGAGGAAACGGCCGTGCTTCATACCTTGCCACGGCCCGGTTCCGGGCTGCAAACCGTCCCGGGAACCGGGCCGGCCCTGCCGTGGGTGCCCGCGGGCGCGCCGGATCCGGCGGTGTTCGCGGACGCGGTTGCGCGCTACCGGGCGCTGGAACGGCTGCGCGGGTTCCGGCAGTCGCTATATGAGTGCCTGGACGCGCGGGCGGATGCCTTGTTCGAGCTGGCCGACGCGGTGCTGTGCGCCGATCACGCGGTGACGTCGCTGGTGCAGCTGTGCCTGGAGCCGGAGTTCACCAGGGGCCACGGCGCGCTGTATGACGCGCTGTCCGCCGGGCGGATCGACGACGATCGGTTCTTCTGCCTGCTGGCATCGGAACTGCCGCAGGCCGTGGACGGGCCCGAGGCCCGCGCATGGATCGCGGAGCACGACGTGATCGACCACGGCCTGCTGGAGAAGGCGCTGGCCGGGCTGCAGGCGGACGATGCCGCGCAGGTGCGGGACGCGTGCGCCCGGTGGGCCCGGCTGCGGTTCGCCGTCGACGCGACCGCCTATCCCCGGCCGGACGCGTGGTGCTCGCCGGGCCGGGAGCACGTCCACAACGGCGCCTGCCACTGCCAGGGCTCGTCCAAGACCGCGCCCGGCTGGGAATACCAGTTCACCGCGGCCATCGGGCACCTGCGCACCGCGTGGGCCGCCCTGGCCGACGTGGCGCGCACCGTGCCCGCGACCCGGACAGCGCAGACGATCGCGCAGGTGAAGAGCGTGCTGCGCCGCCTGCGCGCCGCCGGGCACGGAATGAAGGCCGCGCCGCTGTTCATCTTCGACGCCGGCTACAGCGCCGCCGCGCTCACCGACGGGCTTCTCGGCTGCCCGGTCCACGCCCTGGTCCGGCTCGCCGCCGGCTCGGTGTTCTACGCCGATCCCCTCACCTGGGAAGGCAGGTACGGGCGCCCCGCCCGCCGCGGGGCGGCGGTGCACTGCCTGGAGTCCGCGGGCTTCGCCGCCGCTGCCGCCGGCCGCGGGCCGCGGGCCCGGAAGAAGCCGCTGCCCCCGAACCCCGAACCCGACGAGACGCTCACCTTGCCCGATACCCCGCTCTACGGCACCGTCCGCGCCGAGGCCTGGCATGACGTGCATCCTCTCATCCACGGGGACCGCGGCTGGCTCGCTGGCCGCAAGAACCTGCCGGTCCTGCGCGGCACTCTCGTCCACGTCACCGTCGAGCGCCTGCCCGGCGGCCGCGACCCGCACCGGGCCATGTGGCTGTGGCACGCCGGCCCCGGCCCGCTGTCCCTCGACGAGCTCTGGCGCGCCTACCTCGCCAGGTTCGACATCGAGCACGCGATCCGCACCCTCAAGGGCATTCTCGGCCTCACCGCCGCAAAGGTGAGAGCCCCTGAGCAGGCAGACCGCTGGGTCCGGCTCCTCATGGCCGCGCACGCCCAGCTCCTGCTCGCACGGCCGCTGGCCGCAGATCTCCGCCGCCCCCGGGAGAAACAGCCCGATCCCGCCCGGCCGCTGGCCCCGGGACGGGTCCGCCGGGGGTTTCGCAACATCCGCGCCGGCCTGGGCACACCCGCCCGTGTCGCGAAACCCTCCCGCCCCGGACCCGGCCGGCCCAAAGGCAGCAGCAAAGGCCCAGCACCCCGCCACCTTCTCCCCGGCGAAGCAGACATGCCACGCACAGCCAAGGCGGCGCTGACCAGGGAAAAGGTTAAAACTTAAGCTGAGAGCCTGTTTGGAAACTAGGTAGCGGTCGGCAGAGGCGCTGGCCGGCGGGCGAGGCGCCGGGTCATGGTGATCGTCATCGCCCAGTACACGATGGTCTCGTGGTGTCCGGGCAGGCGTTCGTGGTCGCGGACGGTGCGGCGGCAGCGGGTGATCCAGGCCAGTGTCCGCTCGACGACCCAGCGGCGGGGCAGGACCTGGAAGGTGTGCAGGTCACCGGGCCGCGTCGTAGCCGCGGCTGGCAGAGGAGACTTCCTCAGCTGCCTTCACCGGCTGGGAGTCGATGACCGCGGCCGTGGGCTCGGGCGCGCGCCCGGCCGCAATGCGGCACTGGCGGCGCAGCTCATCGTGCATCTTCCCGGTCGCCCCGCTCTTGTGTCAGCCGCCGGCCACGTCGTAGACGGTGCGCCAGTGCGGCAGGTCCGCGGGCATCGCCCGCCACTGGATGCCCTCCTTGACCAGGTAGCGGATCGCGTCCACGTACTCGCGGTGGCAGCGTCCGGCGGGGCGGCCGCCCTTGCCGCCCTTCGAGGCCGGAGCGGGCAGCGTCGGCTCGATGACCTGCCATTCCGCACCGCTCATGTCCGGCGGGTACCGCGGCACCCGCACGCTGCGGCCGGTCCCGCCCGGGCAGCAGCGGCATGCCACCGCCGGGCCGTCCCGGCGCGTACCCTGGGCATACGCAGGTCAGGGTGCCGCGGGTTGCGCAGCAGGCTATGCCGGCTGGGCGGGTTGGTACCGGAGCTGCATAACCCCGCAGTCGTAGGTCCTGACGCTCACCAGTTTCAGGTTGGTTTTCCGGGTGAAAAGCGGCTTGCCGGCGCCGATCGCGACCGGATGGACATGCAGGACGTACTCGTCGATGAGGCCGAGCCGCGCGAACCGCTGCGCTGTCCGGACGCCGCCGGGCACGCCGAGGTCGCCGCCGGGCTGCTGCTTGAACCTGGCGACGGCGGCGGCCACCTCGTCGTCACTACGGGCAACGACCAGTTCGGCGTTGTGCCACGGCAGCTCGGCAGGCTGGCTGGAGATGATGATGCGGTGCAGGCGGTTGACGGCATCGGCCATGGCCCGGCCGGCCGGCGACGCGGAGGGATCGGCGGCGACGCCCTCCCAGTAGGGGATCATGCCCTGGGCGACCGGGTAACCCAGGAATCCGCCATCGGCTGCTCGCAGCAGCGCAACGGTGTCGTCATTGAGAGCCTTGTCGGGGGTACTGAGCATCCAGTCCAGCTCGTTGCCCGGGCCGGCGATGAAACCGTCCAGCGTAGTGGTCATGTACAGGTAGATCTTCCGCATGATGCCGGCCTTTCGTGTCGCGTGAGCCCGGGGTGGGCGGCAATCGCTGCCGTCGCGATCAACGCTAGGCACGAACCGGATCTCCGGTAAGGTCCAGTTGCCCAGCCGTGAAGTGGTCCGGTTTGCTGCTGGGCCAGGCCCACGCGCAGGTGCCGTGTTCGTGCGAGCGGGCTGGCTGGGTCCAGGACCGGGCGGAGCCCGGCCGGCGTCGCCGGCGCCGGAATCGAGCCAGGCCGGTGACCAAGGACTCGCAACCGGGGTATCCGGCTACTGCGCCCTGCTCAAGTCGTTGCTGCCCCTCGGAGGGCGATGATGAGGTGGCGCAGGCATCCGCGGACCGCGCAGGCCCCTGCGCGGCATCGCGAAGGCCTCGCCGAACCGCCTTGCGCCTCCTCGACGATGCGCATCGGGTGATACAGCGACAAGCTCGTGATGAGCGTCCCGAGCCGCAGCCGCGAGGTCCGCTTCGCGGCCGCCGCCGGCATCAGGTGCGGCGACGGGGTGGACAGGGGGGTGGAGGTCGTCGCTTGCTCTCCAGCCGTCTCCATCCGATGACCCACCCGTCACCCGATGTGCCCGAGGGCTCAGATCGGGAGGCTGGAAGGCGTCTGAGGTTCCTACCTGAAGGAGACGTCAATGCCAGCCAGCGTCTGGATTCTCAACCTGATCGTGCTGGGGGTGGTGCTGGAGGCCGACCTCGGCCGCCGGAAGATCGGCCGGTTCCGGGTGCTGCGCCCGCTGCTCACCGCCATCTTGATCTGCCCGCTGTTCCTGGACAGCGTCCCCACCAACAGCCGCAGCGTGATCCTCCAGGCCGTCGGCATCGGCGTGGGGGTGCTGCTCGGCCTGGCCGCCCACCTGCTCATGTCCGTCGGGTACGGCCCGGTCAAGGGCAGGACGGGCATGCGCGGCCGGGCGGTCAGCCGGGCCGGGTTCGGCTACGCCGCGTTCTGGGCGGTGATCTACGGCGGCCAGCTGCTGTTCATCTACGGTACGCTCCGCTGGTTCCCCGTTCCCCTTGCCCGGTTTTTCGCCGCCCACCAGCTCAGCGCCGCCGGGCTGACCGACGCGCTGATCTTCATGGCGGTCGCCATGGCGCTGGCGCGCAGCGCGATGCTGGGCGTCCGCGGCCGGGCGGCCGCACGGCGCGTCGCTGGCGAGACGGGCGCGTCGGCCCCGGCCGCGAGCAGCTTCCGGTGACTGGCGCCCCGGCCTAGAGGAAAGACGAGGCGCAAGGGAGCCGAGACATGATCATCCTGATTCACCTGCTGGAGCACGCGGGCCTTCCCTCGGGCGCGGCCATCGCCGTCGTCATCGCCGGCAAGAGGTTCCTCAAGGGCGGGATCGCGAGGACCGGGGCGCGCCGTGACCATGACCGCGGCCAGAGGTCTCCCCGTGACTGGCGCTGAGCGCATGGCCTGGCACGCGGACGGCGGGGCCGTCCGCGTGCCGGCCCGCGGATGGGACAATGGGCGGACACGCCGGAGGCAGAAACTGGTGAGCACGGGTACGTTCGCACGCTGGCGCAGCTGGATGTGGCTGGTTCGCGCCTGCGTGGCCGGGCTGATACTCGCCGGCGTTCCGGCCGGCCGGCCGGTGCCCGGGCTCAGCGGCAAGCACCTGGTCCTGCTGGTGGGCGGTGTCGTGGCCGCCCTGACGTGGATCGCCTGGCTGCCCGCCGACCGGGTGGGCCCGCGGATCCGGGTGCCGGCCGGGGTCGCCGGGATGGCGGGGGCGTGCCTGGCCGCCCTGGTCAGCCCCGGCACCGCCGCCGTGTCGCTGCCGCTGGCGATCGGTGTCATGGCCGGCAGCTCGTTTTCCGTGCTTGAAGGTGCCGCGGTGGCGGCATGCGGGCTCATCACCCTGGGGGTGGGCTCGCTGGTCGTGACATCCCCGGGTTTCTCCCTGCTCGGCGTCTCCGCGGCGGTGCTCGGCGGCCTGCTCGCCGGGCTGTGGCGCGGCCAGTACCGGCTGCGAGCTGAGCAGGCCGAACTGACTGCCACCCAGACCCAGCGGGCCGAGCAGGAACACATCCGTGCGCAGGTGCTGGACGAGCGGGCGCGCATCGCCAGGGAGATCCACGACATCCTGGCTCACACCCTGGGCGGCCTGGTGGTCCAGCTCGACGCGGCCGACGCCCTGCTCACCGAGGGCCATGATCCCGAGGGGGCCGCCGTCTGGTCGGAGGCGCACGGCGGCTGGCCGTCGAGGGCCTCGCGGAAACCCGGCAGGCGATCGCGGCTTTGCGGACCACCCGGCCGACCTGCCCGAGGCGCTGGCCGCCCTCGCCGTCGGCGATGGCCGGCGCGGGCAGGTCAGCTACGAGGTGCGCGGCACCCTGCGCCGGCTTGCTGCCGAGGCAAGCCTCGCCGTCTACCGCACGGCCCAGGAGGCCCTGGCCAACGCCCGCAAGCACGCTCCCGGCGCCGCCGTGGCGGTGACGCTGTGTTTCGGGGAGCAGGCGGCCTGCCTGCGGGTCGCCAACAGCGCGCCGCCGGGCCCCTCCGGTGCCGGCCCCGGCGAGCCGCTGGCAGCCACCGGCGGCGGGTACGGGCTCGGCGGGCTCACCGAGCGCGCCCGGCTGCTGGGGGGTACGCTGCACGCCGGCCCGGACGGGGGCGGCGGCTGGCTCGTCGAGCTGACGGTGCCAGGGTGAGCGCCGTGATGAGTGAGGTGCCGCCGATGAGCGAGGTGCCGGGATGAGCAAGGAAGATGCCATCGTGCGCGTCGTGGTGGCCGACGACCAGCGGGTAGTGCGCGAGGGTCTGGTGATCTCGCTGAGCGTCCTGCCGGGCGTGGAGGTGGTCGGCGCCGCCGCCGACGGCGAGCAGGCCGTGGCCCTGGTGAGCCGTCACCGGCCCCAGGTCGTGCTGATGGACCTGCGGATGCCCCGCGTCGACGGCGTGGAGGCGACCCGCCGGATCCTGGCGGCCCATCCCGCCACAGCCGTCGTGGTGCTCACCACCTACGCCGACGACGACTCGATCCTGGCTGCCCTGCGGGCCGGCGCCCTCGGCTACCTCACCAAGGACGCTGGCCGGGAGCAGATTGCCCGCGCCCTGCACGCCGCGGCCGAAGGCCAGGCGATCCTCGACCCCGCCGTCCAGGCCCGTCTCGTGGCCGCCGCCGGGACCGCCCCGGACGCCGTTCCCTCCCGCCCGCTGCCCGATGGGCTGACCGCGCGCGAGGCCGAGGTCCTGGCCCTCATCGCGACCGGGCGCACCAACGCCCAGATCGCCGCCGCTCTCGTCGTCAGCCCGTCGACCGTCAAGACTCACATCAACAACATCTTCGCCAAGACCGGCGTCAGCGACCGGGCCAAGGCCGTCCGCTACGCCTACAGCCACGGTCTCGCCGGCCAGGCTGAACCGCGGTGACGGCGGTGCGGGCAGTGCCGGTCCGCCCTGCCGCCGGGCCTTGCGGCCGCCGGGCCGCCACGTCGATGGCGCATCGTGCCAGTCCTCGCCGGAACGGCGGCCCATCGGCCACCTGCACGATCTGCTCGGTCACCGCCACGAGCTGCTTGCAGGCGCCGGTCGCCCGGCGCACCTTGCCCAGCTCCGCGGCGGTCAGCTGCCTGGTCCTCGTCCGCCCGCCCTCCGACCGCGTCCACAGATACCGCGGCCCGTGCCCGGGATGCACCCCCCGCCAGCGGATACTGTGCTGAAGATCCGGCCCAGCCCCTGTCCTCACCCGAGCCGGGCGCCTTGCAGGTCGCGAGCACGGCCCTGATGTGCTCGACCGGCACGACCGGCACTGGCTCCTCCGGCACGGCGGGCGGGCTGAGCTTGGCGAACGGCGAATACTCGATCTCGTCTTCGCTGGCCATCCAGCGGAACCACTGCTGGAGGCCGCGGTACCGGTTGTTCGCCGTGGCGGGCTTGTGCAGGACCTGCAGGTGACTCATGAAGGCGCGCAAGCGGGTGGCGGTGATGTCCCCGGGGCCGGTCACCGGCTGCGCCGAGTCCAGCAGGTTCGCGACCTCCTCCGGCAGCGGGGGAGGGCTGGCCAGGAACCCGATGAGCTGGTCCACCGACTCGCGGTAGGTCTTCAGCGTCTTGGCGGACTTGCCGTCTGCGCGCAGGGCTAGCATCCAGGAGTTGCGCAGCAGCTCCAGGGACGCGCGTGCCCCGGCATCGGCGGGCGCCTGGGGGTCCTGTCCGCCACGGCTGCAGGGTACCGCAGAATCACAGTTATCTGCTGTACGAGCGCTGTAGCAGCGCGCCCTGTCAGCCCCGGGCGGCGTTTCCGCAGCTCAGATGGGCTTTGCGCGCCCGGCAGGATTCGAACCCGCGACCCGCTGCTTAGAAGGCAGCTGCTCTGTCCGGCTGAGCTACGGGCGCCCGGAGATCATTGTGGCTGGCGAAGGTCACGCCTCGGCCACGCGGAGGTCGCAGTGTGTCGCGCCCCTGGCAGGTCACCGCCCCGGCCCGGACCGGCACGCACGCCGCGTCTCCGGCCACGGGAACCGGCCAACCCACGGAGCGTACCGCAGCCCCGCGCCGGCCTAAAACGCTGCCGAGGAAGCCGGTCACCGAACGCCGGATGCCGGCCGGGTCCAGGCCGTGCATCCTGGCGTGGTCGGCGGGCGTGCCGTACCGCCGCAGTTCGCGCCGCGGCACGCCGAGCGCCAGCAGCCGGTACGGCATGCCGCCCATCGCCTCGGCCACCGCGAGCGCCGACGTCCCGGCCAGGTACGGCTCGGCCAGCACGACGGTGCCCGACGCGGCGGCCAGCGCCCGCAGCCCGGCGCGGTCGAACGGCCGCACCGTGGCCGCGTACGCGACCGCGACGTCCAGGCCCGCCACCGCGGACAGCACCGGGTCGAGCAGCGGCCCCACCGCTACCACCACGGCCCGGCTGCCCGGACGCACCACTCGCAGCGACCGCGACACCGGCATCGCCGTCGCGTTGGCCTGCGCCGACAGCCGGATGTACGACGAACTTCCCGCGGAGCCGCCGGAACCAAGCGCGGCCACGGCAGCGCGCAACAGCCCGGGCACCTCGGCGGGATGACCGGGCACGTGCACGGCGAACCCGGGCACGGTGTCCATCAGCGCCACGTCCTCCGGCGCCTGGTGCGTGCGCCCGGCGCGGGCGGCGTCGTAGGACGCGCCGCTGCTGACCAGCACCGCGGGCAGTCCCTGGTGCGCCAGGTCCAGCTTCACCTGCTCGAAGGCCCGCTCCACCAGGAACGGCGCGTAGCTGTGCAGGATCGGGCGCAGCCCGGCGAGGGCCAGCCCGCCGCCCACGCTGACCATGAGCTGTTCCCTGATGCCCACGTTGAGCACCCGGCCCGGATGCCGGGCCGCCGCGGCGGCGAACATGTCCGCGGAGATCTCGGCCAGCACGACGGCGGCCAGCGGGTCCTCGTCCAGCAACTCGACGGCCGTCTCGGCGAACGCGGTCCGCATGTCGGCCGCCACGGCTCAGCCCTTCCCCTCGACGGATGCCACGACAAGCTGCGGCCCTCCGGCCGCCGAGCCCGCCCCGGCCGACGTCACCCGCAGCGCCGCGGCGAGCGCGCCGTGATCCCGGCCGTCCACCCTGGTCGCCGACCAGCCGCCGACCGCGAAGTGCGCCTCGATCCCGCCCGGCCCGAAGCCGTACCGCGACGACCGGTTGTCCACCGCGATCACGGTCAGGTTCGGCAGGCCCACCGCGCCCGCGTAGACGATCGCCTCGTCGTTGCTGCCCTCGTCCAGTTCCGCGTCCCCGACCAGCACGAACACCCGCGGAACCACGAGCCCGCGGGCCAGCAGCCCGTGCGCGAGACCGACGCCGAGCGGCAGCCCGTGCCCCAGCGACCCGCTGGAGATCTCCACGCCGGGCACCAGAGCCCGGTCCGGGTGGTAGCCGAGCCGCGAGCCGGCCGAGCCGAAGCCCGGCAGCCACGACTCGGGGAAGAACCCCTTGGCGGCAAGCACCGCGTAGTAGGCGGCGGGCCCGTGCCCCTTGGACAGCAGGAACCTGTCCCGCCGCGGGTCGTCGAGGCGGTCCGGCGAGATCCGCAGCACCTGGTCGTACAGCACCCACAGCACGTCGAGGGTGGACGTGGCGCTCGGCCCGTGCTTCTCGTCCCCGGTCAGCAGCGTCATCAGCGCCGGCAGCCCGGCATAGGTCCTCATGAAGGCCAGCGTGCCGCCAGAGACCGCACCGCGCATCGGCCGCCCGGCCGGCCCGCCGTGCGCCGATGGTCGTAGGCCTGCTGGCACAATGGCCTGGTGCGCGTGCGGACGGGCCTGCCGCTGGCGGCCGGGATCGCGGCCGGCGCCGCGCTGGACGCGCTGGCCGGCGACCCGCGCCGCGGCCACCCGGTGGCCGCCTTCGGCCGCGCCGCCGCCGCGCTGGAGGCCCGCGACTACGCCGACTCCCGGCCGCGCGGCGCCGCGCACGCCGCCGCGTGCGTGCTGGCCGCCGCCGCCCCCGCCGCGCTGGCACGCCGCCGCCTGCGCCGCCGCCCGCCGCTGCACGCCGCCGCGGTCGCGGCCACGGTGTGGGCTGTCACCGGTGCCCGTTCGCTACGCCTTCATGCCGAACGAATCGTGGTATCTCTGCACCGCAACGACCTTGCCGCCGCGCGGCAGGCGCTGCCGGGGCTGTGCGGCCGCGACCCGGACGGGCTGGGCGCCGGGGACATCGCCCGCGCCGTGATCGAGTCGGTCGCGGAGAACACCTGCGACGCGGCGGTGGCGCCGCTGCTGTGCGGCGCGGTGGCCGGGCTGCCGGGCCTGGCCGCCTACCGTGCGATCAACACCCTGGACGCCATGGTCGGGTACCGGTCCGCGCGGTACCGGCGCTTCGGCTGGGCGTCGGCACGCCTGGACGACGCGGCCAACTGGGTGCCGGCCCGCGTCACCGCCGCGCTGGCCGTGGCCTGCGCGGCGGTGGTCCCCGGCTGTGACGCGGCGGCGGCGCTGCGGGTGCTGCGCCGCGACGGCGGCCGGCATCCCAGCCCGAACGCCGGGCGCTGCGAGGCCGCGTTCGCCGGCGCGCTCGGCGTCCGCCTCGGCGGCACCAACGTCTACGGCGGCGTCGCCGAGGCCCGCCCGCAGCTGGGGGAGGGGCGGGCGCCGGAGCCGGACGACATCCGCCGCGCGGTCCGGCTGTCCCGGGCGGTCACGGTGGCCGCGGCCGGGCTGGCCGTGCTCGTCGCGCTGGCGGCGCCGCTGCTGCGCGCTGGGCCGCGGGCGGTGCCCGGTCCCCGCGCTGGGCCGCGGGCGGTGCCCGGTCCCCGCGCTGGGCCGCGGGCGGTGCCCGGTCCCCGCGCTGGGCCGCGGGCGGTGCCCGGTCCCCGCGCTCGCCCCGCGGCGGCCCGGCGGTGAGGGGAGCGCTGCTGGTCGTCGGCACCTCCTCCGACGCGGGCAAGAGCGTGCTGGTGGCAGGCCTGTGCCGGTGGCTGGCCCGGCAGGGCGTGAAGGTGGCGCCGTTCAAGGCGCAGAACATGTCGCTGAACTCCTACGTGACCCGGGACGGCGCGGAGATCGGGCGCGCCCAGGCCATGCAGGCGGCGGCCGCCGGCGTCGAGCCGGCCGCCGACATGAACCCGGTGCTGCTCAAGCCGGGCAGCGACCGGCGCAGCCAGGTCGTGGTGCTCGGCCGCGCGGAGGCCGAGGCGGACGCGGTCGGGTACCGGGCGCACCTGCCGCGGCTGCGGCAGGTCGTGCTGGACAGCCTGGCCCGGCTGCGGGACCGCTACGACGTGGTGATCTGCGAGGGCGCGGGCAGCCCGGCCGAGATCAACCTGCGCGCCGGCGACCTGGCCAACATGGGCCTGGCCCGCGCCGCCGGGCTGCCGGTCGTCGTGACCGGCGACATCGACCGGGGCGGGGTGTTCGCCGCGCTGTACGGCACGCTGGCGCTGCTGCAGCCGGCGGACCAGGCGCTGGTGGCCGGGTTCGTGATCAACAAGTTCCGCGGCGCGCCGGAGCTCCTCGGCAGCGGGCTGGCCATGCTGCGCGAGCTCACCGGCAGGCCCGCCTACGGCGTGCTGCCGTGGCGGGAGGGGCTGTGGCTGGACGCCGAGGACTCGCTCGCCCTGGACGCGGGTCCGGGGCCGGGCACCGGCGGCTCGTTCGGCGGTCCCGATCTTCTCCGCGTCGCGGTGGTGCGGCTGCCGCGGATCAGCAACTTCACCGACGCCGACGCGCTTGCCGCCGAGCCCGGCGTGCTGGTCCGGTTCACCGCCAGCCCGGCCGAGGTGGCCGGCGCGGACCTGGTGGTGCTGCCGGGCACCAGGGCCACCGTGGCGGACCTGGACTGGCTGCGGGAGCGCGGGCTGGCCGCCGTGATCGCCGAGCGAGCCCGCCGCGGCGCCCCGGTGCTCGGCATCTGCGGCGGGTACCAGATGCTCGGCCGCTGGATCGACGACGAGGTGGAATCCGGCCGCGGGCTGACCGAGGGGCTCGGCCTGCTGCCGGTGCGGGTGCGGTTCGCCGCCGCCAAGCGGGTCGGGCGCACCGCCGGCCGCGCGCTCGGCGCGCCGGTGGCCGGCTACCAGATCCACCATGGCATCGCCGAGGTCACCGACCCGGCGGCCGAGCCGTTCCTCGACGGCTGCCGCCGCGGCGCGGTGTGGGGGACGAGCTGGCACGGCGCGCTGGAGAACGACGAGTTCCGGCGCGCGTTCCTGGCCTGCGTTGCCGCCCAGGCGGGCCGGGACTTCACCCCCGCCCCCGGCACCGAATTCGCCGCGGTGCGGCGGCAGCGGCTCGACACGCTCGGCGACCTGGTGGCCCGGCACCTGGACACCGCCGCGCTGGCCCGGCTCATCGAGACGGGACCGGTGCCGGGGCTGCCGACTGTGGTGGCATCGCTGCGTCACGATCGATAGGGTTTTGGCCATGCCCGACAAGGTCCTTTACACCGCGGAGGCCACGTCCACCGGGGACGGCCGCAACGGCCATGTCGTTTCCTCCGACCGGCGCATCGACCTCGACCTCGCGATGCCGCCCGAGCTGGGCGGCACCGGCAGCGGGGCCAACCCCGAGCAGCTGTTCGCGGCCGGCTACGCGGCCTGCTTCCACAGCGCGCTGCGGCAGGCGTCGCGGCGGGCCGGGGTAGACCCGGGCGACTCCACCGTGACCGCGTACGTCGGCGTCGGGCCGGAGGGGGAGGCGTTCGGCCTGGTGGTCACGCTGGTCATCGGCATTCCCGGGCTGGACAGGGAAAAGACCAGGGAGCTTGCCGAGGCGGCGCACCAGACATGCCCGTACTCGCGGGCCACCCGCGGCAACGTCAGCGTCGAGCTCCGCGTCCCGTAGCCGCGCCGGCCCGGGGGGCGGGCCGGTCTTTCCCCGCTCCTTCCCCGCGCGGCTGGATGCCCGCGGGACGCGGCCGGGAAGCCCCGGTTAACGGGTAGGATCGGTGCTCTGCGAAGGATAGGGCGCCGAATACGGCGCCTTTTCCTCCACCGGGCACCGATTCCTACGCGCTGACCGAGGCGGGATCCGCTTGGGCGGTGGGCACGACGGGCCGGCCCGGGGGCGTTGGCCCGTACCTCCCGCCGGTCTAGGTTCCGCTATATGAACGTACGTTCGCGATGCGAACCTGGAGGTCGTTCTTCAGGATCTGAGATGCCCGGCCCCGATCTCGCCGCGATCGCGGCGCGGCGCGCGCGGCTGCGCGCGGAGCACGTCGCGGATCCCCGGCCGCCCAGCAGCGCGCGCGGCATCCATCATGCCGCGCTGCTCAGCTCGGACGTGGAGCGGACGATCCGCTTCTACCAGGGAATCCTCGGGTTCCCGCTCACCGAGGTGATCGAGAACCGCGACTACCAGGGGTCCACCCACTTCTTCTTCGACGTCGGCAACGGCAACCTGCTCGCCTTCTTCGACTTCCCCGGCCTCGACCTCGGGCCGTACGCCGAGGTGCTCGGCGGCCTGCACCACGTCGCGATCTCGGTGACCCCGCAGGCGTGGGCGGAACTGCGCGGCAGGCTGGACGGGGCCGGGGTGCCCTATCAGGAGGAAAGCGGGACCTCGCTGTATTTCCGCGACCCGGACGGCGCCCGCCTCGAGCTGCTGGCCGACCCGCTCGGCGAGATGTACGGCCGCCGCGTCCTGTGAGGCGCGCGCGGGCTGCCGGCCGCGCCCGTCACAGCGCGCCAGCCCCGCTGCGCCTGGATGCGGCGGGAAATCCCGCCGGGGCGGCGTCGCCCTGCTCGCCCTCGGCGAGGGACCGCTCGACATACGACCACGCCTGGGCGAGGTGGTCGGTCATGACCGCCGCGGCCCGCGGCTCGTCCCGGGCGGTGAGCGCGTCGTAGAGGGCGGCGTGCTCGGCCGCCACCGCCCGCGGGCGCTGCGGCTTGTTCCGCCAGGCACACACCCGGAAAAGCTGCCACTCCGCCCACACCCGGCTCCACAGCTCCAGCAGCACGTCGTTGCCGGCGATCCGGAAGATCGCCACGTGAAACGCCTCGGTGTCCAGGGAGGCGCCTGGCATGTCCCCGGCCTCGGCCTCGTTCAGCGCGGAGTCCAGCAGCGGGCGGAGGTCCTCGAGCTGCTGGTCGGTGATGCGGGCGGCCGCGGCGCGGGCGGTCGCCGGCTCCAGCAGCAGCCGCGCCTCGTACAGCTGGCGGCCGCGGCGCGGGTCGAGCGTCCGGACGAACGTCCCCCGGTGCGGCAGCACCACGACCAGCCCGTCGTTGCTGAGCTGCCGCAGCGCCTCCCTGATCGGGGTCCGGGAGATCCCGAGCGCCGCGGCGAGCTCGCCCTCGGCCAGCCGGTCCCCGGGATTGAGCTGACCGGAGAGCAGGGCATGCTGGATGAAGCCGTGCACCTGCTCCGAGACGGTCCTCGACAGCACGGGCTGGGCGGCGAGCGCGCCGCCGAAGGCCGCCGCCTGCCCCCGCGCCCCGTCGGCGGAACCCCTTCCCCACGTGCCCCATGTCCGGTTCATGGTTTCAGTATACCGTGTCCATGATGTTATAGACGGTACATCTTGCACTGTATACAGTGCACGTATACAGTGCATTGTCACCAGGATCGTGGCGCTCGCGCGTGCGAAGGGATGATCCAATGACGGCTCACGAGACCAGCAGACAGCTGAAGGCCGGCGCCCGCGGGCGGGGACGCCTCGCGGCGCTCACCGCGGTCACCGGGATGGCGCTCCTGCTCGGCGCATGCAGTTCGGCCGGGGCGGGAGCCGGATCGGGATCCAGCGGCGGCAGTTCCGGGAAGGGGCCGATCACCCTGGGTGAGATGGGGCCGCTGACCGGCCCGCGCGCCGACATCGGCGCGGCCATGGTCGAAGGGGCAAAGCTGGCCCTGTCGGTGGTCAACGCGGACGGCGGGGTGCTGGGCCACCAGGTGAAGCTGGACCCGCAGGACGACGCCTCCGACCCGGCCGACGCGGTGCCGGCCGCGGACAAGGAGATCAACGTGGACCACGTGGTCGCCATCGTGGGGCCGATCGTGCAGACGGCGCCGGTGGTGCTGCCGCTGGCCGCCAAGGCCGGCATCCCCATGCTGATGTGGGGCGGCGGCGCCGTCTTCGACTACGAGACCAGCCCGTACTTCTTCCGGCTGGCGCCGTCCGACACCGAGATGTCCGACGCGATGATGGTGTACGCGCACGAGCGGGGCTGGAACAAGATCGCCCTGGCGATCGGCAACACCACCGGCGACACATCGCTGATCCCCGGCCTGGACGCCGCGGCGAAGAAGCTGGGCATGACGGTCCAGCGCACGGTCACCATCGCGGTGGGCTCGACGTCGTTCCGCAGCGAGATCACCGACCTGTTCGCCGGGCACCCGCAGGCGATCGTCGGCCAGTTCGACATCCCGTCGGCCGGCGTGCTGTTCGGCGAGCTTAAGCAGGAGAACCTGCTGGCCACGCCATGGGTGGTGAGCAACCTGTGGTTCGCCAAGGAGTTCTTCACCTCGGTCGGCGCCTCCGTCGCCACCGGCCCGATCTACATCGCCAACCCCGGCACCGAGAACGGCGGCTACAAGCCCTTCCTCGCGCTGCTGCAGCAGAAGACGGGCCAGAGCCAGCCCAGCAACGGGGAGACGTACATGTACGACGCGGTGAACATCTGGGCGCTCGGGGCACAGGAGGCCGGCACCTACAAGTACCCCGCGCTGGAACAGGGCATCCTCAAGGCCGCCGACGGGCCGGGCACCACCTGCACCAGCTACACCCAGTGCTTCGACCTGCTGAAGGCCGGCAAGCCCATCAAGTACGTGGGCGCGGCAAGCAGCGTGACGTTCGACAAGTACCACAACGTGTACGGGCCGTTCGACGTGCTGCACTACAACTCCGACGGCAGCGTCAGCGCCATCGCGACGATGACCCCGGAGCAGATCACCGGCGCGCTCGGCAAGTGACGGCCGTACGGCAACCGCAGTGACGACCAGGCCGGGGCAGGCCCGGGGAGCCGCCGGCTCCCCGGGCCCGGCGTGAAGGAGTGCAAGCCTATGAGCCACCTGCTGCAGGCGATTGGGTTCGGCGTGGTCACCGCCTCCATCGTGGCGCTGGCGGCCGTCGCGGTCTCCCTTCAGATCAGCGTCACCAACTTCTTCAACTTCGCCTTCGGGGACTTCATGAGCTTCGGGGCCTACGTCGCCTGGACCGCCAACCGGGAAGGCGTCAACTTCTTCCTCTCCGTGCTGCTCGGCGGGATCGCCGTGGGACTGCTCGGCATGCTCGCCAACCGCCTGGTGTTCCGGCCGTTCATGCGGCGCCGGGTCCGCCCGGTCACGCTGCTCATCGCCGGGGTGGGCCTGTCGTTCGTCGTCCAGGACGCGCTGATCCTCATCTGGTCGCCCGCGCCGCGGCGGTTCCCGCTGAACCTCGGGCAGGCCATGCACCTCGGCCCGTTCCTGCTGACGCCGGGCGACCTGATCATGATCGGCGCCTCGGCGGTGCTGCTGCTCCTGCTGCACCTGATGCTCGGCTACACCAAGTTCGGCAAGGCCATCCGCGCCACCTCGAACAACATCGACCTGGCCCAGTCCTGCGGCATCAACTGCGACCAGGTGATCTCGCTGACCTGGTTCATCGCCGGCCTGCTCACCGCCGTGGCCGGCGTCGGCCTGGTGCTCCAGGAGAGCACGCTCAGCCCGACGACCGGGTTCACCGAGTTGTTCGTGATCTTCGGCGCCGTCATCCTCGGCGGCATCGGGCGGCCGTACGGCGCGATGCTCGGCGCGCTGATCGTCGGTGTGCTCACCGAGGTCTCCGGCGCCTACCTGAACGCCGCCTACAAGACCTCGATCGCGTTCGGCGTCGTGGTGGTGCTGCTGCTGTTCCGGCCGCAGGGCCTGATCAAGGCGCGGGGGCTGATCAGCTGATGCTGTACTTCCTCACCGACCTGATGGTGCTCGGGTCCATCAACTCGATCATGGTGGTGGGCCTCAACCTGCAGTACGGCTACGCCGGCCTGCTGAACTTCGCGTTCTACATCTACGTGGCCATCGGCGCATACATCGCCGCGGTCACCACCATGGGGCCGTCCACCACGCCCGGCATCAGCTACGCCCTGGGCTGGACGCTGCCGTGGTGGGCGGGCCTGATCATCGGCGGCCTGGTGTCGGCCGCCTTCGGCACGCTGGTGTTCCTGCTCACGGTGCGCCGCCTGCGCAGCGACTACCTGGCCATCGTCACCGTGGCGGTCGCGTTCATCGTGTGGAACCTCATCGACACCTACCAGCCGCTGTTCGACGGCGACACCGGGCTGTTCAACGTCCCGCAGATCACCGGCAACGCCAGCATCAGCACCGAGGGTTACTCCGCGATCATCCTGGCCCTGTCCGCGGCGTGCCTGGCCGTGTCCGTCTGGGTGTCGCGGCGGATCTTCCGCTCGCCGTTCGGGCGGCTGCTGCGCTCGATCCGCGAGGACGAGCAGGTGACCGCCGCCTTCGGCCGCGCCAGCTGGCGGCCGCAGATCGCGGTGTTCATGGTCGGCTCGTTCCTGGCCGGCATCGCCGGCGGGCTGCTGATCTTCTACATCAGCGCCTGGAGCCCCTCGGCGTTCCTGCCGCTGGAGTCGTTCATCCTGCTCGCCGCGCTCATCGTCGGCGGGTCCGGGAACTACTGGGGATCGCTGCTCGGCGCGTTCGTCCTGATCGAGGGGCTGGGCGAGATCTCCAGGTACGTGCCGAGCTTCGGCAACGGCGCGGACGTCGGCGCGCTGCGCCAGGTGGTCATCGGGCTGGTGCTCATCCTCATGCTCCGCTACCGGCCCGAGGGCATCATCCCCGAGCGCTGGCTCAGGTGGTACCGGACCAGGCAGCCCGCGCCCGCCGCGGCGGGCGCGGCCGGTCCCGCCCCGGACGGCGGGCCGGTGCCCGCGGCCTCGCCCCGGCCCGCCCCGGGCCCGGTCGCCTCCCCGCGCCCCGGGCCGGCCGCGGCCGGCCCGGACGGCGTGCTGCTGGACATCCGCGATGTGACCTACTCCTACGGCGGCGCGCGTGCGGTGGCCGGGTGCAGCTTCGCCGTCGGCCGGGGAACCGTCACCGGGCTGATCGGGCCGAACGGCGCCGGCAAGTCGACGCTGGTGGAGATCCTCAGCGGCCGGCTCGCGCCCCAGTCGGGCGAGGTTCTGCTCGACGGGCGCAGCATCGGCGGGCTCGGCCCGGTGGCGGTCTCCCGGCTCGGGGTCGCCCGCACGTTCCAGACCGCCCGGGTGCTGCCGCAGCTGCCGGTGATCGAGAACGTGATGATCGCCGCCCCGGCGCAGCGCGGCGAGGGCCCGCTGGCGGCCGTGCTGTGGCAGCGGGGCTGGCGGGGCCAGGAGACCGCGCTGCGTGAGGAGGCGGTGGAGCTGCTCGGCTGGCTGGGGCTGGGCAGTCACCTGGACCGCCCTGCGGGCTCGCTGTCCGGGGGCCAGCGGCGGCTGATGGAGATCGCCCGGGCCCTGATGGCCCGCCCCCGGCTGCTGCTGATGGACGAGCCCACCGCGGGCGTGTACCCGGAGACCAGCCAGCTCATCGCCCGGCGCGTCCGGGAGATCGCCGCGGCCGGGGTGACCGTGCTGGTGATCGCGCACAACATGACGTTCCTGTCCTGGGCGGCCGACGACGTGGTGGTGATGGCGGAGGGGCGGGTGCTCACCCGCGGGCCGCTGCAGCAGGCCCGGGAGCACAAGGACGTCATCGCGGCGTACCTGGGGGTGGCGGCCGGCGAGTCGCACGGCCCGCGGCCCTCCTCGGTGGGCGGAGGTGAGTGAGGTGACGGTGCTGCGCGCCGAGGGCATCACCGCCGGCTATGACGGGCCGCCGGTGCTGGACGAGGTGACGGTCGCCGCCGAGCCAGGCAAGACCACGGTGATCCTGGGGCCGAACGGCGCCGGCAAGTCGACGCTGGCCAAAGCCATCGCGGGCCTGCTGCGGATCCGCGCCGGCCGGGTCCTGCTCGCCGGCGCCGACATCACCGGCCTGGCCTCGTACCGGCTGGTGCGGCGCGGCCTGGGCTACCTGCCGCAGCTGGCCAACGTGTTCGACGACATGTCGGTGCTGGAGAACCTGGAGATGGGCGGCTACACGCTCGCCGGCGGCCTGCAGCGGCGCATCGCGCAGGTGCTCGAGCTGTTCCCCGACCTGGGCGCGGACAAGGCCAAGAAGGCCGGCGCGCTGTCCGGCGGCCAGCAGCGGATGCTGGCCCTGGCACGGCTGCTGATGACCGAGCCGGTCGCGGCCGTCCTCGACGAGCCGACCGCAGGCCTGTCGCCGCTGTACGCGGGCAGGGTATGGGACCAGATCGACCGCGTCCGCGATACCGGCGTCGGGCTGCTGGTGGTGGAGCAGAACGCCACGCTGGCCATGGAGCACGCCGACTCGGTCTGCCTGCTGGCGCAGGGCCGCAACGTGCTGTCGGGCACGGCCGAACAGCTGCGTGACCGTGCCGAGGTGGCGCGGATCCTCGTCGGATGACCGGTCACTCCCGGCCCGCCGGCCCGCGCGCCCAGGCCCCCGCCGAAGCCCTGGCCCCCGCCGAAGGAAGGAGAAAGCAGCCCATGACCCGGCCGCTGACAGGCGACCCCGCCGCCGCGCTCGTCTACGAGCCAGGCCCGGAGGCCGCGGCCCGTTCCGGCATGACCATCCGCGAGGTGGAAGCGTGGGTGATCCGCAGCCCGCACCCGGCGGTCGACATCGGCGGCGGCCACTCCACCCGGCTGCTGCCGGACTCCGTCCTCGTCCGCATCACCACCGACGACGGCCACGAGGGCTTCGGTGACTCCTGGGTGCAGCAGACCGACGCGCGGATCCTGCGCGCCGGGGTGCTGCTCGGGCTGCGCCCGCTGCTGCTCGGCCAGGATTCC
>Ga0209061_1002984_pt1 | contig 19543 bp, 30 predicted proteins | sample Coa_R1_10_FD_187157 | JGI IMG/M metagenome (GOLD analysis project Ga0209061, IMG submission 187157) | Surface soil microbial communities from Centralia Pennsylvania, which are recovering from an underground coalmine fire - Coalmine... | ecosystem: Environmental > Terrestrial > Soil >...
TACGGCCATTCAAGTGGGGTTTGGAGAGGCGCACGAGCGCCACATCAACCGCCCTCTCAAGGGACACTTTCAGCGCGCCGGCGTATCCCCTTTGCGCTATCTGCGCGAGATACGAACGGACGATATCGGCGAGTACAAGGTGGGCGATAGCATCCGGTGCGACATCTTTCGTCCCGGCATGCGGGTGAAGGTTACCGGTATCTCAAAGGGAAAAGGTTTTCAAGGGGTTGTGAAGCGCTTCCATTTTCATGGGGCCGATATGACCCACGGTTCGATGATCCACCGAAAACCGCAGTCGAGTGGGGCTACCGATGCGGCTCGTACCTTCAAAGGAACCAAGAAGCCGGGACATATGGGAGCCAAACAGGTGACGGTGCGCGGACTGCAGGTTGTACGCGTGGATGTGGATAGAAATCTCATTTTCATAAAAGGCGCGGTGCCGGGTGCGGAAGGAGAGCTTGTCCGCATCCAGCGACTGCCGATCCGATAGGAAGGGAGAGTAAAGAGATGGCATCAGTACCCTTATACAATATGGAAGGTAAAGAGGTAGGTTCTCTATCTCTCCCTGATTCGATATTCGATGTGGAGTTTCGGGCCGCGTTGGTGCATCAGGTAGTTGTGGCCGAGGAGGCCAACCAGCGCCTAGGCACCCATGATACGAAGCAACGCTCTGAGGTGCGTGGGGGTGGAAGGAAGCCCTGGCGACAAAAGGGAACCGGTCGGGCACGCCAAGGCTCGATCCGCGCCCCCCACTGGCGCGGCGGTGGCGTCGTTTTCGGTCCACACCCGCGCGACTACCGGAAGGATTTGCCGGTGAAAATGCGGCGTAGCGCCATGCGCTCGGCGCTTTCGGCTAAGGTGCGCGATGGGGCGGTGATAGGGCTGGAGAAGTTGGCCTTCGATGCCATCAAAACGAAACAGGCAGCAGCCCTTTTGGCGGCGCTTGGGCTTCAGTCGGAACGCCGTGTACTTATCATACTGCCGGAGTACGATAAAACGGTGCTGCTGAGCACGCGCAACCTGCCGACGGTAACGTTGCGCTACGCACCTAACTTTTCGGTTCGCGATGTAATGGTAGCTCACAAGATCGTGTTGGTGGCCGATGCGGTAGAAAAAATTGCGGCGGTTTGGGCGCCGGAGGAGAGTAAAGAGGAGGTGGCGGCAGCATGAGAGACCCACATGAGATTATTGAACGTCCTCTCTTAACCGAGAAGACCAACGCACAGGCCGGGCTCAATAAGTACCACTTTCGAGTACGGCTGGATGCCAACAAATTCGAGATCGCTTGGGCTATTCAAACCATCTACGCACACCAGGGGGTGAAGGTGCTCTCCGTAAACACCATGCGGGTTAAAGGCAAAAAGCGCCGTGCACTGGTGCGCGGAGGCAAGCCGGGCTATAGCCCGACATGGAAAAAGGCCATTGTAACGACGGATCGTCCTCTCACGCTGTTTGAGGGGGTCTAATTCTTGAGAATGAGAGAGAAACATGCCCATTCGTAAGCATAAACCAATAACGCCGGGAAGACGATGGCGGGCAACGCCAACCTATTCGGAGCTGACGCGCGCCGAGGGAAAGAATCAACCCGTTGAGCCATATAAGCCGCTTCTCGAACCTCTTAAGAAGAGCGGAGGGCGCAATAACAAAGGGCGCATTACATCGCGGTTCCGTGGTGGCGGCAATAAACGGATGTACCGCATTATTGACTTTAAGCGCGATAAGCTCGATGTGCCGGGCAAGGTGCTGACCATCGAGTACGACCCGAATCGTACGTGCCGTATCTCGCTGGTTGAATATGAGGATGGTGAAAAACGCTACATCCTAACTCCTCTCGGATTGAAAGAAGGAGACACGGTTATTTCAAGCGATACGGCCGATATTCGTCCCGGCAATGCGTTGCCCTTGAAGGCTATTCCCGTTGGAACTACCATTCACAATATTGAGCTTTACCCAGGTCGAGGCGGCCAACTGGTGCGCTCGGCCGGGACTGGGGCGCAGCTGATGGCAAAAGAGGGCAAGTATGCCCAAGTGCGCCTGCCTTCAGGAGAAACGCGACTCATTCGGCTCGACTGCCGCGCCACCGTGGGGCAGGTGGGTAACCCAGAGCATGAGAACATTTCGTTGGGCAAGGCAGGGGCCACGCGTTGGCGAGGCCGAAGAGGTCACGTGCGCGGGGTGGCCATGACCCCACGGGATCACCCGCATGGGGGTGGCGAGGCGCAAAGCCCGGTTGGGCGTAAGAAGGGGCCAGCCTCTCCTTGGGGCAAACCGGCTTTGGGACGAAAAACACGACGGAATAAGGCGACCGATAAGTACATCGTACGCCGACGCGACCAAAAGTAAAGGAGGAGCGATATGGGACGTTCTCTGAAAAAAGGGCCTTATGCCGACCCGAAGCTTTTGGAAAAGGTGCGGGCGATGAACGCGCGCGGGGAGAAACGGGCTATTAAAACTTGGTCGCGGCGTTCCACCATCTTTCCCGAGTTTATCGGGCATACTTTCTTGGTGCACGATGGGCGAAAACACGTTCCCATCTTTGTAACCGAAAACATGGTAGGCCATAAGCTCGGCGAGTTTGCCCCAACCCGCACCTTTCGAGGCCATGCCGGACAGCAAGTAGAACGACGTACGGGTATTAAGTAACGGGAAGGATAGCGAATATGGCGGAAGATAAGGATGCGGATATCCTGGAGCGCCCCAAAACGCACCGGGAAAACCGCAAGAAGAACCAGCCAAGAAGGGTGGCGAAGAACCAGGCCATGGCGGTGGCCAAGTTCGTTCGGGTGCCACCGCGCAAAGCGCGCCTGGTTATAGATGAGATTCGCGGCCTCTATGTGCAAGAAGCACTGGCCTTTTTGAACTTCGTGCCGAACAGAGCGGCCGGTTTCATTCACCGCGTGCTAACTTCTGCGGTGGCGAACGCCGTGAACAACCACTCGTTGGATGTGGAACGCCTGAAGGTGGTGTCGGCCCGCGTAGATGAGGGGCCGCGCATTAAGCGTATCCATCCGCGGGCACAGGGACGGGTCTATCGCATTCTGCATCGTACCAGCCACATCACGATTGTGGTGGAGGAGGGCGAGCCGAAGCCAAGGCGAGTTCGCCGAGCCTCTCGCTCGCGCGCAGAGGCTGCACGGGCTGCGCGTGCCACAAAGGTGGCCGAAGCGACACCCACATCGGCTCCTGTAGCCGCAGAGGCCGTAACCTCTGAGACCGGCCAAGAGGAGCTGCCCATCGTGGAGGAGCCACAGACTGCGGTGGAAACCGCAGGGGAAGAGACGGCTGACGAGCCGACTACCGTAGGCGAGTCGGCATCATCTGAAGCGAACAACAAAGAAGAAAGCTGATTCTGCGAGAAGGGAAGAGAACTTGGGACAAAAGGTTCACCCCATCGGGTTTCGTATCGGTGTTATCCGAGAGCCGGATAGCAAGTGGTACCTGCCGAAGCGCGGCTTTGCCGAGGCGATTTATGAGGACTACCTCATACGCCGCTATGTAAAAGAGCACTTGCCGAATGCGGCGGTATCGCGTGTGGAGATCGAACGGGCAGGTAATCGCATAAAGATAACACTGCACACGGCAAAACCCGGCGTGATCATCGGCAAGAGCGGGAAGGGTGCAGAGGAGCTGCGTGCCGCGCTTGAAAAGGTCATCAAGAAGCCGCTGTTGCCCATCAGCGTGCAGGAGATACCTCATGCCGATCTCGACGCACAGTTGGTAGCCGAATCGATCGCGATGCAGATATCCAAACGCATCGCCTACAAGCGGGCTATGCGTCAGGCTGTATTGCGCGCGATGAAATTGGGAGCCAAGGGCATCCGTGTGATGTGCTCGGGGCGACTGGCAGGCGCCGAAATGGCCCGACGCGAGCAAGACCGGCAAGGAAAAATTCCGCTTCAAACGCTACGCGCCGATATAGACTACGGTTTTGCCGAAGCGCCAACGACCTATGGAAATATCGGCGTGAAGGTTTGGATATATAAAGGCGATGTTCTGCCCGGCCAACCGCGTCAGTCGGAGCTTCCGTCCACGCGCCAAACCCGCTATGAAGGACGTGCCGAGCGTGCCGAGCGCGCCGGCTCCCGCAGTGGGCGCTCTCGGCGATCTGCACGGCGCGGCTCTCGTCCGCGACCCACCGCTTCTAACGGCTCTTAAAAACGATCCTAGGCGAAAAGCCTTACGGCGGCGCAGGCTTCCGAATAAGGAAGCACTGCGCCGCCTTATGGAGGAGAAATAGATAATGTTAATGCCAAAACGCACAAAATATCGCAAGCAACAGCGAGGCACTATGGCCGGAAAGGCCACACGAGGCAATACGGTGGCCTTCGGGGAGTATGGCCTGCAGGCGCTGGAGCCGTGCTGGCTGACGGCCAACCAGATTGAGGCCGCCCGTATCGCCATGAACCGCTACATACGGCGCCAAGGCAAAATCTGGATCCGAGTCTTTCCGGATAAGCCTTTTACCAAAAAACCGGCCGAGACCCGCATGGGTTCTGGAAAGGGAGCCCCGGAAGGATGGGTTGCCGTGGTAAAGCCGGGACGCATCCTCTTCGAGATGGGGGGCGTGCCCGAAGAGGTGGCCAAAGAGGCCATGCGTCTGGCCTCGCATAAGTTGCCGATTGATGTGAAGTTTGTGCGACGGATAGACCAAGAGCAGGCTAAAACCTCAGGGCAGAGCGCCGCTGAGGTGGCCGCAACCGCCGCAGAGGAGGCGAACAATGGCTGAGTTAAAGCTGAAAGAGATACGCCGCCAACTGCGCGAGATGAGTGACGAGGACTTACGCAAGGAGATAGCAGCAAATAGGGCTGCACTCTACGATATGCGGCGTCAGAACGCACTGCATCAACTAAAAGACACGGCGGCCATCCGCAAAGCGCGCCGCCAAATTGCACGAGCGCTAACCATTCTGCGCGAGCGTGAGCTTGCGCGCGAACGGGAGGGAAAGAAGTAAAATGGCAGACGAGCAGATGCAGCAGCCTACGGCGCCGCCCCAGAGAGGACGGCGCAAGGTTCGCCAAGGGAAGGTTGTAAGCAACAAAATGGATAAAACAGTGGTGGTGGCCGTGGAACGCCGTGTGCGCCACCCCCTTTACGGAAAAATCGTTCGCAAAACCACCAAATTTAAAGCGCACGATGAAGAGAACTCCTGCAATGAGGGCGATATCGTGGAGATTATGGAGACACGCCCGCTCTCGAAAGAGAAATGTTGGCGGGTCGTGCGCATTCTAGAGAGGGCGAAGTAACCATGATACAGCCGTATACGCGACTAAAATGCGCCGATAACTCTGGGGCGCGTGAGATAATGTGTGTGCGTATATTAAAAGGTTCTAACGCACGCTATGCCCATGTGGGCGACATCATTGTGGGCGTGGTAAAATCGGCGACGCCCAACCAGGCCGTGAAAAAGAGCGACGTGGTAAAATGCGTGGTCGTGCGAACCAAACAGCCCATACGTCGCCCCGACGGCTCCGTGCTGCGATTTGATGATAACGCGGCGGTGGTCATCCAAAACAATCTCGAACCACGGGGAACGCGAATCTTCGGCCCTGTGGCACGGGAGCTGCGTGATCGTGACTTCATGAAGATCATCTCGTTGGCGCCGGAGGTGCTTTAAAGATGGAAAAGCTGAAGCGCGCAATACCCGAAAAGCCGGTTAAGTTGCGCATTAAGAAAGGCGATACCGTAGAGGTGATCTCCGGCAAAGATAAAGGCCGCCGTGGTGAGGTGATTCAGGCCTTTCCGAAGTTGAATAAGGTAAAGGTGAAGGGAGTAAACATTATTACCCGACACCGCAAAGAGCGCGTGCGACGGGGGGCTGACCCGAACGATCCAGCCCGCGTTATCCCCGGTGGCCGTATCGAAGAGGAGGCCCCGCTTTATGCCTCTAAGGTCATGCTGGTGTGCCCAAACTGCAACCGGCCAACACGCGTGGGCTATGCCTACCGCGAGGGGGAGGCCAAGCCGGCACGAAGAAAATATCGTGTTTGCAAACATCCCGATTGCGGGAAAGAGATCGGGTAGTCCAAAATAAGCACAGACCGGTCGGAAATCGGTCAAGAGAGGTAAGAGAATGGCTCGACTGAAAGAACGCTATCGTAAAGAGGTGGTGCCGGCCCTGATGAAGGCGTTCGGCTATCGCAATGTGATGCAGGTGCCCAAGCTCGAAAAGATCGTGATCAATATGGGGGTAGGACGTGCTGGCCAAACGGGTGGGCAGTATGCATCCGAGCTAGATGGAGCCGTGCGCGACATGGCCGCAATTTCCGGGCAGAAGCCGGTGGTTACGTTGGCCCGCAAATCCATCGCGAACTTCAAGATACGTGCAGGCGCCAAAGTGGGGTGTAAGGTAACCCTCCGAGGTGATAGGATGTACGAGTTTTTGGATCGCCTGGTGAATGTGGCCTTGCCTCGCATTCGGGACTTTCAAGGGGTCTCACCCAACGCGTTCGATGGGCGTGGCAACTTTGCCATGGGGATTAAAGAGCAGTTGGTCTTTCCGGAAATAGATTACGATAAGATAGATAAGGTGCGCGGTATGGATATAATTATCTGCACCACCGCTCGCACCGATGAGGAGGCAAGAGCGCTGCTTAGGGAACTTGGCATGCCGTTCCGCTCGCGCTAAAAGGCGTCATGCCCTTTGTTGCAGGTGCCAATGTGAGAAAGAAGGCAGGAATTTGCCTTAAGATGCATAAATATCTCCCTTGCAAGCATACCCGGGAGATGAAAGACCGCGCTTTCAGCGTTTTCGGAAGGACATCTCCCAAAGGCTGATGAAGGTTCCATCAGCCTGCCAATATCCTAATCTTTGGTGGAGATCAGTCCATGAAGAGCTACAGTATCGAGGCGATACGTAATGTGGGTCTGTTTGGTCATCAGGGGAGTGGTAAGACGTCGCTGGCGGAGGCTCTGCTCTATACCACAGGAGCCATAGATAGGCTTGGGCGTGTAGACGATGGCACGGCCACGTGCGATTTCGATCCGGAAGAGCAGAGGCGACATATCAGCATCAATGTCGCATTGGCACCCTGCGAGTGGCACGGCACCAAGATCAATTTTGTAGACGCGCCGGGCTATCTCGACTTTGTCGGCGAGGTCGGAAGTGCGCTCGATGTGGTGGAGGCGGCGATCCTGGTAACCCCGGCACAGGGAACGCCGGAGGTCGGCTTCGAGATCGCCTGGGAGATGGCGGCAAACCGCAACTTGCCGCGTGCCGTGTTTGTGAACAAAATGGATCGGGAGAATGCCGATTACCAAGCGGTGGTAACAGCACTGCGCCAACGCTACGGCAATACCATCGCGCCTTTGCAACTGCCGATAGGAAGTGCAACCTCTTTTCAAGGAGTTATTGACCTTGTGGAGATGAAGGCCTTCATCGGTAGCGGCAAAGAGGTGATCTGTGTGGAGATACCTGAGGAGTATAAAGAAGAGGCCGCCCGATACCGTGAGTTGCTCGTCGAATCGGCAGCTGAGGGAGACGACGAACTGATTGAAAAGTTTTTAAGCGGCGAAGAACTTACCCATGATGAGGTAGTGCGTGGCCTTCATGAGGGGATTGACGCCGGCAAAGTGGTGCCCGTGCTCTGTGGCTCGGCCTTGAAAGACATAGGAATGACCGATCTGCTCGATATTATCGTGCACGAGTTTCCGAACCCCTTGGAGTTCGGAGCCGTGCACGGTAAGAACCCACAGACCGGTGCAGAGGAGGTACGCGAAGCTTCCGAGAACGCGCCGTTGGCCGCTCTGGTGTTTAAGACCATTGCCGATCCCTTTTTGGGGACTCTGAGCTATTTCCGCGTGAAGTCGGGCGTCATCAAAATGGGCAGCACCGTGCTGAATGCCAACCGAGGTAAAGAGGAGCGGGTTGGGCAGCTCTACTTCGTCCGTGGCAAAAACCAGGAGCCGACATCGGAGATAAAAGCCGGAGATATCGGGGTGACGGCCAAGCTCGCCGATACGCGTACCGGAGATACCTTATGCGACCCGGCAAAGCCGATCGTGCTTGATCATACGCCGTTTCCGGAGCCGGTGTTTGAGCAGGCCATAGTGGCTAAGTCGAAGGTTGATGAAGATAAAATGGGGCCGGCGCTCCAACGAGTGGCGGTGGCCGACCCGGCATTCCGCTACTATCGTGACCCGGAAACCGGTCAAACGGTGATTGCCGGTGCCGGTGAGACACACCTGGCGATCGTGGTGGAGCGGCTCAAGAAGTTCGGAGCCAATGTAGAGATCGTGGAGCGCAAAGTGCCCTATCGGGAGACCATTAAGGCCAAAGCGGAAGGGCAAGGCAAACATAAGAAGCAGACGGGAGGCCGTGGCCAGTATGGCGACTGTTGGATACGGCTCGAACCCAACCCGGGCGGTGGCATCGAGTTTGTGGACGCCATTGTAGGAGGTGTGATACCGCGCCAGTTTATTCCGGCTGTGGAGAAGGGAATTCGACAGGCCGCGGAAACGGGAGTGCTGGCAGGCTACCCTGTGGTAGATTTTAAGGTGACCTGCTACGACGGGTCGTATCATGAGGTAGACTCGTCGGAGGCCGCCTTCATTATGGCCGGTATTCTGGCGTTCAACAATGTGGCCCCAAAGGCCAATCCGGTGCTGCTGGAACCTATCCTCAATGTGGAGGTGATCGTGCCCAACGAGATGATGGGCGACGTGATGAGCGATCTCTCCACGCGCAGAGGCCGGATTTTGGGCAACGAAAGCCTCGGCAATGGGCGCATGTTGCTGCGGGCGCAGGTGCCTCAGGCGGAGATGCTACGTTATGCCATAGACCTGCGTTCGATAACGCGAGGGCATGGCACCTTCTCGACCTCGTTTTCGCACTATGAGGAGGTGCCGGCGCATATCGCGCAGGCTATCATCACGAAACATAAACAGGAGACGGCACACGCCGGTTAAGGAGCGACAAGAAGGATCGGGCTGGAGCTTCTAGCCCGATCCGCATCGCGAACCACAAGAAGGAGCGCGAGGCAAGGGAGACCTTGCAGATTCTTGGCACAGAGTAGCGATACTTTGTGACAAGGGCGAGACGTTCGCCCTGAAAACCTAGATAGAAGGAGCAAAAATGGCAAAGAAAGCGTTAATTGAAAAGGCGAAGAGAAAGCCGAAGTTCGCCGTGCGTGCCTACACACGCTGCAGCATTTGCGGCAGGCCCCGGGCGGTATTTCGCAAGTTCGGACTATGCCGCATCTGTTTGCGAGAGAGGGCACTGCGCGGGGAGATTCCCGGAATCCGAAAGGCGAGTTGGTAGGAGGAGACCATGGCTTATACAACCGACCCTATCGCCGATCTGTTAACTCGGATTCGCAATGCCAACAAGGCCGAGCATGAGAGTGTGGAGATTTCGGCTTCGCGTTTGAAGCAGGAGATCGTGCGCATTCTGCACGAAGAGGGTTTCATTAAAGGGTATGAGGTGATCGAACAGACGCCTCAAAACAAGATCAGAGTCTATCTGAAATATGGCCCACGCCGTGAGAAGGTCATCACCAACTTGAAGCGAATCAGCAAGCCCGGGCGTCGGGTCTACTGCAAGAAGGACGAGGTGCCGCGTGTTTTGCGCGGCTTGGGGATAGCGATTATCTCCACATCGCATGGTGTAATGACCGATAGAGAAGCGCGTCGCCGCGGTGTCGGTGGCGAAGTTATTTGCTACGTATACTAAGAAGGAGTTGAAGCGATGTCACGAATCGGTAAACGACCTATTGTGCTACCTGCTGGAGTCAGCGTTACCCAAGATGCGCAGGGAGTGGTTACCGTGAAAGGGCCGAAAGGAACCCTCCAAAGAGCGCTTCACCCTGCCATCAAGGTGGTGCAAGAGGGCAACACCGTGCGTGTGGAGCGCCCGACCGATGAGGGGAAAAGCACCGACCGCAGTGAGAACTTTCGTGCCCTCCATGGGCTAAGCCGCACCCTTGTGGCCAACATGGTGGAAGGCGTAACGAAGGGGTTTGAGAAGCAGCTTGAGATCCAAGGCGTTGGTTTTCGCGCTGCCGTGCAGGGTAAGGTGTTGCAACTGAATGTGGGATATTCCCACGCGATTGAGGTGCTGCCGCGCGAGGGGATTGATTTTAGCGTTACCACCGACCCCCAAACGCGTAACCCGGTGATTGTGGTAAGCGGTATAGACAAGGAGCGCGTAGGCCAAACGGCAGCAGAGATACGCCGCCTGCGCGAACCGGAGCCTTACAAAGGGAAAGGCATTCGCTACAAGGGTGAGGTGATTCGCCTTAAACAGGGTAAGTCTGGCAAGCGGGGTGCCAAAGGGAAAAAGTAGGCGTGTTTGGAGTATAATAACGGACTGCGCCTTCCTTTGGCGTTGTGGGCCTACGAAGCCCTCAGAAAAGATACCATGAAGAGCGTCGGGTCGGAAATCCGACGTGGGAGAAGAGAAATGCGACCTGATTTGAAAGAGAGCCTAAGAAAGCGACGTCATCGGCGGGTTCGGGCGAAGATATTCGGTACGGCAGAGCGCCCTCGGCTCAACGTATCCCGCAGCCTACAGCACATTTACGCTCAATTGATTGATGATACTGTGGGGCATACACTGGTCTGTGCCTCTACGGTAGACAAGGCACTGCGCTCAACCCTCAAAACAGGGGGTAACGTAGAGGCCGCCAAGGCGGTAGGGAAGCTGTTGGCCGAGCGTGCGCAGGAAAAAGGCATCACTGCAGTGGTTTTCGATAGAGGTGGATACAAGTATCATGGCCGTGTCCGCGCCCTAGCCGAGGCGGCGCGAGAGGGCGGGCTTAGATTTTAGGAGAGGATATCCGTGTTAACCACAAAGATAGACCCTGACAAGCTGAATTTAGAGGAGCGCGTCGTTCGCACCAACAAATGCCAAAAAACCAAAAAAGGAGGGCGTACCCTCAGCTGGAGCGCCTTGGTGGTTGTTGGTGACGGCAATGGGCATGTAGGGGCCGGCTTGGGGAAGGCTCGTGCCATCCCCGATGCGATTCGTAAGGGAGTGGAGGCCGCCAAGAAAAACATTATCTACGTGCCCATTGTGAACCATACCTTGCCGCACGAAATCATCGTAAAAGAAGGGGCCGCCGAGGTGTTACTCAAGCCGGCCTCTGATGGTACAGGCATTGTGGCCGGCAGCAGCATTCGCGTTATTCTGGAACTGGCGGGAGTACGCAACGCCCTGGCCAAATCGCTCGGTTCGTCTAATGCCATCAACATCTGCTGGGCTACCATGAAAGCGTTGAAGCAGATGAAACGCCCGGATGAAGTGGCCACCATGCGAGACACCTCGTTGCACACCCTGATGCCATGGGCAGCGCCTGCTGAGGAGGAGAGCACGGCAAATGAAGAGCAGTAAACTGCGCATTACCCTTCGACGTAGTCCCATCGGCTATGAAAAATCGCAGGGGTTGACGTTGCGGGCCTTAGGGTTGCGGCATCTTCATCAAACGGTGGAAAAAGCCGATACACCGGCCATTCGTGGGATGATCAACAAAGTTGTTCATCTGGTGACGGTGGAGACGACAAATGAAGAAGGAGCAAAAGGGAAGTAACGATGGCCATCGGATTGCATACACTGGCACCGGCAGAAGGGGCAACACATCGGCGAAAGCGACTCGGCCGCGGAATCGGTTCCGGGCATGGAAAAACCTGCGGACGTGGGACAAAGGGAAACAAAGCCCGTGACCAGATCAAGCCCAATTTTGAAGGCGGGCAGACCCCATTACATCGGCGATTACCACAAAAACGCGGTTTCAAGCCGGTGAATAAAAAACTCTATTCTGTCGTAAATCTATATATACTGGAAGAGCACTTCTCCGATGGGGCTGAAGTAACCCCAGAGGTCTTAATGCAGCTTGGGTTTGTGCGAGAGCTGCACGATGGCCTTAAGATTCTCGGTGAGGGCAACCTAACGAAGAAACTCACCGTGCGTGCTCACCAGTTCAGCGAGCGCGCCCAAAAAGCCATTGAGGCGGCCGGAGGCAAGGTTGAGGTTTTGCCGCCATTAGCGAGGTAATGTTATGATCGAGGCACTGCAGAGAGCTTGGGAAATACCGGAACTGAGGCGCCGTATCCGCTTCTTAATGCTAATGTTTCTTATCTATGCCTTTGGGGCGTTCATTCCCATCCCCGGTATAGATTTACGTAACGCCGCAAACGGTTTCGCGGGCAACGGCGCTGCCAGTAACGTTTTTAACCTTATTAACATCTTTACCGGAGGCTCTCTGCGCCGTGGCTCGGTTTTTGCGATGGGCATTACCCCCTACATTAATGCCTCCATCCTTTTTCAGATGCTCACCGTGGCCTTCCCGGCGCTCGATGCCCTTCAGAAAGAGGGGGAAGCCGGTAGAAAGCAGATCGCCAGATATACCCGGTGGACAACGATTGGCCTCTCCATTCTGCAGGCCTTCGGTGTGATCGTTCTCTTTAAATCCTTCGGCATCAACATCGGGTTGTTCTCGCTGGAGAGCTTTTTGGCGATAACCTCCATGGTAGCCGGCTCCATGTTCCTGCTGTGGTTAGGTGAGCAGGTAACCGAGAAGGGGGTTGGTAACGGGGTTTCTCTGGTCATCTTCGCCGGGATTTTGTTGAACCTGCCTCAGCAAGTAAGCAATATGGTTCAAGAGATCGAGAGCGGAACCGCCTCCTGGTTCAATCTGTTGTTGCTTCTTGCGCTTTTTTACCTCACCGTGCTTGGGGTCGTGTATTTGGTGCAGGGGACGCGCCGAATACCCGTACAACACAACAAGCGCGTTATCGGTATGCGCCAAATACAGGCCGGAGGCGGAGCCTACCTGCCGATCAAAGTGAATACGGCAGGGGTCATGCCCATCATCTTCGCCATTTCGCTGTTGTTGCTGCCGGCAACCTTAGCCAGTTCGCTGAAGGCGCTCCTTTCGCACAATACAACGGGCTTCTTGGGGTTTTTCTATCACTTTGCCGACTGGTTAACACCCCTTGCCAACAAGCTCAGCCCCGGAGCCAGCTCGATAGCGGCCGTTTTCTATGCGCTTTTAACCATTTTCTTCACCTACTTCTACACGGCCATCGTGTTGAACGTGGAGGACATGGCCGAAAACCTGAAGAAGTATGGAAGCTACATCCCCGGTATTCGCCCCGGCAAACCAACGTTTGAGTATCTCGATGGGGTCGTATCGCGAATCACGTTGGCAGGGGCTGTCTTCCTGGCTGTTATCGCGCTGTTGCCCTATCTTGTGCCGGTTATTACCCACTTCTACTCCTTCTCCCTTATTGGAGGGACTTCCCTTCTGATCGTCGTTGGGGTAGCCATCGAGACGCTACAGGCCATCGAGGCGCAGCTTCTGCTTCGCAACTACGAAGGTTTCATCAAGAGCAGCGCTAAGTAGGAGAAGGCTTCTGTGCTTGCGGCTTCGCGACTATGGGGAACGGGACGTTATGTTAAGGCGTACCCACAAAGGTGCGGTGGGGAATGATTATTGTGCTCTTAGGGCCTCCTGGCGTCGGCAAGGGAACGCAGGGGGTGCGTATTTCTCAGCACTTTGGTATTCCCGCAATCTCTACCGGGGCGATGTTTCGTGAAGCCATTGCCAAAGGAACTCCTCTGGGAAAAGAGATTCAAAAATACCACATCGAAAAGGGGGAGTATGTGCCCGACGATGTGGTCATTCGCGCCATAGAGGAGCGTATTACGGAGGCGGACTGCGCCAACGGTTTTCTGCTCGACGGGTTTCCCCGCACGGTGACCCAAGCGGAAGCGCTTACACAGCTGCTTGAACAGCAAGGGCGCCAACTGACGGCGGTTTTAGATTTCGAGGCACCTCAAGAGCTGCTGATACGCCGTTTTAGCGGGCGACGCGAGTGCCCAAACGATGGTTCGACCTACAACCTTGAAACGAACCCGCCGCACCGACCCGGCCATTGCGACCTTTGTGGTGCGCCCCTTGTGATGCGAGAGGATGATCGGCCCGAGGTGGTACAACGCCGTCTTGAGGCCTATAAAGAGAAAACGGCCCCGCTTATAGACTACTATCGGGATAGAGGGGTGCTCTATAGTGTCGATGCCGATGCCGACCCAGACGTTGTATTTGAACGGGTGCTGACTCTGTTGAACCGATTGCGCGGCGAGGCCGGTGAGGAGATGCGATGATACGCTTAAAAACACCGGAGGAGATAGAACGAATACGTGCTGCAGGGAAATTAGCACGGAAAGTGATTGATGTGGTACGTGAGGCGGCCGAGCCGGGAATGACTACGGGCGAACTCGAAGAGATCGCGATTCGTATCATTACCGAGCAGGGTGGGCGCTCTCCTTGTTTGGGCTACGCTCCGCCGGGGCATCCTCCTTATCCGGCGTGGACGTGCATCTCGGTGAATGAAGAGATCGTGCATGCCATCCCCGGCAGCAGGGTGCTGAAAGCGGGAGATATCGTGACCATAGACTGCTGTGTTGAGTTAAACGGATACATTGCCGACACAGCCTACACGTTTGGGGTTGGCCCGCTAGCTCCTCAGGCCGAGAGGTTGCTAAAGGTGACGGAGGAGGCGCTCTACAAAGGGATTGAGAAGGCCAAGCCGGGAAACCGGCTTGGAGACATCGGGCATGCAATACAAAAGTTCGTTGAAGGGCACGGCTATTCTGTGGTGCGCGAGCTACACGGACACGGGGTGGGGCTGCGCATGCACGAGTCGGAAATAGATGTGCCTAACTATGGGCGACCTGGAACAGGTCTGCGCCTGGAGTGTGGAATGACGTTTGCCATTGAGCCGATGGTGAACATGGGGTGTAAGGAGATACGCACCCTTGACGATGGATGGACGGTGGTGACGGCGGATGGCAAGCTATCGGCTCATTTTGAACATACGGTAGCGATCGTGCCCCACGGGGCAGAGATACTGACACAGGGCTAATTCTCTGTGGACTGGAGAGTGCATGCAGACACCTAGAAAAAAAGGAACATCGAGAGGCTCTAAGGGAGGCGGCGGACGCCCCACCGGTGGGCATATGTCGTCGGGAGGGGCGCGTAAACCGGCGCCGGAGACGCCCAAAGAAGAGGGCATTAAAGTCGAGGGCGTAGTCACGGAGGTGCTACCAAACGCCATGTTCCGCGTGGAGATACCTGTAGGCGAGCAAAAACGCTACATCTTGGCCTATATCTCCGGTCGAATGCGCCGCAATGAGATACGCATTTTGCCGGGGGATAGGGTTTTGGTGGAGCTATCGCCCTACGATCTGGAACGTGGTCGCATAACGCACCGCTGGAAGTAGAGGCCCTAGAGCTTTTTTCACAAAAGAGCGCGTACCACAACACATTTTTCTTGGGTTTTGGGGTATACTTTAACGCTCAAACTCCAGAAGGAGGTTAAGCGTATGAAAGTACGCGCGTCTGTCAAAAAGATATGTAACAAGTGTAAAGTCATCAAACGCGAAGGAGTGGTTCGCGTTATCTGTGTTAATCCGAAACATAAACAGCGTCAGGGTTAAGGATCGGGTAGGAACCGGTCTGTCCGAGGAGGAGTAGCTTGGCACGTATTGCGGGTGTGGATTTACCACGTGATAAACGAATCGAATATGCGCTGCCTTATATTTATGGGATCGGTTTGCCGAGCGCGAAGAAGATCGTGGCGCAGGCGGGGATCGATCCATCGCGTCGTGTTCGTGACCTTACCGAGGCCGAGCTAGGGCGCCTGCGTGAGATCATCGAGCGGGAATACCGGGTGGAGGGCGACCTTCGACGTGAGGTTCAGTTGAACATCCGGCGACTGATGGAGATACAGTGCTATCGAGGCTTGCGCCATCGGCGCGGGTTGCCGGTGCGGGGCCAGCGTACCAAAACCAATGCCCGTACCCGCAAAGGAAAACGGCGCACGGTTGCCGGTAAGAAAAAGGCGAAGAAGTAGGAGCGACTTTTTATGGCAAATAAGCAGACGGCTACACGAAGTGGACGTGCTCGAGCGAAAGAGAAGAAGAACGTCGTTCAGGGCATCGCCCATATCCAGGCCACTTTTAATAACACGTTAGTCACGCTGACCGATATGCAAGGCAACACCGTTTCCTGGGCGAGCGCCGGCACGGTGGGTTTTAAAGGCACACGCAAAGGAACCCCTTTTGCGGCCCAAGTGGCTGCGGAACGGGCTGCGCGTGCCGCCATGGAGCATGGGATGCGGCAGGTGGAAGTTTATGTGAAGGGGCCGGGGCCAGGCCGCGAGACGGCCATCCGTTCCTTAATGGCTGCTGGGCTTGAAATCACTTTAATTAAAGACGTTACCCCACTGCCTCATAACGGGTGCCGTCCTCCAAAGCGACGACGTATCTGAGGCGAATCGAAGGAGTGTTTTAGAGGGACTATGGCAAATAATCACGATCCACGGTGTCGTCAATGTCGCCGCGAAGGGGTAAAGCTGTTTCTCAAAGGCGACAAATGCTACACCAAGTGCACCTTAGAAAAAACCAGTAAGGATGGGAAAACAAAGTGGCGCGATAAACCTCCTGGATGGGGAAGTGCCATTAGCCAGATCGCCGCACCGCAACGCAAGATCACAGAATACGGCATGCAGCTTCGCGAAAAGCAGAAGCTGAAGCGTATCTACCGGGTTCTCGAAAAACCGTTTCGGCACTATCTCGACGAGGCCATGCGACGCCCCGGTGTGTCGGGCGACAACCTGGTGACACTGCTGGAGACGCGGCTGGATAATGTGGTCTATCGGTTAGGGTTGGCCTCCTCACGGGCGCAGGCCCGCCAAATGGTGAGCCATCGCTTCTTTACGGTGAACGGGGAACGGGTAAACATTCCCTCGTATCAGGTAAAGCCCGGTGACGTGATCGGCATTCATGAAAGCAAGGCGCAAAAGGCCTGCATCAAAGAGGTGCGGGAGCGCATGCATACGCGGCCTAACTTGCCGGAATGGTTGGAGCTGAACCCTCAGACTCTGGAAGGGCGCGTGCTCGCCATACCAACTCATGACCAGATAGACACCCATAACGTGGTGCAAGTTCAACAGATCATCGAATTCTATTCGCGCTAAGCCGCCCATTCGAGGAGAGAGAAACTTATGGAAATCACCCTGCCGAACATCCAGACGCTCGAAAAGAGTCGAACTTACGGAAAGTTTGTCGTCGAGCCGCTGGAGCGTGGGTATGGGGTAACGCTCGGAAACTCCCTGCGGCGTGTGCTCCTATCCTCAATTCCAGGAGCTGCCATCACCTACGTTAAAATAGATAAGGTGCTGCACGAGTTCGACACCATTCCCGGTGTGAAAGAGGATACCACAGAGCTGTTGCTCAACCTCAAGGAGCTGCATGTGAAGGTCTATCACGATGGCAGCGAGGGACGAAAGAGCGAGCCGAGAAAACTGCGCATTGATGTGCACGGAGAGGGAGTTGTGACAGGGGCTGATGTGATCTGCCCAGAGGACGTAGAGGTGGTGAACCCAGAGGTTTATCTTGCCACCATCTCCGATGAAAACGCTCACCTCTCAATGGAGATGGAAGTAGAGATCGGAAAAGGCTATGTGCTTCCCGATCGGCAGGAACGGCGTAGCCAAATGGGGATAGGCGTCATTGCCGTGGGGGCGGCCTTTACGCCGGTTCGTAAGGTGAACTATACCGTGGAAGCGACGCGAGTGGCCTCCGATACGAGCTACGAGCGCCTCATTCTAGAGATATGGACGAACGGCACGATCTTCCCCGATGCCGCCCTTCGGGAGGCTGCCCGCATTCTCAATCGCTACTTCAATCTCTTTGCAGAGTATGAGGACGGTGGCTTGCCCCTCTCTTATGAAGAAGGCCCCCTGTCCAATCCCGAAGCGATACCCCATGTGCGTATAGAGGAGCTTGATTTTTCTGTGCGTACCTATAACTGCCTGAAAAAAGCCGGCATCCTCACCATTGCCGACCTCGTGCGCTACAACGAGGAGGAGCTGATGCAGATTCGTAACTTCGGGCGAAAATCGCTCGATGAGGTGCGTGAGCGTCTTGCCGTCTACGGCCTCCATCTGAAAGGGGAGACCGCCCTTCCGCCTGGCACGAGACGCTCCTCCACGGTCGCCGATGCGGAGGATGAGGAGGACGACGAAGACGAGGAAGAAGAGGCAACAGCCGGCGCCGAGGCAGAATAGAGCGACCCTATTGAGAAAGGAATCCGAAAAAGATGCGACATCGCAAGGCCTATAGGAAGTTCGGTCTGCCTAGCGACCAGCGCCGTGCCCTACTGAAGAGCCTAACGCGCAGTCTGTTGCTGCACGACCGGATTGTAACCACCGAAACGCGGGCAAAAGAGGTTCGCGCTATTGTAGAAAAGCTTGTCACTATCGCACGCGAAGGAGGCCCCGACGCGCCGATAGAAAAGCGGCTTCATGCGCGCCGACTTGTGCGTCGCTTTATAGATAGCAATATAGATGAGTTCGTGCGAGATACCGAGCATCGCGGCCCTAAAGGGGGGGCTACCATTGCGCGAAATCCGTACTATGTTATCCCGCGTCTTTTCGATGAGATAGCCCCTCGCTATGTGGGGCGCAATGGGGGTTATACCCGCATCTCTAAGATAGGCTTTCGCCGTGGAGATGGAGCCCCGCTTGTCATGCTCGAATTCGTGGAAGGCCTGCCCACTACCACATCTACGGAAGCGGCCGCTCCGGCCCAAGAGGGGCGCCGAGGGCTTCTAGGGTTAGGGCGTCGGCGAAAGTAGCGCGCAACCCTAAGGCATGGGGCGTTTGTTGCGTGTCAAGGCCATTGTGGAGTACGACGGCACCGATTTCGCCGGTTTTCAGCGCCAGCGCCATGCTCGAACCGTGCAGGAAGCGCTGGAAGAGGCGATTGCGAAACGGCTAGGCCCCCCGCAGCATTTTGCCTGCGCCGGCAGGACGGATGCGGGAGTGCACGCCCTTGGCCAAGTGATAAGCTTCGATTGCGAAACACGGGTGCCAAGCGAGAGAATGGCTCTTGCCCTTAATAGTGTGCTTCCGCCAGATGTTCGTGTGAAACAGGCCGAAGAGGTGGACTCGAGCTTTCATGCGCGCTACTCGGCTTCGTCGCGGGTCTATCTCTACGTCATCTTAAATCGCAACACGCCTTCGGCGCTGTTGCATCGCTATAGCGCCTTCTGCTCGACACCACTGGATGTCGAGGCCATGCGAAAAGCGGCTGAGTGCTTACTGGGTGAGCACGATTTCGCTTCGTTTGCCAATGCGCTCCTGCCGGACGAGCCTACCGCCAGAGAGTTGATGGCTTGCCATATCCGGCGCAGGGGCGAACTGCTAACCATTCGGTTAGAAGCGAATGCCTTTCTGCGTGGTATGGTGCGCACCATTGTGGGCACGCTTATAGAGGTAGGCAGGGGAAAACGCTCTTGGCAGGAGATGGCCTGCCTTCTGGCTGCACGCGATAGGCGATTGGCAGGGCCTACAGCCCCTGCACAGGGGCTTTTCCTGCTGCATGTTCGCTATGGTCAACGAAAGCGTTACGGACGACAGAAGGGTAAAGATTCTTGTGAAGAGTACGGAGAATAGAATATGAGGAAGCATGGAACCTATTTTGCACGCAAAGAAGATGTGGAGGCACAGCGCGTCTGGTATGTGGTAGATGCCACAGGTCGC
>Ga0209061_1002985_pt1 | contig 19511 bp, 12 predicted proteins | sample Coa_R1_10_FD_187157 | JGI IMG/M metagenome (GOLD analysis project Ga0209061, IMG submission 187157) | Surface soil microbial communities from Centralia Pennsylvania, which are recovering from an underground coalmine fire - Coalmine... | ecosystem: Environmental > Terrestrial > Soil >...
CCGCAATAATACTAAATCCATTTTTATAGGGGAACGCCCCGTCGCTCTTCAAGTCCCCTTGCCGCATCTGGCGGCCTGTCTGTTCATGTTGACGGCATGTGGGGCGCACAGAGTGCGCCCCACATGCCGTCAACATGAACACTTGCGAAGCGCGGGACGCTGAGCAGTCTGGGAAAGAGCGGACCCGCGCCCCTCGTTAGATTTCTTCGGGTTGGTACCGTTCGAGGAATTGGATCACCTCGCGTGTGAGGCGGCTGGGCGTCGAGGTGCCGGCGGTCACGGCAACGCGTTTCTTGCCCTTGAGCCATTCGGGTTGCAGTTGTGAGAGATCTTCGATGCGCACGGCGGGGACGCCTGCCAGTTCCTGCGATACCTGCACAAGCCGGTTGGTATTATTGCTGCGTGGATCGCCAACGACGATGGTCAGATCGGCTCCCTTCGCCATCTCGGCGACGGCCTCCTGCCGGCTCTGCGTGGCGCCGCAGATGTCGATATGGATCTCGGCCTGCGGGTAGCGCCGCTTGATATACTCGACGACGCGCCACGTATCCCACTTCGAGAGCGTTGTCTGCGTTGATACGGCGATTTTCGCCTCCTGCTCCAGTGTGAGCACCAGGGCATCCACATCAGCCTCCGTCTCGATCAGGCTGATATGTCCCGGTACTTCGCCCATCACGCCCTCCGGCTCCGGGTGCCCCTTTTTGCCGATGTAGAGGATATAGTAGCCCCGGGCGACGAGATCGCGCACAAGATCGTGGGTTACGGTCACGTCGGGACAGGTAGCGTCAATGCAATGCAGGCCACGCTCCTGAGCGCGGCGCTTGACCAGTGGCGAGACGCCGTGCGCGGTGAATATCACGGTGCCCTCTTTGACCTGTTCCAGGATCGTAGCACGGTCTGGACCATCCAGCGTGATTACGCCCAGCGCGGTCAGTTCTTCGATGGCGTGGCGATTGTGGATAATCTGCCCGACGACATGGATGGGACGCGGCAGGGTTGGATCTTTAGCAGCCTGGCGCACTATTTGCAGGGCATCAACGACGCCATAGCAGTAGCCGCGTGGCGAGATCTTTATCACTTCCATTGCTTCACCTGGATGTCCTTTTCATCGATTAAGATGCTTTGACCTCTAGCTTTGTGAGTATATGGCGCAGGTCGTCGGGAGTATAGAGACAGACCTCCGGCAGCAGCCCCGCCAGTTCCTCGACGGAAGGGAAGGGCGCGAGATCAAAAATGAGCAGCGGCGTGCGGCGTCCATCGCAGCCTTTCGCAATCGTAGCCGCCGACAACAGAGAGACGCGCCGCTCTCCCGCAGCGGGCAGCGATGTTCCGAGCACGCTGATGAGCAACTGGACGTAAGGGAGCAGATAAGAGGCACGCGCGGGCGTCTCTTCCTGGTAAATGTATTTCATCCTCGCGCGTCGCAGCAAATTGACATAAGGATGACATAGCTCCTCTGGTCCGATCACCAGCGCTGAACGTCCTTGCAGACCACCCAGGCTGGCATCTGCAATGGACACGACCTCTGGCGCGATGTGATGCATCGACACTTCTCCTCCGTCGTAATCACTATAGCCTGCTGTTCTTTAATGTGAAATGATCTTTACATACTATAACAGATTATAGCAGAGAGGCATCAGGTAAGCGCCGTATTTTTTGTTAGGGGGTACTCGATGCCTGTTATAGCAGAGGGGCATCAGGTAAGCGCTGTATTTTTTGTTAGCGAATATCTGATACTCAGCGTTCTTGCCCTCGCGCCGGGCCTTCGCGCGGCTCCGCCGCGCAATGGATAGATAATGTGAGGCTCCGCCGCGCAATGGATAGATAATGTGAGGCTCCGCCGCGCAATGGATAGATAATGTGAGGCTCCGCCGTGCAATGGATAGATAATGTGAGGCTCCGCCGTGCAATGGATAGATAATGTGAGGCGTGAAACTGCGCTTAGCGCAGTTTCACGCCTCACATTATCTAAAAGGCGAGCGCCAGAGGCGCGAGGCCAGCAATGGTGCCAGGAGACAGGAAGAAGGTTTTCCTGCCTCTATTTTACCGTGACGGTAAACGAAGCACCTGACTTGCTCTTAATGACAAAGGTGCCAGGAGTGTTAAAGAAGACGTTGGCGGTGCCTGATCCCGCGACGATAAAATCCACCCCGGCTTTCGCGGCATCGCCCTCATCGAAGTCGAGATCCTGGCTGCTTTGATTCACGACCTTAACCATATCTCCTTTATTGACGGTGATGCTGGGCTGGTTGACGGTATAGCCGCCCGACTTGGCCTGTGATATCGTGAGCGTCTGCGCTACGGCAGGGGGGTTGCCTGTCGGAGTCGCTTCAACTGTGATGGTGAAAGCGGCTCCAGCCTTGCTTTTGATGACAAAGGTGCCGGGGGTGTTAAAGATAACGGGGCTTGAACCTTTCCCCGGAACGAGAAAATCCACCCCGGCCTTCGCGGTATCTCCTTCATCGAAATCCAGATCTTCATTGCTCTGGTTCACGATTGTGACCATATCACCCTTTTTGACGGTAAGGGTATTCTTATCAAAGACAAAGGTACCCGTCTTTGGTTCCGTAATCGTGAGAGTCAGTGCCGTCGCGGTGCTGCTGCTCGAACCAGTAGTGCTTGAACTGGTATTGCTCGAACTTGCGTTGCTCGAACTCGTACTGGTGGCTGCTGAATTGCTGGACCCTTCTCCACACGCAGCCAGAATTACCATCAGGAAGAGAAGAGAGGCGGGAAGCAGCCAGCCAGCAGAACGGCGTATAGAACGCATACCCATCAGGAACTATTTCCTCCAGATACTACATTACCCACTCAAAAGCCTTTTTTTATCCTGGGAGATGGTAGATCATCTCCCGTTGAGAGTGCCTTTATTAAGAATGTGTCTGATTTTCTACCCCATTGCAGGCTCGCACCTGCGGCGCTCGCCGGCTCTGAGGGATGGTGTGGGCCAATGCGCGCAGCGCATTGGCCCACACCATCCCTGCGATCCCTGGTGCGGCGGAGCCGCACCGCCGCCCGGCGAGAGCACTGAGCCTCGGACACTTTCTAAAAAACAGTATACTGGTTGAGGCAAATGCTGATCGTGATCGCTAAAGGCTCAGCGATCTGCGCACAGCCAGGGAGCCGATCAGGGTGGCTATGGCGGCCGTTCCTACCAGCACCGCTATATCGATAGCAAAGCCGGTCAGATCTGGATAGAACATGGCCTGCCGCATGCCATCTATCGCGTAGCGGATCGGATTGAAGGCGCTGATATCGCGCAGCCAGCGGGGCAGAAAGGCAATGGTCGTGAATCCGCCTCCCAGGAAGAATAGATAGGTTGCCAGAATCGAGGCAGTCATAGCGATATTTCTGGCGCCGCGCATCAGCGTTCCCAGCAGTGCGCCCATCCCGGACGCGCTCAGCGCCGTCGCGACGAAGAGCGCGGCCAGCGCGGGCCAGTGGTTCGCGGGGGGAGCGATGATCCCGGCAAGGGTACATATCCCTATGGCGGGAATAAGCGCCAGCAGCGAGATGAAGAGGCCGCCCAGTATGCGCCCCGCGACTAGCATCCAGCCGGATATTGGTGCGAGCGCAAGGTGGAAGACTGTGCCGCGCTCTCTGTCCTGCGCGCACAGCAGGGCCGCGCCCATCAATCCGGTATTGAGCACCAGCAGGACCAGTACTGGCAACACCTGATAATCGAGGAAGTCCACCTGCGTCTGCCTGAGATCCTGCTCATCGATGGAGATATGATACGGGCCGGCCGCGCCTGAACTGCCAACGGCGCCCAGGTCCGGCGCATCGAAGCGCCCTGCCGAGCGGTCAACGCTGCGCCTGATATCATCGGCCAGGTCGATATCGGCGTTATTGAGGGTGAGTTGCAGCGTCGCAGCGCTGCCAGCCGCCTTGCGGTCAAAATCCGGCGGGATGGTGATGATCGCGGCAACTTGCTGATCGCGCAGCAAACGTTGCGCATCTTGCATACCGGTAATCGTCAGAGAATACGCACCCGGGTCGGATTTCAAAATCTGCACCATACGCAGCGCTTGCAGCCCGTGTGACTCGACCACGAGGGCTACCGGCTCCTTTGTGACTGTGTTTGAGAGAACGACAAGCATGAGGGCCATCGCCAGCGGGGGAATGAACGTACTCGCCAGCGCCAGGGGCATGCGCAGCCAGCGCAACACATCCACGCAGGCCAGCGCCCACATCGCGCCCAGTTGATCCAGCAGCGCGGCGATGAATGTTCCTTCCGCAAAACGCCGCGCGCGCTTTCTCTTCTTCCTGACGCGCTTCGGGAGTGGAGCGCCGCGCTTCGACAAGGGATGCTCGCTCCAACGCGTCTGCTTAACGGGCATCGTCTTGCTTCCTTTCCAGGCTTACCGGTCTCTCAAACCGTATCCAGCCCCGATGGCGGGGATGAGCCATCGGGCAGAATGGCTCCCCATAGCGAGGCCGCCTTCCATAACTGACCGGCACTTATCTGCGCGTACTGCATGTTCGCGCCGGTCAGGTTGGCACCGCTCATGTTGGTGTCGCGCATATTCGAGCGACTCAGGTCGGCCCCGGCCAGGTTCGCATTGCTCAAATTGGTCGCAATGAGGTTGGCCCCGGCCAGGTTGCTGCCGCGCAGATCAGCCCTGCCGCAATTTACCCCCGTAAGATCGACGTTGAGCAGATTGACGTGGGACAGATCAACGTCGCGCAGATCAACTCCCCTCAGATCGATAATACGGAAGTCCTTCTTGATCAGGTTGGTTCCGTAGAGGAAACGGATGAGCAGCGCTTTGTGCCGGGCGTCCAGCCGGCGCAGCGTCCTCTGTGTGGTAAGATTGGCGATGGCTCTGGCCCCGCTATCCCTGCTCGTATAGAGTAGATTATCGTGGATGAGCAGACTGGAAATCAGGTTGGTATAGTTCCGCAACAGCGTATCCTGCTCCTGCTGAACGGCTATCTGGCGCTCAACCTGCTGCTGGCGCTGCATTTGCGTGGACAGGTTCCACCAGGTGCCGAGGCCGAGTCCAACCACGAGGAGCAGCAGCGCAACGAGCAGCACCGGCTGGCTTCTGTCGAGAATGAGGTGGCGGCGCCACCAGAGTCGGTTCCCGTAGAGCGCCAGGCGGCGGCGCCAGGGCACTCTTTCGCGCCGCTCTCGCGCGTACCAGGTCGCATTTTTCTCTTGCACAGCCATTCCCAGCAGCGCGCCGGACAGCACGAGCATGGCAGCGGCCCAGCCAATCAGCGCCATAAAATCCGTCGCTATCGATTCGGGCGTAACCTGCAAGCCATGAAATGCCTGCTCAAGAATGCCGACAGCGTAATAAACGGGTGAAATGTGGGCAATGTACCAGATGAGTTCCCCGGCGAAGCGCTGCGGCCTGAGCGAGCCGCTGCAAAGGTAGAGCGGTAGACTGAGGCCAAAGACCAGCGAGGCAACCGGCAGCGTGCGCCTCACCAGCGCGCCCAGCGCGACGCCGGCGCAACTGAAAATCACAATGCACAGCAGAATTGCGCCGATCATGGCAAAGGGGTGCAGCGGCGTAATATGGTAGCCCCAGATTGCCAGGGCCACGGGAAAGAGCATGGCGAGCGCGGCCACCGCAGCCGTCGCGGCCACGCGCCCCAGGATGGGGATCGCCGGATGCACGGGCGCCACGGCGAGCAGGCGCACGGTCCCCGCCTCGAACTCGCGCGCGACCACCATCGCGCTCAGAATGCTGGCGATCACAAACGCATCCAGGGCCAGGCCGCTGACAACGAGGTATTCGATAAAGCCGGTATCGTGGCCGATGAGATCGCGTTCCGTCACGTTTACGTGAATGCCGGGAAAGTGTACCTGCTTCCCAAAGGCTACAATCGCCGAGGGCAGCGCCTCTTGAATGTCCTCGGTCATGTCTATATTCACATTATCGACGATAACCTGAATGCTGGTATCTTTGCCATGCGCGATAGCATCGGAGAAACCATCTGGAATGGTGATGATCGCGACCAGGGATCCTTGATGCAGAGCGGCGAGCGCGGCCTGTTGATCCATCGGGCGCAGATCAAGGGAATGGTGAGCGGCGGCCAGCCTGGCAATAAAATCCTGCGCGTAGCGCCCGTGATCTTCCACGACCAGCGCGGTTGGCGCGAAGCTTCCCGTCAAGGCGAAGAGGCTGACCAGAAATAGAAACGTTACCGCCTGGATAACGGTCAGCGCTATCAACAGGCGTGATCGGCTCAACTGCCGCCATTCGGCCTGAAAGCCGCCCAGGAGTGCACTGAAGAGCAGCTTCATGGAGTTATCCCTTCCAGCGCGCGGAAGACTTCCGCCAGGTCAGCGCCGCGCTCGCGAAATCCCTTGATGGGCGCGGTCTCCAGGATCCTGCGCATCACCTCATCGGGAACGGTGCTCCCGGCGAGAAAAACGGAGATGCCTGTGGACGTGGGGGCAAGGCGCAAGACGCCTTCGCTGGCGGCGAAGGCCCTGGTGATCGCTTCCGCAGCCGCACTCGTGCATTCGATATCCAGGCAGCTACCAGCGCGAGCGACCAGCGCTTCCGGCTTCTCGCAGGTCAGCAGTTTGCCCTCACGCAGCACCGCGACGGTATCACATAGCGCCAGAGCCTCATCGAGATAATTCGTCGCTACAATAATGGTCGTTCCCCTTGCTTTGAGCAGGCGCAGGTGTGACCAGATGGCGTGCCGCGCCTCCACGTCCACGCCCAGAGTAGGTTCATCGATGATTAACAGGTCGGGAGCATGCAGGAGGGCACGCGCGATGGCTATCCGCCGCCGGTGGCCGCCGGAGAGATTGCTTACGCGCTCATCGATTCGCTCGGAGAGGGAGAGCAGTTCCAGAACTTCCTCAATCCTGCGCCGTGGCTCAGCAATTGCATACAGGGATGCAGTAAAGCGCAGATTTTCAAAGGTAGTGAGTTCGTCGTAAAGGGCCGTCTCTTGTAGAACGACGCCGATCTTTTGTCGCAATTTCCTGGTGCGGGCCGGAAGCCGTTCAGAAAAGACGGTAATCGTCCCGCTGGAGGGCCGGCGCAGTCCGGTAATCATGTGCAGCAGCGTCGTTTTCCCCGCTCCATTGGGGCCGAGGATGCCGGTGATGGCGCCGCGCCGCATTGAGAGACTGATCTGGTCCAGAACTTTGTGTTTGCCAAGATGGCATGTCACACGATCAAAACGTACCGCAGGCGCGAAATGAGCGGTCAGTGTGTCCAATTGCTATCCTCAATTTGGAAGACGGTCCAGACGAATCCAAAGGCTTATCAGATAGTATATACTATGTCTTTCCGTCTGGAGGATAGTGATGATTCTTAGGGATCTCTCTATCCGACTCCTCAGCGCCTGCGGCGCTTCGCCCGGTTTTGAGTGTGATGATCGGGTGGCGGGGCAAGGCCCCGCCACCCGATCATCACACTCAAAATTGGGAGGCTCCTGGCCCGCTTTCCTGCCGCCCGATCATCACACTCAAAATTGGGAGGCTCTTAGCCCGCTTTCCTGCCGCCCGATCATCACACTCAAAATTGGGAGGCTCTTAGCCCGCTTTCCTGCCGCCAAGAGGGAAGCGGTCCCAGGGATTCTCGTTGGCCGTGATCCGGTAGCCATCGGGATCGGCAAAGACGAAGGCGCGCCCGAACGGACTATCGTAGGGCGGCGTTATGATGGTGGCTCCCGCCGCTGCCATTTTTGCATGCAACTCGTTGACGTTATCGCAGTCAAGCCAGAGCGTTACACCCGATCCCGGCTGCGGCGCGTCATCCAGGTTCACCTTTGCCTGGCTGAGAGCAAAGGGAATCGAGTTGGTATCGAAGGCAACAGCTTCGGGAGTGTCGAAGCGAGGATCGACCTCCAGGCCCAACATCTCTGTGTAAAACGCGCGCGAAACGGAGAGATTACGCACCTGCAAATTGAAAAAATCAGGTCCGAGAAGCTTCGCCATAGCTATACCTTCCTTTCAAAGTTGAGAAGTTGTTCTTTAGCTACACCTGTTTGCTTTCGTACCAATAGTTTATCCTATGCAAGTGACAACAGTATGGCAGCAGCGCAGCGAGTTTTTCCCTTGCTAAAAAGTCGCAGCGGAAGTCCGCCGCGCCCGTGCTGCCTTCTTCGCATCAGGCTTTCTCCTGGCTGTGCGGCACGGCCGTCGCCGCAAAAGCCTGCGCTTCGCGCCTCCTCGTGGTTCTCTCGAAGCGAGATTGCTTCCCTGCTCCACGCCTTTTCCTGCCAGATACGGCAGCGCCGTCATGCTCGGATTGCGCAAACCGGGCGCGCTTCTGGTCAGGCGCGGGCAGCTTACGGTTACGTATTCGTTGAGGCTGCTTCCCGGCCTGCTCCTGCTCACGCTCCTGCGTTCCGGGATCCTCTGGAAGCGCCGGCGGTGGTATTGTGAGAGCTTTCTCGTCGAGAGCGAGCCGCTGCAATACGACGGTCTGCCCTAAACTGCGCGCCATACGCCGCCATCTGGATATTTCCGCTGGTGCCAGCAGTGTAATCGCCTTGCCCTGCCGCCCCATTCTGCCGGTACGGCCGACGCGGTGCGTAAAAAGGTCGCTCGATTCCGGCAATTCATAATTGATGACCTGGTAGATTCCTTGAATATCCAGCCCGCGCGCTGCGACATTTGTGGCTAACAGCGTCTGCACCCGCCCCTGCCGAAACGCGGTCAGCACCTCTTCCCGCGCGCGCTGGCTCTTGTTACCATGTAACGTTCCCACCGTAAATCCGAGCCGGCTGAGCTGTTTTCCCAATTTCTCGACACCAAATTTCGTCTTGCCAAAGATGAGGCTGCTTTCTCCCCCGGTGGAACGCAGGAGGGCACAGAGCGCTGCCATCTTCTGTTCCTGCGGAACCTGGTACGCAATCTGTTCAATACTGCTTTCCGTACCCGTGGCCGTGGGGATATCAACGTTGACCGGATTGCTGAGGAATTTTTCCTGGAGCGTCGCGATCCAGCCCGGCATGGTCGCGGAAAAGAGCGCCATCTGTCGCGTATCCGGCGTGGTTGCCAGTATCGCTTCGATAGCTGGCGCGAAACCGATATCCAGCATCTGGTCCGCTTCGTCCAGGATACATATCCGCAACTGGTTCAGTGCGAAATTGCCACGGTCAAGATGATCCTGCACGCGTCCCGGTGTACCGACGACAATCTGCGCGCCAGATCGCAGCGATGAGATTTGATTGCCATAGGGCCGTCCTCCCACCAGCAATGCCGTCGCAAGCCGCCGACTGATCGCCAGCTTGCCCAGCACAGTGTTTACCTGAATAGCCAGCTCGCGCGTTGGCACGAGCACCAGCGCCTGTACAGCACGCTTATCTCTGGCTACCCTTTCTACCAGGGGAATACCATAAGCGAGCGTCTTCCCCGAACCGGTTGCTGATCGCCCCACCAGGTCTTTCCCGGCAAGCAGTGCCGGAATGGCCTCGGCCTGAACAGGCGTAGGCTCTGTAATCTCCATACTTGCCAGCGCCCTGCGCGTGGTGGGTTGCAAAAGAAAGTCATCAAAAGATGGCATGAATAATCCTTTCGGCCAATGCGCCCCTTGTGGACGCGCTATAGCTCGCCTCCCGGCACCGCGCCGGCGGCGAGGATCAGGAGCAGGCCGCAGGTTACGGGAGCAATGCCGGCTCGACTGATAGCGGTATGGATGTGCATGCAGGAGGAATGTCTATAGAGGATTGCTCAGCGCTCTTTAGCGTCTTTACCGGGAACAGGGAATGCTAGCAGCCTGTCCCATGCCATGCAAACAAACATAACTGCGCCAGTGTACAGCTTCAGAGGCTCATTGTCAAGTCGCTTTTTTGCACTCGTCGCCACCTGCGGTGGCTCCCCGGAGGACAGAAGAGGAGGCGGAGTCCTGCGGACTCCGCCTCCTCTTCTGTCCTCCGGGGCAAAGCTTCACAGGGGAGGGCCGGCAGCGGGATGCATTCTAAGGTTGATTACTGCAAAACGTCGCGGCGTATAAAGAGGATGGTCGAGATTGTCCAGAGGATAAGCGCCCAGACCAGCACGACGATCAGCGCGTGCAGTGTAGTAACGGGCACGCAGCCCGCGCCGGCGGGGGTACAGGCGATCACGCCGTCGAGCCGGTTGAGCGTGCTGGACAGGAAGCCTGGCAAGAAATTGGCGTAGAAGGCGTTCAGATTCGGCGTGAAGAGGAAGGTAACGATCTGATTGCCAGTCTGCGAATGAATCGATCTGCCAATAACGGGCAGGATCTGCGCGGCGATATCTTCGCCGATCAGGTAGCCGAAGCCCGCCGCGATGCCGAAGGTCGCGGAGCGCGCGATAATACTGATCGTTGCTCCAAGCAGCATGCAGAAGAGGTAGTTTTCGTAGGTACCGACCATCATCTCCAGCAGATAGATTATCGTTTGCCTGTTCATGTTGAGCAGCGTTGGCGCGGGCTTATGGATGAGCATGAGCAGGTTCACGAGCAGGCAACTGAGCAGGAAGCCGAACAGCACGAGGGCGAAACAGACGATAGCGAGCGCCAGGTATTTCGCCAGCAGGTAGCGTGCACGCCTGACGCCGCGACTGAACACCAGCCTGATAGCTCCGCTGCTGAATTCGCCGCCGAAGGTCAGCGCACCGAGCGCCAGGGCAATGAATTCGCCGCCGCGCCGCCCCGGCGTCATTGGCTGGCCGATGGCGCGGCTCAGCGCGTCCGGGCCGCCCAGCAGGTGGCCCGTCTGAAAGCCATCGGGGCTTTTCATAGCGTAGTAGACCAGCACTGCCCAGGCCGCGATGACAAAAAGCAGATCCAGTGCGAACAGTCCCCACACGAGCGGGCGGCGGCGCATTTTGAATAGCTCGTTACGCATCAGCCGCCAGAGTCCCGGCGAGTAGACGCGCCCGGTTGGCGAAGAAAAGACAAAGGTCTGGTTAGACCACCTGATCTCGCTCATAAGCCGCTCTCCTGCTCCGTGAGTTCGAGGAAGATATGCTCGAGATTCTGCCCCTGGCGGTGTACGCTCTCCGGCCAGACGCCATTACGCGCGAGATAGTAGATGAGATCGCGCCCGCGCAGGTCGGGCGCGTCGATAATGGCACGGTCCTGCCTTACCTCTACCGAACGCACCACCGGCACAGCAGTCATCAGGCGGCGTACCTCTGCGGGATTTTCGCACTCCACCTCCCAGCGCGCCGCCGCGTTCAACAGTTCGTCTACCTCGCCCACGGCGATCAACTGGCCTCCGCGAATGATGCCGATGCGCGTACAGACCTGGCGGATCTCGGCGAGAACATGGCTCGACATGAAGATGGTCTTGCCCAGGCCGGAGAGGCGGCGCACCAGTTCGCGTATCTCGGCGATGCTCGGCGCATCCAGGCCATTGCCCGGCTCATCCAGGATAATCAATTCGGGATCGGTGAGCAGCGCGGCGCCCACGCCGAGGCGCTGGCGCATGCCCGGCGAATAGGTCGAGTAGCGATCACGCCCGCGCTCGCGCAGGCCAACGAGGTCCAGAACATCCCTGACTCGTTCGGCGGTCACGCCGCCGGTATAGTTGCCCACGGCCACGAGGTTATCGTAGCCGCTGAGATAGGGCTGGAAGGCGGGCTGTTCGATCAGCGCGCCTACACGGGGCAACAGGCGAGGGGCATGTCTGGAAAGGAGCTGGCCGAAGAGACTGATTTCGCCGGAGGTTGGCCTGGCGAGGTTGAGCAGCATGCGGATGGTCGTTGTTTTGCCGGCGCCATTGGGGCCGAGGAAGCCGAAGACCTCGCCGCGCATCACCTCCAGGTTAAGATCTTTGACGGCGGTGCGCTTCCCGTAGACTTTAGTCAGTCCACGCGTCTGAAGCACGACTTCTTGCTGGGGAAGCTGCCGCGATAGCCCGATCTGCGGCATCTGCCATGTCGCCTGCGCCACGTTCGCCGTAGCCTGCTGAACCTGGGAGGCGCTGTTTCCATTTTGCGCTGTTAGCGACTCGCCTTGCATCCCTGGTGAGGGCATCATCTCCGTTGTCCTTACTTGTTGGGGCCAACAAAGCTTAGAGTACGTCTGATCGCTGGCACAATCGCGTGCTCGCGCCTGCGGCGCTCGCTTTATTTATTTGATAGTGTGGAAAATGCGCTGCGCGCATTTTCCACACTATCAAATCTGTCTACTGCGCGGCTCCACCGCGCGAACACCTGGCAAGGGCGCGAGGATCATGTGATTCTTATGATATCAACGAATTATAGACGGGGTTTTTTGAGCGCTGGAGAGAATGGGGACTTTCGTACTAGCCAGGTTGTCGAAGAGGTTCTCTTTACACCGCGCGCATTCGCCGTTTCTGCCGTCAGAAGTACACACCGAGGGCCAGGCAGCACAGGGCGCTATTAGCATCTTTATGGGAGAAGCCGCATATCTTCCCTATTCCGCGCCTATGACAACGTTTAAGCATAGTATCTCACGAAGCCGAAAAGAAAGTAAAGGAGATAGTACTCTTCTTATTATCCCAGACTGATAAATTAACTCTTGACAAGGCATTTTCATGGTATATAATATGGCCGCCATAAAAGGACAGGTCGCCAACAGGGCGGCCTGTTTTGTTGCATATGAATGCCAATAAAGAACAGACGCCGGGTTTTTCACTCTGGCGTCTGTTCTTTTTGGCATTCATTATCATGCTCAAAAAGGAGTGTCCATCATGACCGAGAAGCGTTCTCTCATCACGCTGTCCGAAGAACAGGCTATTGCCTGGTATCAACATCACCTGCTGGTTCTGCATGGCTATGCGCTGGCTCTGGCTTTGAAGGCGGGGCTGAGTCCGGCACAGGCAGCGATTTTTTTCGTCGAGCCGTGGCATAGTGATCGAGTATCCATTCGCGCTCAGGCCACTGCGCAGATTCTTGAGCAGCAGGCCAGGCAAATCGCGGAGGTATCGGCGCTCAGCTACGGCGAAGAGCATGTGCAATTAACGCAACAGGACCAGAACTGGCTGGTTCAGATCACGATTGCTGATCCTGAGCCGCTTGAGCGCTATGGAGCGTCGCCTGAACTCCACACGCAGTGGGTTGCGGAGCAATTGCGCCAGGTCTGCGAGCCAAAGGGCATTCGCTGTCGCGTCTGGCAGGACCAGGATAGGCAGTACATTCAGCTCTCTCTTCAAGCTGAACAATAGCCCGCTGCTCGCGCCTGCGGCGTTCGCCGAATAGAGAGCAAGTTGCGGAAAAATGCGCTGCGCGCATTTTTCCGCAACTTGCTCTCTATTGATTGCGCGGCTGCGCCGCGCGAACGCTCGCGAGAGAGGGCGAAGAAGCTCTGTCAGTGCGACGCGCTCATCATGGTGCCGTCGTACTCGCTGGAATCTACAAAATCGCAGGCGGAGGCGCTGGTCTCCCTGGGCAGCACGCGCCAGAAGAGGCCCTGCATGCGCTGCCAGTCGCCGAGAATGTAGCTGGCGCGCTTGCTGCGTGTCTTGCGGGCGTGCCACTCGATCACGGTGCGCAGCGCCTCTGCCTCGCGCGGATCTTCGACACGCAGCAGGTCGACCAGTTCGGTGTTGCAGCGCGGTGGGAAGCGATTGTCGATATCCAGCACATAAGCGACACCGGAGGACATGCCAGCGCCAAAGTTCTGGCCGGTCTCGCCGAGCACGACGACCATGCCGCTCGTCATATATTCGCAGCCGTGATCGCCCACGCCCTCAACGACGGCAAGCGCGCCGCTATTGCGCACGGCGAAGCGTTCGCCTGCGCGCCCGGCGGCAAAAAGCTGCCCGCCCGTGGCGCCGTAGAGCACGGTGTTGCCGAGGATGGTATTCTCGTGCGCGGCAAAGCTCGCCTCGGCAGGCGGCATAATAATGATCTGGCCGCCGGTCATGCCTTTGCCCACGTAGTCGTTCGCCTCACCGCTGAGGATCAGGCGCAGGCCGGGCACGCAGAAGGCGCCGAAGCTCTGGCCCGCCGATCCCTGGAAAGAGGCGGTGATGCTGACGCCAGGCAAGCCAGCATTGCCGTAGCGATGAGCAATCTCGCCAGCAAGGCGGGCGCCGACGGAGCGATCATAGTTGTGGATAACGTGCTGGGTGAGCACGCTGCGCTCACCGGCCAGCGCCTGCGCGGCCTCGACCAGCAGTTGCTCGGCGACGGGCGACGGCGGGACGGTCCTGTGCGCTTCGGAATCGAAGCGCTCTGGCAGGGGCACGAGCAGGCTATCAAGGTCAAGCTCGCTCTCCTCGGCATGGCGCAGCAGGTCGGCGCGTCCGACCAGATCGTCCAGCCGCGCTACACCCAGGCGCGCCAGCCACTCGCGCACCTCCTCGGCGACGAGGGTGAGATAGTTGATGAGATGCTCGGGCCTGCCAGCGAATTTAGCGCGCAGATCCTCGCGCTGCGTAGCTATGCCGGTAGGACAGGTATTGAGGTGACACTGCCGCGCCATATCGCAGCCGATGGAGACCAGCGCGCCCGTGCCGAAGCCGAATTCCTCCGCGCCCAGCATGGCGCCAATGACAACATCGCGCCCGGTCTTGAAACCGCCATCGACGCGCACACGCACGCGCTTGCGCAGCCCGTTGCGCACAAGCACCTGCTGCGTCTCGGCCAGCCCGCGCTCCCAGGGCATGCCGGCATGCTTGATCGATTGCAGCGGTGATGCGCCCGTCCCGCCGTCATGTCCGCTTATCAACACATAGTCCGCATACGCTTTTGCCACGCCGGCGGCGATGGTGCCAACGCCGATGCTGGAGACCAGCTTGACGCCGACACGCGCGCGCGGATTGACCTGGTGCAGATCATAGATCAACTGCGCGATATCTTCGATGCTGTAAATGTCGTGATGAGGCGGCGGCGAGATCAGCGCGACGCCCGGCGAAGTGTGGCGCAGGCGCGCGATAAACGCTGTCACCTTGATCGGCGGGAGCTGGCCGCCCTCGCCGGGCTTGGAGCCTTGCGCCATCTTGATCTCGATCTCTTCGGCGCGGGCGAGATATTCCGCTGTGACGCCGAAGCGCGCGGAGGCCACCTGCTTGATCTTGCTACCGACGGGGGCGCCGTTGAGCGTTTCGTGATACCAGTTGGGATCCTCGCCGCCCTCGCCCGTATTGTTGCGCGCGCCGATGCTGTTCATCGCGGCGGCGATGGTACGGTGCGCTTCAGGACTGAGCGCGCCGAGCGACATTGCCGAGATGACGAAGCGTGCGCGAATGGATTCCATCGGCTCGACCTGCTCCAGTGGAATCGGCGTGGTGGGCGCAAAGGTGAAGAGGTCGCGCAGCGCGGTTGGCGGGCGATTGTAGACCAGTTCGGCGAACTGGCGATAGTCTTCCATGCTGCCACTCTGCGACGCCTTTTGCTGCGCGCGCACGATAAGCGGGTTATAGGCGTGATATTCGGCATCGCGGCGGAAGCGGTAGCGGCCCAGGTCGGTGAGCTTGCGCCTCCGCCCGCTGGTATCCGGCACGGCCTGCTCCTGCTGGAGAGCCGCGCACTGCTTGATGATCTGGCTGGCTACTTGCTGCATGGTAACTTTGCCGGGATGCATGGCGGAGCCGGCGAAGCAGCGTTCGACGAATTGTGGATCGAGGCCGATCACCTCGAACTGGCCTGCGCCGATGATGTTGCGCAGTGTCGAGATGCCCATACGCGCCATCACTTTGCAAAGGCCGCTCTCAATGACATGGCGATAGCTCTCCACAGCCTGCGCCCGCGTCAGATGCTCCAGGCGCCGCTCGCCGGCCAGCGCGCGCACGCTCGCCAGCGCCAGTGTCGGCACAACGGCCTCGGCGCCGTAACCGAGCAGCACGGCGATCTGGTGCACATCGCAAACGGTCCCCGTCTCACAGAGCAGCGAGAGATGATCGCGCAGGCCGCGCCGGATCAATGCACGGTGCAGCCCACCCACCGCAATCGCCATCGGAATCGGCGCCAGTTCCGGCGTCGCGTCGTTATCGCTCAGGATGAGTAGCGTCACGCCCTCGGAGATGGCCGCGACTGCCTCCTGCTCCAGACGATCCAGCGCGGCCTCAAGCGCCTGTGGCCCTTCCGCGATGGGGAAAGTCGTGCTGAGTGTTCGCGCACGGAAATCGGGATCGTCCAGATTGCGCAGCGTCTCCAGTTCACTCTCGGTCAGCAGCGGCGTCTCCAGGTGCAGCAAACGCGCATGCTGCGGCGTTTCCATGAGCAGGCTGCGCCGGCGCCCAAGATAGCTGTCGAGCGACATGACAATGCGCTCGCGCAGCGGATCGATAGGCGGGTTTGTGACCTGTGCGAAACGCTGGCGGAAGTAATCGGAGAAGGAGCGCGGCTGCACCGAGAGCACGGCCAGCGGCGCATCATCACCCATGCTCCAGGTAGGTTCTTTCTTCTCGGTGAGCATGGGGCGCAGGATCATCTCAACATCTTCGTGCGTGTAGCCGAAAAGCTGCTGGCGGGCGAAGAGCTGGCCCGGGTCGGGAATATTCTCGTGGTCAGGAACGTCCTCTGCGGCGGGAACGTTCTCGTGGGCCGCTCTGGTAGCGGCCCCTACGGCGGCACGAGCGGGGCCTTCGACCTGTCTGAGCGTGGACAGGTGGATAAGATGGCTGTCGAGCCATTGGCGATAGGGCTGGCGCTGCGCCAGAGATTCTTTGATCTCGTGGTCGCGCAGGAAGACGTGGCGCTCGACATCGACGGCGACCATCTCGCCGGGGCCGAGCCTGCCCTTTTCGACGATCTCATGGGGCGCGCACGGCACCACGCCGGCCTCAGAGGCAACAATCAGCAGGCCATCGGCGGTGAGCGTATAGCGTGCAGGGCGCAGGCCGTTGCGATCCAGCGCCGCGCCGACAACGCGACCATCGCTGAAGACGAGTGCCGCCGGACCATCCCACGGCTCGACCAGCCCGGCATGGTACTCGCACCATGCCCGCTGCGCTTCATCCAGTTCGGGATCGTGCTCCCAGGCCGGGGGAATCAGCATCTGCATGCTGTGCAGCAGATCACGCCCGGAGACGGCGAGCAGTTCCAGTGCATTGTCGAGCTGCGTCGAGTCGCTGCCATTCTCCTGCACGACGGGCAAAAGGTCCTGTACGCTCTCTTCCCAGAGCGGGGAGGCAAACGCACCTTCACGCGCCTGCATCCAGTTGCGGTTGCCCTGGATCGTGTTGATCTCGCCATTATGGGCCAGCAGGCGCATCGGCTGCGCCAGAGGCCAGGCCGGAAACGTGTTTGTACTGTAGCGCTGGTGGAAAACGGCCAGCGCGCTCGTATAGCGGGGATCGGCGAGGTCACGATAAAAGCGCGCAAGCTGATCCGGCGCCAGCAAGCCTTTGTAGACCAGCGTGGTGCGCGAGAGGGAGGCGATGTAGCAGTCGGTAATGCCGGCGTCACGCAGGCGCCGCTCAATCAATCTGCGGGCGCGGTAGAGCGCTCTATCGTATGCGTCGAGCGTGAAATGGTCGGGCCGCGCCAGTAATACCTGCTCAATGCTCGGCGCGGTCTCCCTGGCGCGCGCGCCGGGAACAGTGTAATCGATGGGCGGAATGCGCCAGGACAGGAAGATAAGGCCGGTCTCAACCAGCGTCTGTTCGATGATGCGGCGGCTCTCCATGTAAGCGGCGGCGGCGCGCTGCTGCGCGGGCAGAAAGATCATACCCACCGCCAGGTCGTCAGGCTTCTCCAGCGCGATGTGCTGCCGCTCAAGCTCCTCAGCGAAGAGCGAGCGGGGGATCTGCGTCAGGATACCGGCTCCGTCGTTCGTCTCAGCATCGGCGTCCTGCGCGCCGCGATGGGTGAGACGGGCCAGCGCCGCAAGGGCAGTCTCTACGATAGAATGGCTGGCCTCGCCGGAGATACGGGCCAGAAAGCCGGTGCCGCAGGCGTCGTGCTCCCAGCGGCCCTCGTAAAGTGGATACGCCGGCTCAGAGATTTCGTGCTGATGCATGTGCATTACTCTCCCGGGAAGATTACACTATCGACTCGATCAGGAGGCGCCGGCGCTGGAGCCAGAGGGTTTCGACGATCAAACAGCGTTCGCCGAAGTCATTTAAAAAGCGGGAGGCGCAGGAGGGCAGCCGCCCTCCTGACGGAGTATGGGGCCGTCCCCATACATCTCTCTCCAGGTCCTATTGCATAGACTATCCAGGTCGGATGTATAAAAAGTACGCTGAATAGCGCACGTTGTCAGTGAATGGCAAAGGCCGGGAGCGTACCCTGAGAAGCATCATTGAGCGATGGGGAGCGACTTAGCTCTGAACAGAGGCGACGATACTATCTGCTTTGTTCGAGTATAGCATAAAGCGCGTCCCTCCAACAAGCTCTGAATATGTAAAAAATATACATACTCATAACAGCATTGTGGTCCTTTAGTGCAAATGGGTGGACGCTTGCTTATATGCTCCGCCAGATCTTAACGGTTCTATCGGCGCTGCCGGATGCAATAGCCTGACCATCGGGATTCCAGGCGACGGTATAAACGGGATCGCTATGCTCCTGGTATGTATAGATATGTTTTCCCGTCGCGGCCTCCCAGACCTGTACAGTCTTATCGGTACTTGCCGACGCGATCCTTTTCCCATCGGGCGACCAGGAGAGCGCCGAGACCGCTGTTGCCAGGTCTTTAGAGGATTGATAGGTCAGAGAATGTGCGGCAGTGCGCGCCTCCCAGATCTGTACGGTCTTATCCGCGCCTCCAGAAGCGAGCAGTTTCCCATCGGGCGACCAGGCGAGAGCATAGACGGCATCCGTATGCCCCTTATATGCGGCAACCATTTTCTGACTGACGACCTCCCAGACCTGCACCGTTTTGTCAACTCCAGCAGAAGCGATTAATGTGCCATCAGGAGACCACGCAACGGCGTAGACTGTAGCGGAATGTCCGGCGTAGAAGGCGACGAGCTTGCCCGTGGTAGCCTCCCAGACCTGGACGCTGTTATCCGCGCTCCCCGAGGCAACATGTGTTGCCTCAGGAGACCAGGCAACAGAAAGCACGCGGGCGGTATGCCCCTGATAGAGCGTGATCCGATTACCTGTAGCCGCTTCCCAGACCTGCGCCGTCTTATCCGCGCTCCCCGAGACGATCATGCTGCCGCTGCTGGCCCAGCTCACGCTAAATACGCTGTTCAGCAGCCCGCTGTGGCCGCGATAGGTATACAGGGTATCACCATTCGATGCGTTCCATACGCGCGCTGTTGTGTCCCCGCTGCCCGATACCACGTACAGCCCATTGGGAGACCAGGCGACAGCATAGACGGCCTCCGTATGACCGTGATAGGTAAAGAGCGTGGCGCCCTGCGGAGCTGCGGGACGAGAAGATGGCGTGGGAGATGGAGGAGCCGTAAAGCGCTCCGATGAAACTTTTTTGCCGGGCAGCGTCAGTACATACCATGTAAGCGCTCCCACCCCGGCCAGTCCAGCCAGCGCCGCACCCGCCCCGATGACGACCCGTCGCGGGATGCCGCGCTTCTCAGGAGGCACCTCGGGAGGCAGCGACGGTACATCAGGCGGCGCCCCTCTGCTGGCGGAATCCGCGCGCCGCGTCGGCGGCAAGGATCCGGCCGGTGCGACCCCGGTTTTTTCTTTGGAGGAATCACCTGGAGAGCGCCCGCAGGCAGAGGGCGGGGTACGGCGC
>Ga0209061_1002986_pt1 | contig 19510 bp, 28 predicted proteins | sample Coa_R1_10_FD_187157 | JGI IMG/M metagenome (GOLD analysis project Ga0209061, IMG submission 187157) | Surface soil microbial communities from Centralia Pennsylvania, which are recovering from an underground coalmine fire - Coalmine... | ecosystem: Environmental > Terrestrial > Soil >...
TTCGCGGAGAGTTCCTGAGGAGCTGGGTTTATTTCCTTCCTCCCTTATCCTCTTTTGCTTTGATGTCATGGCGTCAGCGGCGAATTGCTCTAACTAGCATATATTGTTACTTATCCAAAGAGCGATAGTGCCGCTTGTTTTGCTTGCCCCTCGTCCTTTCCTTCAGAGACCATAAGGGAGTTCGCCACTCTAACTCTAACGATAGTTAAGCCTTGCTGACTTTCGGGTAGATGTTTCTTGCCTTTTCTTGCTCGATACTATACAGAGAGACCTGCCAGGCTCTCTTTGGAAAGGAAAATCTTCATGATCTTTGACAGATCCGTAGAACGCGGCAAGCTCGAAAGCACAGCCCGTTTTTTCTTCCCCTTTTTGCGCAATAGGAGTGATATCTTAGCATTTCAAATTTTGATTTCGAAGCACTAAATTTCAAGAGAATACTATACTGTCTTTGAAACCAGCCTTCGAACCTATCTCAAGAATTCTTTCAACCAGCTCTTCCCTGCCAAGAAGGCTCTCGTCAAACTCTACTATGATCTTGTTCAGCATGACGAGCGGTCTAACAGAGTTCACACCACGCAATTTTTCGATCTCTCGCTTGAAGACCGGCGTGCAAACCACGCAATCAATGCTCAGAACTTGGAACGAGAGCTTTCTAGTCGTCTTCAAATTGGTTGCGTCGCCTCGAGTGGGAGGAGGATATTATCAAACGTGAGAATTGTGTATGGGCTTTAATTTGCGCGAAGGGGTACATTATGCTTTGTGTGGGAGTGACTAGGATGATCACCGACATGAATCCGGAGGTGGCATCGACCAATAAAGCAGCAGCAGAAAACTTTGCAGCATTCGTCATATCCATTGCAGGAGACACCCTGATTACTATCAGCTCGGTTCTTGGGTTTTCCTCCGCCACAACGGGAAGGCGCTACTATTTTTAGGGATTCGGAGGGATGATGGATGGTTATACGGGCTATTCCTCGCTCAACACTGGTTTTTACTCGATGATGGCTGGGGTAGAACTTCTCGGACTGGTGTCGGGCCTACTTGTCCTGACATTCGCTATCTTGATGAGATTGGGACCTGAGAGCGCAAGGGTATTTGGAATACTTGTCCTTGCATTTTCTTTCCTTAGTCTGATTGGAACTGGCGGATTCTTCATTGGTGCTCTGCTTGGTATACTCGGTGGCTTTCTAGCCCTAACGAGTAGCTACAAATTGTAAAGTCCTAGCATCCAAGTTTTTTGGCCGATCGGATCGACATGGTGAATCTTCTTCCCCTTGCAAATTTCCTAGCTCGTCTCGCAAATCGCTCCGCCTTCTCATTCTACGTCCTTCTTTTTTATGCGTTCGCAGTGTTTCGGTTCAAATTTTGAACTCCAGAGACCTTTGAAATATCGACCCATTACATAGTACACTCTATGCTACGAGTACGAGACTTGACGGTCGCATACAACAAGAGGTCAACTGAGGACCCGATCCTGAGAAAACTGAACTTGGAATTGAACCAAGAGAAGGCAGTGATAGTGGGACCGAACGGTTCGGGGAAATCCACTTTGTTCAAAGCAATCCTGGGTCTCGCCCCGATTTCTGGAGGGGCCGTGAAGCTATTTGGCATAGACGCGATGAGTGAAAGGCAGGATACTCGAGTCTCGACGAACCTGGCCGAGGTCTACAGGATTGCCTACGTTCGTGTTCGAGACCTCGTGAGCATCTTTGCAGAGCTGAAAGGAGGGAATCCTCAGGAGACTCTCGGGATGTTCAGAGATTTTGAACTCGAGTCGATACTCGGGAAGAAGGTTCACGAGCTCAGCACCGGGCAGGCGAAGATGTTCGGCAACATACTCGCTGTCTGCTTTTCCCCCAAACTCATCTTGCTCGACGAGCCTTTTGACAACGTGGACAATAGGAGGAGAAGAAGATTCATCGAGATTCTCAGGGGACTCGATGTTGAAACGGTAATCATCACACACGAGTTCAACCTCTTGCAGCGACTCGGAGACTGGGGTCTGTATTCCATGCTAGAGGGAAGGCTCTGGGGAAAATTCTCCGTGTCTCAACTAGACAGGCTCTTCATCACTCGAGGTGATATGAGGGATGCCCTTGGAGTAATGGACACGAGTTTGGGAAAACTCTCCGTCACTCTGGATCACGGCGACATCGCAGTCAAGACGGCGAGGAGTCTCAACGCAGTGCTGGGGGAGGTGTAGAAAGAAAATGTCGCTCCTCAAGTATTACACGAAGGGAATTCTCTCGAACAGAAACCTGTGGTTCTGGGGAGTAGCCTTCATGATCTTTTGGCTGTTCCTCTACGCGTTCAGCTTCGCGCAGGGCGTCCCAAAGACGCAACCAGCTTTACTAGAGTTCTCGGCCTTCTCGTATGGATCAATCGCTCTGTTTTCATCGAGCTCGCTAGCGATCAGCATCGCGTACTCGATTTACTATGCTAGTTCCTCGCTAGTATACTCGTTCCGATTTACGAGACTAAATCTATCGTCTTACATCGCAACTCTCATCGGGAGCTCCTCAGCACTCGGGATTATCCTAAGCGCCATAATGATCGCGTGCACCTATATCATCATATTCAGCCTCAAATTTGGCTTCAACCTGGCTCCGGCGAATCAATTAGGCGCTTTCGGAGTCTCGGCTCTGGCTGGTGTCTTCATGATGACGTTCGCATTGTTCTTGGTTCTGCTCGTGGTAAACTATGCGGGCCTGCAGAACATCAGCCTCGTAACCTTCATCCTGTTGATATTAGCCTTCGGGCTGGGTCTTGCGACGGTCAACTCTCCGCTGCCCACTGGTTTGCTTTACGGGTCGCCCTACAACGCAATACAGACACTTCTCTACACGACCTACTCTGGACTTGCCGCGCACGCCCAACTCAGTGATCCGACGAGCGCGATACTCCAATGGCAATACATGGTCGCATCCCTAATCGCGTGGATAGTCTTGCTCCTTGGGGTCGACGGTCTCCTACTCAGGAGGCTCAAACCAAGGCAAGCAGAAGAGGGAAGACAGATTTAGTTGTGGAGCACGACTCTTGCTGAGGCGGTGGGCACAGCACCTGTTGTCTGATGAAGATATCACAGCGGCAAAGCTCGGCGAAATCGCAAATCGGGCCCTCACCTTTCAGCGGTACATTTTCAGGAGGGCGTGGCGGACCTACTATGCGATCTGGGCCGCGGCGTTTGTTGTATTCGTCTTCGGCAACTTCCTCCCCTCCAAAAGCTCGTCCCACAGAGCCTAGCATGGGTCCCTTACGCCGTGCTCTATGCAGCAGTGGGGTGGGGCTCCGGGATCGCTACGGCCCTGATATTCAGAAATGCGCTCCGCACCTTTTTCCTTCGAAAGGCCACGAGACCCTATCAGGAGCGCAAGTATGCCCTAATTTGGGTCTGGTGGGTAGCCTTCTATGTCATAGTTTATTTGTCGTTCAACTTCCTTCCAAAGGACGCGCTTTCGATCCTGTACGCATTGCTGTCTTCGGTCGAGATTTTCATATACTATGGTCTCAAAATGTCCTTCCAGGACAAGATACCGATTGAGGGAAAACTCGTCCTCTGGTCATACGGTGTCTGCGTTGTCTCGAGTTTCTTTGTGTCTCTGTTCCCGAGCGCCTTCTTCTTTATCCTCGCGGTAATCTGGACAATCAACATCGCCGTGTGGCTATTCTGCGCGCTCTACTCCCTGAGACAAGCATCGGATGAATTGGCGGCGTTGGTGTATTGATGGAGGAAGGAGAGGAGGAAGCAAAGCGGCAACAGGTCACGGATAAAGACAGAGATCCGCCGTCCCGAGACACTTCTCTCTCTTCGTCACACACATCACCGCCGGGGGCAGGCGGCGCCGAGGACGCCCTGAAATCTCTGGGACCGTGTTCAGCGACCCGTGTCTCAAGTCTTCAACGCGGATACTGATACTTTTCTCACTCGCGCTCAACTCAAGACTCGGGTTCGTTGACCTGCTGAATCTGACGGGCACTGGAAAGGGGAGCCTGAGCAACCATCTGGAGAAGCTTGAGGCCGCGGGCTACATCAGGACAAGGAGCACCATGACTTTTAGTGAACCAAGAATTGTAGCTGAGATTACCGAAAAGGGACTTGAATCATACAAGACACTCGTGAAGACCATAGGGGAGCTGCGAAAATAGCGACTCACTTTTTTCTCTGATCCGAAGACTTGACCACTGTAACGGGTTCCAGAAATAGGGTATGCAAATTTTGGATTGCAACATGTTTCGATGGACTCTGAAAATTGCACTAGTGAGTTGTCCACTGTGCTCTAAGAGGAAAAAGAAGTGGAAAAAGTACGCTTCAATATTTATTATAACATTACAACTTCTTATCCAATTCAATTCAGGGCATGGTGGGGAGAGAGACATAGAACATGGCTTTGAAACGCGTCTCAAATTACTTGGGCAGATTCTGGACAGGGACCGAAGCTGCGTATGGAGTAATAATTGCTATGACATTTACGAGCACCCTGCGCGGCCTCAGCGATATCACATGGCAGGAACTCTACTCGACTGTTGTGTTTACCGCTCTCTTCTGCTGCATAGCTTGGGGCATCGCAGACGGCTTCTTTTACGGGTGGGAGCGTAACTTCAATACACGGATGCAAGAGAAGATTGTGGAATCGGCAAGATCTAGTGAGGACAAGAAGAAGGACCTCGCAATTTCGTTACTGCACGAAGAGCTTGACGATTCGATCATGGGTACATTCGACGCGCCGGTTAGGCAGAGAATCTACGAGAGGATAGTCGAGTATCTTTCAGAGACCGAGGTTGATGTGAAATAGCCTAGCGCGAGGATGTACCCAACGATAATATTCGGCACTTTCTTGCTGTCTGCAGGCGCTGGAGTAATTGTCCTGATCCCCTTATTCATTTTCAGAAACGTGCTGTACGCAATCACAATCTCCAATATACTGGGAGTATCCGTGCTGTTCCTAGTCGGGTTCTTCAGGCAGTACGAGAAGGGTTTCAGGAGAAGGGTGGCGGCAGGGACTGTAGCTGCTTTGCTTGGCGTGCCAATTGCCTTCATCACAGTAGTACTAGGCGGCTAACTAATCTCCGACTCTCTTCCTTTCACTTGATAACTACTTTTCAGGCAGTTGTGGAAGCCACTTCCTTCCCCACTCGCCCATTGCTTCGAACACACTCTCGAGTGCGGTTCCCGCTGGCGAGAGGGAATATTGTACGGTGAAGGGGCGAGTCGAGATGACCTGGCGTACAACTATTCGATTATGCTCTAATGATTTTAGAGCGGAAGAGAGGGTCTTAGAATTAATGCCAGAATACCTCAGAAGTTCGTTGAAGAGCTTCGGACCCTGAAGCAGGTACCTAATCACGAGCAACTTTGACTCGGAACCTATGCTCTCGATGGTCGCAACAGCAGGGCAGCCATCCTTCACGCTCACTTTGTCTTCGTCAACGTCGAAGATGCTCCCGCTCTTGTGAAAGGTGGTTCTCAGCTTCAATCTCGCTGCCATGCGCTGTAGTAAACACCACCAGGTTACCTAAGGGTAAGTTCTAGTTTATAGGCTTGATTATATCCACTAACTATAGAAAGTCAAGTGATCACTGCATGACAAATAACACATTGTTGTTAGAACCTTTCCTAGCGTATGTCCCCTACCTTGCACTCCTAGTAAGGGTAGTCGTTGGAGGCACATTGATGATCCACGGCTATCCCAAAGTAAAATCAAGAGAACAGAGCATGAATTGGATGAAGAGCATGGGGCTGCCGGGAGCAACTGCCTTGATTGCAGGAGTCTTGGAGTTCTTCGGTGGTTTGCTTCTGGTAGTCGGGTTGATTGTCCCAATAATAGGCTTCTTCCTTGCTATTCAATTCGCATCAATAATACTAATGAAGAAGAGCAGGATGAAGGCGTCGTACGTGAGTACTAGCAAGGTCTCTTTCGAGATAGATGCCTTGTACTTGCTCCTTGCCATCATCTTGATAGTTATTGGCGCGGGTGTGCTTTCGATCGACGGGCTGGTCGGCTACTAGATAGCAAAGAAAAAAAGGTGTGTCTGGATTGAATAATAGGACTTTGGCAGAGGAAAGGATAATCAAATTGCCCGCTGAGGCACGAGTCGGGCCTCCAATTTTGAGAGTGAAGGACCTGGATCGAGTGCTCGCCTTCTACCGGGATGTCCTAGGACTCCAAGTGAAGCGCCCTGGTCAGGATCAAGAGAGTGTAGAGCTCGGGTTCGGAGAGCAAATAGGAAAATTTGGCTCCGCAGCCAGCGATCCACTGCTTGTGTTGAAGTACGATCCTAGCGCGAAAGAAAACCCGCGCAGCTCTTCAGGCCTATATCACTTTGCTATCCTCGTACCTGACAGAAAGAGCCTTGGGCATGCATACTCGGCTATTGAGAAAAGTCGTCAGGTGCATTTCGACGGATTTGGAGACCACTTGGTCAGCGAGTCGCTCTACCTTCACGATCCGGAACACAACGGAATAGAGATTTACAGAGATAGACCGCGTAGCGAGTGGCCGCGCGACAAGGAGGGTCGTATCATGATGGACACTTTGGCATTAGACCTGCCAGCGATATTGGACGAGTCGTCGCGGGATGAACAGGAGACTTCGAGTGCATTCCCATATGGAGCGAGGATTGGGCACATGCACCTCCGCGTCACAAATCTAGAAAGATCAGTAAAATTCTATCATGAGAAGCTTGGACTCGATATTGTCTTGAATCTGTCGTCAATGGCTGCTGCGTTCCTCTCGGCTGGAGGCTACCACCATCACATCGGATTGAACACTTGGCACACTCTCGACGGAAAGCATCATGAACCAAGCGAGGCGGGGCTGGACACATTCACGATTGAGGTGCCCGCTGGTAATACCCCACTTCGCCAATTACGATCTCAACTTGAGAGTGCGCTCTTGCCCGAGACAAGAGAGCGGGAACTATGGGTATCCGACCCGGATGGCATTCCAATAAGAATCAGGTTCATATAGAATCCTCCCTTTCTTACGCAGATTTCCGGAGTGAGTAGTTCCACGAAGTTGCTTGTGCTAACTAAATTCCGAGGGAGGTCGTAGAAAAGATAGTGTATGCGATCACTAACACTACTCTATCTTTATCTGAAGTCCCCTCTTAGGTGGCTCACGTTTCTTCTTATCCAAGGTCACTTCTAAAATTCCGTTTGTGCAAGTCGCTCTTGCACTGCCCGGTTCGACCTCTGCCGAGAGTTCGATCTCCTTGAAGTATTTTCTCTTTTCTCCATCGACGCGAATTGTGACACTGTTCTCAGTTGCGTTAAGCTGAACGTCTTCCTTTTTCACACCTGGTAGTTCGGCAACAACTTTGATTTGTGCTTCCTCTTCTATCACGTCTACGACCGGTTCTCTCTCTGACCTGAGCTCCCTGGCTGGTCGGCCCAGAGGTAGGCCGGGTTTGATGTTTCCAAATTCCCTGATCACTGGCTTGCCATCCGGTCCTACTGTGACAGAATAACCGTAGACAAATGGCCCAAATTCTCTAACGACACCCTCCTTCGAAGGCCTCTCGCGGACCAATTCCTTTGGGGCATGTTCCGAAATCCATCTGAACTCCTCTTCGAATTGGCGATCGAGCTCACGCATGAATGCCTCGGGATCCTCGAAAATACCCCGGAACGGAGGTAGTCTTCGACGCCTTCCCCTCATCCAGTCTTCCCATCGGTCATCTGACATTGTCAAAACAGATACCTTCCTTCCTCGCTTCCTGCTTTCCTTCCTTCAGCTCTCTTTTAGACCGCTATTGTTTCATTTAAGTTATTACTAAAATTCTCACCAGTGTAGTGGTAATAGCTGCGTGTTCCCATTGAGCGCTCGATGTTTCTTACCTTCTTTCTTTGGAGCTAGACGTTCTCATTCGCTCGGTGAATAAAGGCAAAGAAGACAAGCTTTAGGTGAATGTCTTCCCAATGTAAACATCACTGGTGTCTAGCTTTACATTTTGGAGAAGAAGGAGAAAAAGAACTACGATCTAATAATAGTAGGGACCGGTTCTGCGACAAACCTCCTCGAGCCTCTAATCGAGCACAATCCGAAGATCAAAATTGCGATAATAGACAAGGACGAGACCGGAGGCATCTGCCTCACAAGAGGGTGCATCCCCTCAAAGATCCTGCTCTATCCAGCAGAACTCGTGAGAGACATCGAGCGTGCTCGAGATCTAGGCGTGGAGGCCGAAATCAGTAAGATAGACTTTCAGAAAATCATGAACAGGATGCGCTCCTTGATAGGGAATGACATAGAATCTATCCGTCGGGGACTATCAAGTTCTGAGAACATCGACTACTACCAGTCCGTCGCAGAATTTGTCTCCCCTTACACGATGAAGGTTGGTAGCGGAGATAACGAGACAATCATTTCATCGAAGATGTTTTTCCTCTGTCTAGGCTCAAAGACAATAATCCCACCGATAAAGGGCCTTGAGGAGGCAGGCTACATCACGAGCGACACAATCCTCAAACTCACTACGTTGCCTAAGAGTGTCGTGGTTGCAGGCGGAGGATACATTGCTGCCGAGTACGGGCACTTTCTCTCGAGCATGGGATCTGACGTGACAATAGTAGGGCGAAATCCAAAATTCCTCCCAGAGGAAGAGCCAGAGGTCTCTGAGCTTGTAAAGGGCGAGATGCAAAAACACATCCAAGTGATCACAAACCATGAAGTCAGGGAGGCCAACAAGACGAAGAATGGGACGAAGCGGGTGACAGCTTTCGACAGACAGAGCGGGAAGAAAAAGGAGATCGAGGCGGAGGAGATCATGATCGCAGCGGGCAGGGGTCCGCTCACGGATATATTGCACCCGGAGAGAGGCGGAGTAAAGACGACCAAAGATGGCTGGATCCAAGTCAACGAGTACCTCGAGACCTCCCAACCAAACGTGTGGTCCTTCGGCGACGCCAAGGGCAGGTACATGTTCAGGCACGTCGCAAATTACGAATCCGAGATCGCTTACTACAACGCGATTTTGAAGCAGAGAATCAAGGCGGACTACCACGCAATACCCCACGCCGTCTTCACTTATCCTGAGGTGGCAAGCGTCGGAATGGGTGAAAAGGAGGCAGTGGAAAAGTTCGGTAGCGATAAAGTCCTGATTGGCTTTTACAAGTACGAAAACACGGCGAAGGGCGAGGCGATGAATGTCAAGAACTACTTTGTCAAGGTCATCTTAGACGCCGACCAGAAGATCTTGGGCGCTCACATCGTCGGCCCAGAGGCCTCGGTCCTGATCCAGGAAATCATCAACGTGATGTATGCGCCGACTCAAAATGCCGAGATAATTAACCGGGCGATACACATCCACCCTGCATTGAGTGAGGTTGTCCAGAGGGCGTTTTCATCATTGATGCCGGTTGAGCACTACCACGAGCATGTACTCGCTGAAAAGAAGAAAGATTAGGAGAGATTTTTTCTACCTTTATCTCCAAAAGTGTGTAATGAATTTTGCTAAGTCGCACTCTATCTTTCCTCCCGAACAAAAATCGTAGAAGGCTTTTATCAAAGTAGGGCGATCTATCACATTTACGGTGAGACGACAAAGAGTTGTCAAGCTACAAATTTAGGTGCAAGGATATCGGAATGAAGGACTGCGACTTTGAATTGAAGGGCGCATCTTCAAGGGACGAAGTAATGCAGGAGGCCTCGACTCACGCAAAGTACGCACACAACATGGAGACAATCACTCCGGACTTGGCAGGCAAAGTGGACTCTGCAATAAAGAGCTAGACTTCGCTGGTGGGCGAGGCAGACCCTTCCCCCGCTACAAGATGTACTTTTTCAAAGGCACGTAGAGCTTCTGAGCCGGGAGTGTGCAACTGCTTACAACAGTCAACAGTATCGGCGATGGAGAGCGTAATGCCTCTCAGAAGCATTTTTGGATTTCATGAGTATGCTCTCGGCTGAGCGTACAGTCTATTTCCGGCGTATAGGTAGGCGCTAGGTTATTCCTACCTTACCAGGCGGGGCTTCTTGCGCTAAAGCGATTCTAAAGCTGATTTGTAGGCAGCGAGGTGGGTCTTTTCATCATTTCGTATTTCCGAGAACCTTTCTGCGACTGCTAGATCTCCGGCGGCTTTCGCCTCTTCCGAAAAGTCCTTGTACATCGTCGTGACTTCGTAAGACTCTCCATCTATCGAGTCCTCGAGATTCTTTTCATCGTTTCCAACCAGTCCGAAAAGTTCTGCTTCTTCCGCAAAGTGTTCGAATCGTTCCACATTGGCAGTCTTCTCGAAGAGCTCTGCCAATTTCGCATGTCCGTTCTTCTTTGCAGCTTCTGAGAAGAGCATGTATTTCACATATGCAAAGGCTTCTCCATGCATGGCTTCTAACAGATGTTCGCGCGTCTTCTCGCCTAGAGGTCTTTTTCCTTTTTCGACTAGAGTCCTTGACATTTCGACATCACAGTCCAAGAAAACTAGATCTCGGAGCCCGTATAAAAGACGGGGACACGGTTATCATTTGTGATAATCAGATAACAAAGCTGGAAGACAAAGTGACTCGTCCAACGATGAGCGGGCGCCTACTCATCTTAGCGTTTGCGTGAAATCGCTTTCGTAATGAACGACTCGCCTTGGCGTTGGAGAAGGAGACGATGCTCATGCCTTCGAAGGGCTCGAGCACAGATCCGGGATGGAATTGGATAAACGGACTTCTATTTTTTTCTCTCGCTCTCACACCCCTTTTCTCCAGATTATCCAAGGAGTTGAGCGTACTAATTCCAATGGCTTAGTGGTACGGAGAAGCGGACGTCCCCGGAGGTCCTATCTGAGCCCTAATTTTTGATTCGATCATGGACTTGGGAACTGCTCCAACAATCCCATCGACGACTCTACCATTTTTGAATATCAAGATCGTGGGAATGCCCTGCACTCGATATTGAGAAGATATATTGGGGTTTTCATCCACGTTGAGCTTGCCAAAGGTCACTTTTCCAGCGTATTCTCTGGCTAGCTGCTCAACTACCGGCGAGACCATCCTGCATGGACCGCACCAAGGAGCCCAGAAATCAACGACTAGAAGCTCATGTCGCTTCAGAGCATCAAAGAAATTCGCCTCGCTTAGCTCGATTGGACTCGTGACAAGAGGCCTGCTGCCACTGTTGCTCTCTTTGCTGCTCTCCGCAGACAGGGTTTTTCTCTGCATCAGCTCGGCGAGCTTCCTCTGCTTTATCCTTTCAAGTTCCGGATCGGCCCCTGTTTCGCCTTCTCCAAACGACATTTGTGAGATCTATACGCCTCTCGCAGAATGTACAGAGACGTAGATCTATATTTGGGGTTATCTTACCCTGTTTGCTTCTGCGCACGATCCTACTGGAACCATGAGGAAAGCAATTGCAAATTGTGAACTCGTTGATTTCAAATTACACTCAAAAGCCATCGCAACGCAATCGGACTCCTGCGGCAAGGAAAGAGTGATGGACAGGGAATTTCTCCTTTCCTAGTTTGTCCTCGTTTGCGTTGATTATCATAACTTACAGATGAAGAGAAAAGCGAACTTTGACGCCGGAGAGCCCTTTATGGTGCAAGTTCGACTCCGATTATCATTGATGATAATCGTACTCTCCTCTTAATAACAACGCTTACGTTTTCTATTAATCTGCGGGAGATGAAAGGAGAGGGCATCATGCAACCTCAACAAATTGCAAAAGGAGAACTTCTTGGGGAGTTTCGCGGCAAGGCTGTCTCGACTACGATCAAAGAAGTCACTCCGTTTGGCATGAGATTAGAACAAAACATCCAAGGGGAATTTGTGGGAGCCAAGTATTCCGCTCGCCAGACGCAGACTACCGATCTCTTCCAGAGAATTGACGGGACTTACGAATACGAGACGAAGATATTTGAGCAAACAAACGAGGGCGACTTTGTATTGGCCGTTACTCACGGGACTGGAAAGATGACGGGGCCAACTACGCACAAGGGCGAAGGGGAAATAGTCCACATGGCTCAGTCGCCGAAATTCGCTTGGCTGAACAATCTCAAGTGTAGGGTCGAAATGACCGGCGACGCGTCGACTGGAGAAATCTCCGGCAAAGTCTTCACACTCTAGGAGATAGAGAGAATAAGGTAAAGAAGAGGGCCTCTTCTCACTCTTCAATTTTTGTTGTTATGATCAGATTTCTATACCTGACTCGAAATGTGTGATTCGAGCGCCGCAAGCTGAAGTCCCTTTTCCGAAATCGATTTCATTCAAACTGTAAATAATCTTGCTAAATCACAATGGAATCTTGACATAGGCGGCGAACCTTTGTTTGATGCAAAGGCGTAGCCGCGATGACTGCTGGCTACGGTATAGACAACATCGCAGAGAAAGAAATCGGTACGATTCGAAACGGGGAGTTGTCCCTCTGTCTTTGGCCTGATTGCCTTGCTCTTTGGCGAGAGTTCTCTCCCTTTTCAGAGAGGAACCTCCTCTCCGCTCTCCGCGTCAACTATTCTGATTGCCTTGTAGGGACAGGACCTCGCGGCCTCGATTATCCTCTCGCTGTCGATCTCCCTTGGCATGACATCCCTCATCGCAAGAGGCGCGTCCCTTCCCCCCGCTCTCACGAGCCCGAGGTTTGATTCATCTAACGCAAAGACCTCCGGCGCGAGCTGGACGCAGCTCTCGGCGCCCATGCACACCCCCTGGTCTATGCTCAAGATGAGTCTCTTGTTATCCCTAGTCACGATCTCCTTATCCCCTCTCCTCTGGAGACCGTCGAGCTTGCTTGAGACGAGCCTCAGGATTACATCGGAGTAGTTCTCGTCCTTCCTCTTTGCCCACGTGAGTTTGTTGAAAGCCTTGGAGTTCAGCGTTACTATCCTTTCAGCTTCTTCCTGTTCACTTGTTAGTTCGGTCAAATTTTACAATCTCCACTTCCAGGATAGCACTATGTACGCAATCAGATAAAAACACCCGATACGATTCTCAAAGTTGAGAATGCTAGTTTGTGCATGTGAATTGCATATGCTGGGATTCTCCTACTGCCGAGTTAGCTTCATGATTTCGATCGAATGCTTTGAAGCGAACTCAATAATTGCTTCTCTTATCGTTGACCCTCCAACTTCTTCGATCTCATATGTGACCCTCAAGGTCGGCCTCCGGATATGCAAGAACTTTGCGAGGTCGACTGGCGTGCCTACAATTACCAAATCGCACTCTGCCCGATTGATTGTCTCCTCGAGTTCTTTCCTTTGCTCCTCGCTATATCCCATCGCCGGAAGGACGGGCCCAAGGTGCTTGAATTTCTGGAAGACTTCCTTGAGCGAGCCGACGGCGTATTTTCTCGGGTCGAGAATCTCGCCTGCTCTAAATCGAGTTGCCACTTTGTAAGCCGCGCCAGTGGACAGGCCTCCGTGGGTTAGTGTAGGCCCATCCTCGATGCAGAGGACTCTCTTTCCTTCAATCGCTTCGGAGTTTTCGGCACTGTCTCTCAGATTTGAAAGTATGATCTTCGTCCTTGGGTTCAATGCTTTCAAGTTAGCAAGAATTTGTTCGGTGTTCTCCTCGGGCGCCGCGTCCACCTTGTTGACGATGATATAGTCGGCCATCCTCGCGTTTGTTTCGCCTGGGTGGTAGGTCAGCTCGTGCCCCGGGCGCCTAGCATCCGCAACGACGAAAAGAAGATCTGGTTTCACGAAGGAGAAATCATTGTTTCCACCGTCGAAGATTACAATGTCTGCTTTCTCTTCCGCGAGTTTCAAAATCCTGGAGTAATCCACGCCGGCGTAGACCGGAAAGCCGTTTGCCAGGTGGGCCTCATACTCTTCCCTCTCCTCGATCGTAGTATGGTATCTTTCGAGGTCATCGAAGGAAGTAAACTCCTGCACGGCCTGACTTCGAAGATCTCCGTAGGGCATAGGGTGCCGAATTATTGCAATGCGGTACCCCATGTCTCTAAGCATGCGCGAGATCTTCCTCACAGTGGGACTCTTGCCCGCGCCAGTGCGGACGGCGCAGACTGCGACGACAGGCTTCTTTGAGACGAGCATCGTGTCCTTCGGGCCCAGAAGGGCAAAGCTCGCTCCACTAGCTAGGGCAATAGAGGCTTTGTGCATGAGTTCGACATGCGAAACGTCACTATAGGAGAAGACGACCTCGTCCACCTTGAGCCTACTTATCAAATCAGGGAGTTGCTCTTCGGGGTAGATTGGGACCCCGTCGGGATACCTGGGGCCCGCGAGTTCGGCAGGAAACTTTCTGTTTTCAATACCCGGGATCTGGGTCGCGGTGAAGGCTACAACCTGGAACTCTGGCTTGTCTTTGTAGTAGGTAAGAAAATTGTGAAAGTCTCTTCCTGCCGCTCCGAGTATGATTACTCTTCGCACGATAATTTAGACATCCCTCTCAGAATAATCAAAGATTGGCATGACCGAATATTAATGATAGGAATACAATTCTCACGATTGAGAATCACATACCGTGTTTTCGCTGTACTCTCGTTCTTGGCCGTTCCTCGGCTTTGAGGATCGACCGCCTGCCACAAGTTTCTTACTTTCACCGACTAAACCTAAACTAGACCATTTGTTTTGAGTACGATTCTTTCATAAAACGACTTGCTCAATATGAAATCTCTGATCGTGCCTTGATAGCAAAATGCCGTATGATGCGTGCGCGATTATCTATCTTCTCTTTTTTCGCTTCATATTTTCGTGGTAAAACTGTAGCTCTTATGCCGGATTGTGTTCAATAGTCTGGGGCCTTTTCCAGACTTGCGCACAACTCTATCTCAATTTCTTATTATCATCTTTGGTGATCAGCTTCTTCCATAAATCCCAGCTAGTCGCTAGATCAAACCTAGTGCATCTTTAACGCAATGACTGAGGGTGCTTCGGTGAAACCACTGCACGGTGAAGAGACCATTGTAGCAGTTCCATCAAGAAATCGCCGCGTTGGCTTGTTTCTTGTATTCCTTGTCTGCGGCCTCAGCCTTCCCGCTCTTTCCGGCTGCTGATCTTCCCCCTTCTCTATGATTCCCTCAAGCTGGGACTGGGTCTACAGGGTTACACTTTCGACGGCGTTCCTTCTCCTGACACTAGCATCAATGAAGTCAGGAGGATACAAGAGCTACCGGAAAGCATTCTTCTCCTTCTTCATAGCCTCTTTCGCCCTGAATCTTCAAGCGCTTAGCAGTTTCCTCAATTTTCAGTCAACTTCGATCAACAATATAGTTCTGAGCATGCTGGCGAGCACTTTGCTCGTCGTAGTTCCAATCATTGCATTGTCATTGGGCTCGGGCGACAGTCTTTCGATGATTTTCTTGGCGAAGGGGAATCTCAAGCGCGGACTCCTGGTAGGTTCGGTGGGATTCGCCGCGTTCGCAATAATTTCAATTCCCGCAGCCATGCTCTTGTATCAGGGCAAGGATCTGACAGTAGCCAGAGTGAGCACCTGGGCGTTCCCCCTGCTCATCACCGTATTCTGAAATGGATTTAGAGAAGAGTTACTTTATCGTGGTCTATTTTTGAAGAAATATGATCCGCTGCTTGGATCGAGGTCGTCCAACGTTCTGCAGGCGATAATTTTTTCATTGAGCCATACCGTTGCCGGTAGAGGGGTTATAGCGTATACCTCGTACATGCCTGTCCTAGTTGTATTCACACTTGCGCTGGGCCTAGTCTGGGGATTTCTGATGCAGAAAACTAACAACATCTACGGATCTGTTTTGTTCCATGCGGGGTCTGACTTGCCAGTGTTTCTTGGCGTTTTCTCAAATTTATCTTGAGACGCGTAGTTCGCAAAGCAAAGGGCTGTGAGAAAGGATAAGTGTAGAGAGAAGAGGATCTCCTTGTGTGAAGCCGTACCCGCTAGATTTGATCTAATTAAAATATGATTGTACGCGCATAATAGCGCCGAAGTAAGACTAAAGGCGTAAAAACAACCAAAAGTAATTCGATTTTTGGCAGTGCGAGGCTCGAAGGGGAGGACCACCCGTCTCCCTCTATATCCTATCATGGAGTGTGCAATAGAAGAAATTGTTGAAACATCGCTTTCACGGAATATCCACAGCAGCTTCTGCTACGGTTGTGATAATAACCATAATAGTTGTGATAGGAGCGGTCTCGATTGCCAATATTGCGATTTCAGCCCAGCATCCCGCAGGCCAGAGCAGCACGCTAACTTCGACCACTAGTACTTTTGAAAGCGAAAGTCGCTTGGCCGTCAACGCGGTGAACCAGACTCCGACCTCGCGCTACTTTACCCTGACCTGGGAGCTCTCCCCCCAGGCCCATCAGGACAGGTTCACACCGTTCAACATGATCGTCGCGCAGGGCGACACGGTTCATGTTACATTTATAGTCAATGATTCGGTCGCGCATACCTATACCATCGGGCCGCCCTACAACTACCAGATCAACGTCAGCGCCCCGGGCCTTGTGAACGACCTGACTGGGCAGAAATTTACGCAAAACTCTTTGCATGACTCTCCAGGCGTTGTGATCAGCGGGACCCCGGGGAATCTGACTGGATCTGGCTCTTTTGTCGCAAAGTACCCGGGTGTTTTTGAGTACTATTGCGTATACCACGTGCAAATAGGAATGTTCGGCTACCTAATTGTCCTCCCGAACGCGGCCTATTCCTCAAACGAGACGACGACGACCAGTACGTCTACAGCAACAAGTGCTATAGGACAAGTGAGCATCAAGTTTGGCTCGGCAGCAAACACGACCTCGGTCTACTTTTCGCCGCAGGTCATTACCGTAATCATAGGCAAAAACAACACGGTCACCTGGGTGAATAACGACATTGCACCACACACCGTGACGAGTGATACTCCTGGCCAGTTTGACTCTGGTCCGATAAACGCGGGAGAGAGCTGGAGCTACACTTTTACCACTCCCGGGACCTACACGTACCACTGCTCATACCACCCGTGGATGCACGGGACGGTCATAGTCGAGCAGGCGAGTGGAAGTAGTAACTCTACGACGTAACTCTCTTTCTTGGCCCTTTACTTGTTGGCCGCAAGCAATGCAAAAGAGCGCCTGCCCATCTTTACGAGTGGGCCAACAAGGAAATTAAGAAGGATCGTCACAAATGGCCATCTGGTTCGAGACAAGCCGCTCGGATCTAGCTTGGCATTCCCTCCCGCATTTCATTTCATTTCAACCCCTCTGCGGCTGTTGATTTACCATTGGATTCTTTGCCATTTGGTCCCACCTCATGGCCATAAAAGTTCCAGCGATAGTAATTCCATAGATGCCCATTGCTACGACGAAGTGAATCCAGGCAAGAATTGAACTTCCGGTTTGCAGCGTTTCAAACCCAAGGATTATTTGGATTACGATTAATGCCACGAGTCCTATCGACATTCCTCTCAGCGGTCTTAAGGCAGGTTTTGAAACCAGAACGACGATCATTGTGGCAAGGGCCAGGATAAAGACGATGAGCCCGGTTATGATGTGCGATACTGCACCGATGAAATCGAATGTGAGCAGCCCGCCGAGTAGAAGCTGGATGAACACTACTATTCCTGTGACTCGGAAGAGAAGGGTGCCGAGTTTCATCTCTACCACCTTTCGAGGTCCTTCCTCATCTGCTCGTACTGCTCCTTTGTGATTTCTCCGCGGGCAAATCTTTCCCTTAATGTTTCAAGAGCTGGGTCGTTGTAGTAGCGGCCAGAGTTCCACCAGTATCCCCACCCCCACCACCATCTGAGGAGAAAGAACCCGAAGAAGAACAAGGGAATGAGAATCCACCACCACCCAAAGAAAAAGAAGAATGGCGGATAGCCAACGAGTGAAAATCTTCCAAATAGCGCGAAGATTACAACGAGCGAGGCGATGGCAATTATCACTGCGGCGAATACCAAAGCATCTGTTTGTCTCATTCGCCTAAATTGTTGGGAGTCTGATTCCATATCAAATTCGCACCTCTCTTATTTGGAAGAAACGAGTGCAACTTTGGGTGAGGACGACGATCCTTCTGCGGCGCTTGCTACCTTCTCGAGAGCCTCCTTGGTTCCTCCTTCGATCTGAGACTTTACAAAGCCGCGGGCGAAGACCGGCACACCGGAGAACTGAAAGTCCCATTCGACATCAAGTTTCGTCCTCTTTCCATCCTTGCTTGGGATCAGTCTCATTTGCCTGGATCCTCTCAACGGGCCCTTGGTCATCGTGAGGTCTATGGATTCTTTTGGATTGAGTCTGATTGTTTGTCTTCCTTCGTTTCCCATGAATCCGACCTTCACTTCGCGCTCGACGAGATTTTCCTCTTTCCTTACATTGCGGATGGCGTTGAGACCTGACCAATAAAGAGGATCGTTGTCCACATCGGAAACGATCTCCCAGACTTTCTCCGCTGATGCATTCACTTCACAGGTCGCTTTGATAGATACCATGATTCTCATCACATACCCCTAAACTATCAGAGGGTGTTCTTCTTAACCCGAACCCAAAGATGCTCCGTGTTTTTGGACAGTCTCTTGTGGAAGGGAGAGAGTGTTCTCACAAGTACGTTCGAAGAAACAGAATTCGAAGACGAGACGAACTCGGATTTTGCGGGAGAGTCTTAAGAAGGGGGCGGCTTTTCTTTGGCCCTGATTACCTCAAGGACGCCTGTTTGAAGGCAAGGGTTATTTCACAGAGGTTTCCTATTCTCCCAATTAGTTATCGCCATGCAGGGCCCCGCAACCGGCAACAACAAAGAGACCAAAAACGAGAAGAAGGACAAAGCCCCTACCTTTCCCATAGATCTTTTGTCAACCTTTGCATCCGGTATCTTGACGGCCAATGTGAGCGGCATCCCGCTTCTCAAGATCGACGCAGAATCAAGATCCGTTGGAGTTGAGGCGACAGGAGTAAAGGAATGTGGTATCAGACTTTCAAAAATCGTCAGACTCCCGAAGGGGGGCGGAGGGGTCGTGGAATTTGTGAAGAGCTCAGAGTCGGCGGCACGGGAGCTCTCCGAGAATGGTTGGGAGTTGTCACTCTACGACAGAGGTAGCAGAATAGTCAGCATAGGAAGAGGTGCCTCGAAGCTGACAGGATATGTAAACATCAATCCCCTAAAGTTAGGGAGACTATTGAAAATTCTCTGAAAACCTGCCTGCAGGCGGGTGCGTCACTGCTTACTCCCTTGCCATTGCCGCGACGTTTTTGGCTGAGAGTGCCTGCTTCTCCTCACTAGACAGCTCTCTCATATGGACTGACAGAGTGACCGTCCCGTCCAATTCGACACCAACCTGCTGCATCCCTGGCACCCTCAGCGTTACCCTTTGGAAGTTCAACTCGAGCTGTGAATGTTTGTCCGCTAATGCTTCTATCAAGCCCTCTAGCATCCCTTCGACCTCAGCAACCATACTTCCTCCTGCGCCCCCTTCACCCACTTTCTTCTGTGTTGCGCTCATGGGCTTTGAGAAATATTTCACGTATATTTAGGAGTTGCATATCTTTTGCACGGTACCGTCAAGTTAAGCCCAGTAAGATAAAGGGTTATGGCCAGAAGGACTGATCTCTCATGTTTTTGGTGATGACAAACACGGAAGACGAGTTCCTCCTAGCCACAACGGTTAGGAAGATATTTTG
>Ga0209061_1002987_pt1 | contig 19505 bp, 15 predicted proteins | sample Coa_R1_10_FD_187157 | JGI IMG/M metagenome (GOLD analysis project Ga0209061, IMG submission 187157) | Surface soil microbial communities from Centralia Pennsylvania, which are recovering from an underground coalmine fire - Coalmine... | ecosystem: Environmental > Terrestrial > Soil >...
CCTCGTCGCGAACGTTGTGTGGGCGGCAACGCGCGAAGGCTCCCGCTGGCTCACACGGTCGCATATCACGGGGTAAGTGCGGCTTCATGGTGTTGCGCCCAGCGGCCCGTGCCCGCGCGTATTGGGGGAGCGGTGCGCGTCTTATCTCGGCGGGCGTTGTAGCGGTTGGAGCCAGGCACCGCGAGAGGCATGCGAGCAGGCAGACGTCGCAGCCTCCTAACGGCAGGTGTCCTGGTACGCGTGAAAGAGGGCGCGCAGGGGGGAACGCGTCACGTTCCCGCCTGCGCGATACCGGCGTTCTCCTGGCCTGCCGGCTCAACCCTCGATGACGCCGGCGGCCATAGCCGCCTGCCTAGGAGGCGTGTGGCATACCGGCGGCACCGGGAGGCGCTTAGCCTTTGATCACCCCCAGCGGCCGTAGCCGCACCACGGTGCGTGCCAGACCGGCCGTTTGCAGCGTGCCAACCACGTGGCCGGCGTCTTTGTACGCCTCGCTCGCCTCTTCGGCTAGCGCGGCACGGTTCGGCGTCTTGACGATGATCCCTGCCTCGGCAAGGCGCGCGGCGATGCTCACCCCCGCCAGCAGGCGCTTGGCCGCGTTGCGGCTGAGCACGCGCCCCGCGCCGTGGCAGCTCGAGCCGAACGTTTCCTGCATCGCGCCCGGCTCGCCCACACACACGTACGACGACCGCCCCATATCGCCCGGCACGAGCACCGGCTGCCCCACGTCGCGATAGGCAGCGGGAATCTCCGGATGTCCGGCGGGGAAGGCGCGCGTTGCGCCTTTACGGTGCACGCACAGCTCGCGTTCCACGCCGCCGACGCGGTGCCGCTCGATCTTGGCCATGTTGTGGCTCACGTCGTACACGACAGCGATGCTCTCCGGCGGCAGACCGAAGATCGTCGTCAGCGCGCGACGCACAGCGTGCGCGATACTCTGGCGGTTCGCCCAGGCGAAGTTGGCTGCGGCCGCCATCGCCCCAAGATATTCCTGCCCAACCGGCGATCGCACCGGCACGCAGGCAAGCTGCGGATCGGGCACGGTGATCCCGTAGCGCGCCATAGCGTCCTGCATGCGGTCCAGAAAGTCCTGGCAAACCTGGTGGCCAAGTCCGCGCGAGCCGGTATGGATCATCACGCAGACCTGGCCCACGGTCGCGATGCCGAACGCCCGTGCCGCAACGGGATCGAGCACCTCGGCAACCGCCTGCACTTCGGCGAAGTGGTTGCCTGAGCCAAGCGTTCCGATCTGCGGCAAGCCGCGGTTGCGGGCACGGACGCTCACCAGCTCCGGCCGCGCGCTCGTCAGGCAACCGCCCGATTCGATCATCTCCAGATCGGCGGGCAGACCGCGCCCCATCCGCTCGACCATCCAGACCGCCCCCTGTTGCAGCACCCCTTCGACATCCTGTGTCGAGAGCGGGGTAGCGTTGCGGCCCGCGCCGGCGGGGATATCGCGGCTGAGTTGCTGCATCAGCCGCTCCAGCCGTGGGCGCACCTCGTGCTCGAGTAAGGGTGTGCGCAGCAGGCGCACCCCGCAGTTGATGTCGAAACCGACGCCACCGGGGGAGATCACGCCGTCTTCGACCCGCGTCGCGGCTACGCCGCCGATGGGGAAACCGTACCCCTGGTGGATATCTGGCATCGCCAACGCGCGACCGACGATCCCCGGCAACGTTGCGACGTTCGCCACCTGTTCGACGCTGTCGTCGTTCGCCAGCACCTCCATGAGCGCGTCGTCGGCGTAGATGAGCCCGGGGACGCGCATATCCGGCTTGTACGTCTTCGGCAGCTCCCAGCGCACGGCATCGAGACGCTGGAGCGTGCTGCGCCAGTCGCGTGTTTTCGTCGCTGTGCTCATCGTCGTTTACCTCCCGACGGCGCTCCTCTCTATCACATGGTGAGAGCGCCGCCGCTTGTTATCTCAGATATCGAAGACAACGTGGATGCGCGTCTCGTCGGCGCCAAGCTCGACGCGGAGGTCGTGGTACGTGACGGCTTTGACCATCACGCCGCCCGCTTCGGATGGATCGGCGAGGTAGCGTCCGCGCACCCGCGCGTGCAGTTCGGGCGGGGCGCAGGTGTCGATCGCGGCCTCCTGCGCCACGAACCCCTCGGCGTCGAAATGGTAGAGCAGCTCTTCTAGCCAGGCGACGAGCAGGCTCTCCCAGCTACGCCCCTGAACGGCCACATCGAGCCCGGCCGACTCGCCCCTCCCTTGCCAGGCGGCCGGATCCGTGCCGAGGATGATCGCGAACATGCCCAACGCGGCCTGCGTGAACGCTCCCGCGGGCGTCGCATCCCAGGCCGCGAGGGCGATATCGGCCGTATGGTCCAGCAACCGGTAGCCGCCAGCCATCGCGCGGTCTCCGCACTATCCATGATGTGGCGGGGATAGATCGGGCGAAGCGCGTGGCTGAAAACAAGCAGCGCTAACGCGAACGCCAGGCTACGCTGCTAGCCTATCTCGATTGTAAGCCGTGACCTCTGCGAGCAGGACAGGCGATCGTCAGGCGGGAGCGGGTGCCTGGAGATGCGCGGCAAGGAACGCGCCGATACGCCTGATCGCTTGCTGCCCCTCGGGGAGGAGCACCGCGAAGGCCTGGAAAACGTGGATCATCTCGGGGTAGACCTCGAGTTCGACCGTACCACCCGTCTGTCGGATCTTCTCTGCCACGCGTAGCGTATCGTCGAGCAGCGTTTCGGCGTCGCCAACCTGCATGAGTAGGGGCGGTAGGCCCGCGAGATCGGCGTAGAGAGGTGAGGCATAAGGATCGCGGGTGTTGGTCCCGACGTAGTGTGCCGCCATCTCGCGCAGCCCTTCGCGGGTGACGATCGGATCGGTATCGGCACGGCTCGTCAGCGACGTGCCGGTGAGCGCGAGATCGGTCCAGGCTGAGAGGGTGACCGCGCAGGCGGGGAGAGGTACGCCCTCGTCGCGCAGACGCAGCAGCGTGGCGAGCGTCAGGCCACCACCGGCCGAATCGCCAGCGATGCCGATCGCCGCTGGTGGTATGCCCTGGTCGAGCAACCAGCGATACGCGGTGAGAGCGTCGTCGAGCGCGGCGGGGAAGGGGTGTTCGGGCGCCAGACGGTAATCGATCACCAGCAGACGAGCACCACTCGCCTGCGAGATGCGCGCCGCGAGGTCGCGATGCGTACGCGGCGATCCGATCACATAGCCACCACCGTGCAGGTATAGCACGGCGCTCTGGCCAGCATCGGGCGCGGCAACCCATTCGCCCGTGACGCCGCCAGCCTGGATAGGCGTCACCCGCGTGCCTTCCGGCGGGGACGCCGACACCGATTCGAGGGCGGCGCGCATCGCGCCCACGTCGCCAGCGAGCGGCGGGCGGCTGCGCAGGATGGCGAGCACGGTCGCAAACTGTTCGCTTGCCATGGTTTGCCTCCAGAGGCACGCGCGCCTTTGCTGACTGGACTGTACGGTGCTGGCATCGTCGTGTCGAGCATCCAGTCGTGCCATCTCGAGCAAAGGCGGCTGCGGGATCCCGGTAGGGCATGTCCGACGCGTCGCTGCGGGAGTGGTACAGGATGCCACGCAGGCATTGGGCCTCGTGGCTGGCTAGCGTTGCCGCGTGCAGCGTCGTTACCATGCGCCCGGGAGGTGTGGAGATGGCAGAGGAGCTCGGTCTCTTCGAGGCGATCTACACCACACGCGCGCTGCGGCGACTCAAGCCCGATCCGATACCGGATGAGGTGCTGTTCCAGGTGTTCGACGCGGCGATCCGCGCGCCGTCTGGCCAAAATATCCAGGATTGGCGCTTCATCCTCATCACGCAGCCGGAGACCAAAGCCGTTATCCAGCGCTGGTTCTGGGAGGCGTGGCAAGCGTATCAGCCGCAGTACGCCGCCGATCCCTCCCTCATGGACGCGCTGCCACGCTCGAAGCGTCTGGCGTTGAAGAGCACCGATTATCTCTGCCGGCATATCGGCGAGGCGCCGGTGATCGTCGCGGTATGCGGCCTGCGCGGCCGCCATACGACGCCCGGCGGCAGCATCTTTCCCGCCGTGCAGAACATGCTGCTGGCGGCGCGGGCGCTGGGGCTGGGAGCGTCGATCACCAACTTCGCGCGCGCGCACGAAACCGAGCTGGCCGACATGCTGGCGCTGCCGCCCGAAGAGCAGATCTACTGCCTCGTCCCGCTCGGTTACCCGATCGATCGCCCCGGGCCGGTGCGGCGCAAGCCGGTGAAGCAGGTCGTCTTCATCGACCGCTGGCAGCAGACCTGGCCGTTCGCCGAGGCACAGCCTGAAGAGGGCTGGACCGAGCGCTGGGTCCGGCGCCCCTGAAGCCCGGTCGGGGGGCGGCCGCGCGCACGTGCTCAGCGGTAGAGTGCGAAGCCGGCTAGCCCGCCCGCCAGCACGATCAGCGCCGGGTTGACGCGCCCGCTGAGCAGCAGCAGCGCCGCCAGCGCCGCGATCACCGCGCTTCTGGCGTCCGGAACGGCGGCGGCGGTCAGCGTCCAGGTGCCGGCGACGATCAGCCCCACGGTCACGGGCGTGAGTGCCCGGGTTGCGATCGCGCGCCAGGACGATGCGCGCGCCGCGCTCCAGCGGGCGCCGACGATGTACGACAGCGCGGCAGCGGGCAGGAACATCGCCAGGGCCGCGATCAGCGCGCCGGGTACGCCGCCGATCCGATAGCCGATCCCCATGACCATCAGCATGCCTGGCCCGGGTGTGAGCTGGCCGAGCGCGTAGACATCGGCAAACTGCTGCGCCGTCAGCCAGTGCCGCTGCTCGACGACGGCGCGCTCGATCGCCGGCAAGACCGAGAGGCCGCCGCCGAACGCGGCGAAGCTCTCGCGCGCTAGCAGCGCGGCCAGGGCAACGACGTCGCCTGCGGCGCTCATGGCTGCCGTCCCCGCAGCACCTCGATCAGCGCGGTGGCGCCACCGATCGCAAAGATCGCCAGCAACGTGGGCGCTCGCAGGATGAGGATCGCAACGACGGTCAGTACAGCGATGAACGCGGGCACGGGCGCGCGCGTCTGCCGCCAGACGATCTGGGCCGTGGTCCCGAGCGTCAAGCCGGCCGCCGCTGGCGCGATGCCGTGAAAGATCGGCGCCAGCGCCGGCAGGCGGCCGTGGGTGAAGTAGAGCGCACTCAGCGCCACCATGAGCGCACTGCCCGGTAGCAGCGTTACCAGCAGCGCCAGCGCCGCACCCGGCAGGCCACGCAGACGCCGTCCCAGCAGCGTCGCGAAGTTGCCGATATTCGGCCCGGGCAGCAGGCTGGCAAGCGCGTACTCTTCCAGCAGCGCTTCGGTCGTAACCCAGCGGCGGCGCGTCACCAGCTCGTTGAAGTAGAAAGCGAACCGTCCCCCACCCATGGAGGTCAGGCCGATGTAGCCGAAAGCGCGCGCGATCTGCGCGAGGCTCGGGTGCACATTTGCCTCATCGTTGGTCATGCTCTCCTCCTCCGTTCGCTCGGCGCGCGCCGCCTTCCAGCGGACGCCGGCGATGCGCCTATTGTCGGCGGTACGAAGTGGGAAGCGAACCGCTTACTTTGGCAACGGAATCGCGACCAGCGTCTGGCCGATCACGCCGATCAGGCGGTTCTGGCCAGGGTCGACAGCGAGCGCGCGCAGACCGGTGAGCTGCGCATTGGTGAGCTGGCGCTGGAAGCGCCCATCGCCCTGAAGCTGGATGATGCGCCCGTTGCCGCGGTCGGCCACGAAGATCGCGCCGCTGCCCGCGTCGTAAAGCGGAGGCTGCGGCGCTGTTGGAAGCTTATCGATACCGGGCATGGTGAAGGCGGTTTCCTGGTTGTCCAGGTAGCGGCGGATACGCCCGTCTTGCCCCACGACGAAGATACCGCCGACGACCGACATCCCCTGCCCGTCCTTGAGGTCCGCACGGGCGACGGCCGGCGCTGGGTCGGTGCTGAAGCCGCCATCAGGCGAGGGCGCGTAACGCCAGACGATGCCGGCCTGCGCGTCGAGGATGTACAGCGCGCCGTTGGCGAACGCCATCGCCGTGGCCGATTTCCATTGCTCGACGCCACGCAGCGGGATCGCGCGCAGTTGCAGGCGGCTGTAGCCGAAGAGGTGGCGCTGCGCATCGAGGATCAGCAGAGTGCCAGGATCGCCGGGTTGCCAGGCGATGTGCGCCGCCTTCACGCCCTGCACGCCATCGACGCTGCTGCCCGCTTCGTAGATCACCTCGGGCTGGGCGGCGTTGTCGCGTGGCACCCCGATCACTCGTCCTGAGGCGACGTCCAGCGCGTAGAAGCGGTCGCCGGCAGCGATTTCGACGTCCGATGATGGCGAGAGACCAGCACTGGAGAGGTCGGCGAGTGCTGGCATGCTCGGTAGCTGATACACGGCGTCGAGCGTCGTCACGGCATCGGCGACGCTCGATGCGGCCGCCTGGGCGCGCGGGTCGTTCGGCTTGAGGTGACGCGCTTCGTCGATATCCGACATCGCCTGGTTGAGCAGCTCGCGCCGTTTGCCGAGATCGGGCTCGTTCTGCGCCGAGGCGAGCTTGCTCTGGGTGGCGCGCAGCAGCGCGTTGAAGCGCTGCGTACGCCCCGAGCTGGCCAGCGCCGGTATCCCAACGACGAGCACGAGCAGGACGATCGCCGCGGCCAGCCCGCCAAAAAGCAGCCGTCGGTTGACGCGGCTCGCGGCGGCGACGACCGGGAACGGCGCGCGGAAGCCGGGCGCGTTGGCGCGCATGCTGATACGCGGGCGGACGATCTCGCCGGCGCCAGCGAGCACCGCTTCGGGCGAAGGGAGCGCAAACGGTGGTGGTGCGGGTTGCCGCGGACGCTCGTTGCCAAGCACGTGCAGAATACCGCCACCGGCGTCGGGATGCTCGGCACGAACACGGCGGAAGCTGTCGAGGCTGGCGAGCAGCTGCTGGAAGGCGTTGCGCGATCCTGCCGGCTCTAGAGGCGGCTCTTCCAGGATCTCGGGCGGCAGCTCCAGGCCAAAGCGCGCGCTGCCCAGCGGCGAAGGCGGGCGGCGTCGCGGAGGCTCGGCGGGAGGGCGCTGCGGTGGTTCGACGGGGGCACGCTCCGGCGCGCGTTGCGCCGGCACCGCTGTCGTTGCCGTGGCAGACACCGTCTCCGGCGCGTCATTGCTAGGGAGCGATTGCGGCTCGTTGAGCACGCCGATCAACACGGCGCCGACGTTCGGCTCGGCGCGCACGTAGCGGTAGATCTCGGGCAGCGCCGTCTCCGGGTCGAGCGCCAGGAGGTGATCGATGGCGCGCGGATCGGCGCGCTCGCCGACGTTGCTCGTCACGAGCAACAGCGCATCGGTCGGCCCGAGCTGCAGCCTGTGGAACCAGGGAGCGAGCGTGTCATCGAGACCAAGCGGCCGGCGCGCCTCTGGCTCCAGCGGTTCGAGACGATCGAGCCGACCGGTATGGCGATAGAAAGCGATGCTCGGCCCAACCTGTGCGAGATACGCCTCGTTGCCGGCGATCGCTAGCAGCGTCAGCCCTATGCCCATCTGATGCTGCGGCAGGCTGGACCGATTCCACTGCCGCAGTCGCTGGTGTGCTGCGCCGCACGCAAGCAGCAGGTTGCCGGTGATGGAGTATTCAGGATGGCCAAACGCCTCGTCGATCGCGCGCTGGACTTCGGCGCAGAGATTGTCGGTATCGGGGCGGGTTGGCTGGATAACGACGAAGAGACCGACCTGCACGCCGGCCGCCTGGCGGTCGGCGAAGATCGCGGCGTACGGGCCATCTTCACGTGGCTGGCCCGCGACGATGTTGAACCTGCCTTGCCAGAGATGGTCAGGCACCCCACCCCCCGCGCTAAACCGCGTGCCGCGCCGCGCGGGCGCGGCTTCTGGAACGTACCATGCTGCTTCGCCTTACTTCAATCCGGCTTGTGCTCCTGTATCCTGAGTTTGGGCAGATGCCGAGCCGTTGTGCCAGCCCGAGGAGCAACGTACTTATGGCGGCTTCGCAGCCGTTCTCGTCGCCTCAGCGCTCGTGGCGTGTCTGGTGGATGGCCACGCGCCCCTTTTCGTTCACCGCCTCGGTTGTGCCGGTGATCGTCGGCACGCTGGTCGCGGCAGCGCATCGTTTCGATCCAGTGTACTTCGTCCTCGCCTTTGCCGGCGCGGTGCTGATTCACGCGGGCACGAATTTAGTCAACGACTATTACGATTACATCAAGGGCACCGATGGTCCGGATGCGCTCGGGCCGGCGGGGATGATCCAACGCGGCCTGCTGACGCCTCGTCAGGTCCTGCTCTACGGTCTCGTCTGCTTCGCCGTCGGGGCAGCGATCGGCATCGCGCTGGTGGCGCTGCGCGGTCTGGCTTTGCTCTGGCTGGGGGTAGCCAGCGTGGCGGCCGGCTTCTTCTACACGGCGGCGCCGGTCTCGCTGGCCTACGTCGGCCTCGGCGAGCTCACGGTCTTTATCTTCATGGGACCGATCATCGTTCTCGGCGCGTACTACGTGCAGGTTGGCCATTACGACTGGCAACCGTTCATCGTGTCGCTGCCGATCGCGTTTCTGGTAACCGCGATTCTGCATGCCAACAATCTGCGCGACCTCGAGAGCGATCGCGCCAACAGCAAACGCACGATCGCGACGTTTCTCGGCAGACGCTGGGCCAATCGGGAGTACTACGCGCTGATCGCCGCTACCTACGTGGCCCTGGTAGCAATGGTGGCGACGAGGGTGGCGCCGTGGCCGGCGTTGCTCGCCCTGCTGACGCTGCCCGCGGCGATCCGTGCCGTGCGCTTTGCCGCCACGACGACGCAGCCGCGCAAGCTGAGCCTCCTGGTACGCGACACCGCCGCGCTGCATATGCGGTTTGGCCTGCTGCTCTCGCTCGGGCTGCTCGTGGCGCTCGTCCTGCCGCACGATGCCCTGTGGCTGGCAGTGGCGGTGACGATAGCGATCGTCTGACGGTCGCGCGAGCCCTGCTACACCACCTCCTTCTGCGCGAGCTACGCGTCATAAACCTCGCTCCGCACGGGCCTTCCCCCTTTGCTAGCATGGCGGCGAGACCTCCCGAGGAGTGGTGAGTATGGCGCTGGTCATCGGCGTCACAGGGTCGATCGCCTCCGGCAAAAGCACTGTCTGCCGGGTGCTGCGCGACCTGGGCGCGTTGCACTGCGACGCCGATACGTTTGTGCACCGGCTCTACGACCCTGGTACGCCCGGCTTCGAGCGTGTGGTGGCGATCTTCGGCCGTGAGATTGTCGGCGCGGATGGCTACATCGATCGCAAGAAGCTCGGTGCGAAGGTCTTTGGCAACCCCGAGGCGATGCGCCAGTTGACAACGGCGATGGGGCCGATCGTGCCGGCGCTAAAAGAGGAGATCGCGCGCATGCGCGCCGCTCTGCCCGAAGACGGCACGGCGGTGATGGAGGCGGTCAACCTGATCGAAGCGGATATCGCGGCGAGCTGCGATGCGACCTGGCTGGTCGTTTGCTCGGAGGAGACGGCGCTGCGCCGCCTGATGGCGCGCAACAACTTCAGCGAAGCCGAGGCACGCCAGCGGCTCGCCAGCCAGCGCGACTGGCGGCTGCGCGCTCCCGCCGCCGATCTCGTCATCCACAACGATGGCACGCCCGCGGAGCTGGAAGAGGCCGTGCGGTACGCCTTCCACCGCCTCTGGGAGCTGCACCGCGCCGCGCAGATCCCGCGCGCCTATCACCTCTGGCGGGCGCGCAACCCGCTGCCGGCGAGCGCGTAGCGGCCCTGCTCTGCCCGCTCAGTGTGCAACGCCGGCCAGCCGTTGCCCCTCCTCCAGCACCGGGCGCACCAGCCGCTCGTCGCGTACCTCGGTGTAGACGCGCATCAGCGGCTCGGTACCCGAGAAGCGGATCAGCAACCAGCCGCCGCCATCGAGGTTGTAGAGGAAGCCATCGAGCCGGCTCGTGCCGACCACCCGCAAACCGGCGATCTCCCGCGGCCGTGTCTCTTCTAGGCGCGCGAAGATCTCGCCACGCCGCTCGGGCGGGAAGGGGATATCGACGCGGTCGTAGTAGTGCGGCCCGACCTTCTCGTACAGCGCCTGGATCAGCTCCGAGGGGCGCTTGCCCGTGCGTGCCACGAGGTCGAGCATGTACAGACCGGCCAGGACGCCATCGCGTTCGGGGATGTGGCCGCGGAAGGCGTATCCGCCCGATTCTTCGCCGCCCAACAGCGCGTTGAGCGCCATCATCCGCGGTCCAACGTACTTGAAGCCGACCGCCGTCTCCTCCACCGGCACGCCGTAGATCTCTCCCAGCCGATCGACCATCCGCGTAGTCGTCAACGAGCGCACGATCGCGCCGCGCTCGCCACGGATCTCGAGAAAGTAGTAGGCGAGCAGGGCAAAGACCTGCAACTGGTTGACGAAGTTGCCGTGCTCGTCCATCACGCCAAGGCGGTCAGCGTCGCCATCGGTGGCGAGACCGATATCGAAAGCGGGGCCGTTCTCCTCGCCGAGCTCGCCCTCGGGCAGGCGCATCGTCTCGGCGAGCAGATCGAGGTTGCGCGCGATCGGCTCGGGGGCGTGCAGCCCCGGGAAGCGTGGGTTCCACTCGGCGTGCAGCTCGGTGACGCGGCAGGTGCCCCTGGCCAGCAGCTCAGCGAAGCAGCGTTGCCCGGCGCCGTACATCGAATCGACTGCAAGCCTCAGCCCCGAGCTCCTGATCGCCTCCAGATCGACCAGCTCGGCGAGGCGATCGAGGTAGGGCTTGCGGAAGTCGAGCCGGCGCACCAGGCCGCGACGCTCACCCTCGGCGAGCGGCAGGCGCGGTGGCTCGCCCGCGGCGAGGATCTCCGCCAGCGGCGCTTCGAGCTGCGCGACGATCTCGGGCGAGGCCGAGCCGGCGTACTCGGGCTTGTACTTGAAGCCGTTGTAGGCAGCCGGGTTGTGGCTGGAGGTGATCACGACGCCGCCGCCCGCGCGCTGCTTCAGCACCATGTACGAGCACGCTGGTGTGGGCGCGAAGCTCTCGGCCAGGTAAACCTTGATTCCGGCCGCCGTGACGACCTCGGCGACCGCCTCGGCGAAGCGATCCGAGGCGAAGCGCGTATCCCAGCCGACGACGAGGCCGCGTTCGGCCATGCCGGTAGCGTGCAGCAGCCGCGCGACGGAGGCCGCCAGCGCGCGCACGTTGGGAAAGGTGAACTCTTCGGCGATGATCGCTCGCCAGCCATCGGTGCCGAAGGCGATCGGCGTGGGCATGCCGTCCCCCCTTGAAGCCGTGTCATGATCTCGCACCGCCGCGCCTGCAGGCGGCGCCGGCGGCGTACGCGGAACAGGGCGGCGGGATACCAGGCAGCGCTGTGCTGCCAGTGCGTGCCGAGCGGAGCGCTTACGAGGTGATGCGTGCCGCCTCTTGCGCCCCGATGCCACCCTCCGGGTGCGTGATCTGGCGACCGGCGATCGGCTGCGGCTCCTGCGCTGCTCCTTGCCGCTGCTCGATCGGCACGTAATCGCGCCGGGCGTGGCCGAGGTAGACCTGGCGCGGCCGGGCGATCTTTTGCTCCGGATCGGCCATCTCCTCGAGCCATTGCGCGCACCAGCCAGCCGTGCGCGCGATCGCGAACAGCACGGTGAACATCTCCGAGGGCAACCGCATCGCCTCGTAGATCACGCCCGAGTAGAAATCGACGTTCGGGTAGAGCTTCCGCTGGACGAAGTAGTCGTCTTCGAGCGCGATCCGCTCGAGCTCGGTGGCGATATCGATCAGCGGGTTGCGGCCCGTCACCTCGAAGACCTGGTCGGCGATCTTCTTCACGATCCGCGCGCGCGGATCGTAGTTCTTGTATACCCGGTGGCCGAACCCCATCAGCTTGGTGCTCTTGCCGCTCTTCACCTCTTTGATGAAGGCCGGCACGTTGCTGACGTGGCCGATGTGGCGGAGCATGTTCAGCACCGCCTCGTTGGCGCCGCCGTGCAGCGGCCCGTACAATGCGGCGATGCCGCCGGCGATCGCGCAGTACGGATCTGGCTGGCTCGACGCGATCGAGCGCACGGCGTTGGCCGAGCAGTTCTGCTCGTGGTCGGCATGGAGAATAAAGAGCACGTCGAGTGCGCGCTCGAGGACCGGATCGGGGCGGTACTTCGGCTCGCTCACCGGCTTGAAGAGCATGTTCAAGAAGTTGCCGACAAAGCTGAGTTCGTTGTCAGGGTAGACCACCGGCTGACCGAGCGCGTGACGGTAGGCGTACGCGCCGAGCGTCGGCATTTTGGCGATCAGCCGGTAGACCTGCAGCAAGCGGTTCTCCGGATCGAAGATGTTCTTCGCGTCCGGATAGAAGGTGCTCATCGCGGCGACGGTCGACATGAGCATGCCCATCGGGTGGGCATCGTAGTGGAAGCTATCGAACAGCCGGCGGATGTTCTCGTGCACCATCGTGTGGTGCGTGATCGTATCGGTGAACGCCTCCAACTGCTCTTTGGAGGGCAGCTCGCCGAAGAGGAGCAGATAGGCCACCTCGAGGAACGTGCTTTGCTCGGCGAGTTGCTCGATGGGGTAGCCACGGTAGAGCAGGATGCCCGCGTCGCCATCGATGTAGGTGATGCGGCTGGTGCACGAGGCCGTGTTCATGAAGGCCGGATCGTAGCTCATCAGGCCGAAGTCGTGCTCGTCCACCTTGATCTGCCGCAGGTCGTTGGCGCGGATCGTCCCATGCTCGATCGGTAATGTGTACTGGCGGCCTGTGCGGTTATCGATGACCGTCAGGGTGTTGGCGCCGGATACCGCCTCGGCTGGACCGTTGCTGGTCATGCTCTCTACTCCCCGCATCTCTACGCGCTTACACTAAGCTGCCACGCGGCCTGCGGCAATCTCCAGCCGCGATCAATCTCTATCATCCATCGTAGCGCACAGTGCGGCATTCGGCGGTGAAGGCGATCGTCCGAACGGATGATACCGCCGGCTGGATGCCGTACGCTGTGAATGCTGGAAGCGTTTTGCGGGCCGAGGTGGGTTGCCATGCAGATCAGCGCCTCTCTTCGCCGCCTGGAGCGGATGATTCTCGACGCGATCGCGTGCGAAACACCGCTCGACGATGCCGCGTTCGACCAACTGGCGCGCATGGTGTTCGCTGCGCAGTACGCGGCGAACGCGCCCTACCGCCGTTACTGCGATCTGCTCGGCCGCGCGCCGAAGACGATCTCGTCCTGGCAAGAGATCCCCGCCGTGCCCGCCACGGCGTTCAAAACGCTGACGCTGGCCTGCTTTCCCGTCAAACGCGCGGCGCTGGTCTTCACCACCAGCGGCACGACGCAGGGACAGGGCAAGCAGGGCACGCACTATCTGCTAACTCCCAGGTTGTACGAGGCCTCGCTGCTGCGCCACTTCGCGGCGATGGTGCTACCCGATGATGCACGCCTGCCGATGCTTGTGCTCGCCCCTTCGCCGGAGGATGCGCCGCACTCCTCGCTATCGTACATGTTCGGCACGATCGCGCGCGCGCTCACGCCGGAGACGACGTACTACGTCGATGAGCGTGGTCTCGACGCCGAAGCACTGGCGCGCGATCTGGCACTGGCCGAGGCGCAGGGTGCACCCGTGCTGCTGGCCGGCACGGCGTTCGCGTTCGTCCACTTCCTCGATTACTGCCACGAGCGTGGGCTGCGCTTCGCTCTGCCGCCGCGCAGCCGCCTGATGGATACCGGTGGCTTCAAGGGGCGCTCGCGCGAAGTGCCGCGCGATGAGCTCTATGCGCGCTACACGGAGACGTTCGGTATCGCGCCGCAGTACCTCGTCAACGAGTACGGCATGACCGAGCTGGGCGCGCAGTTCTACGATGCGACGCTGCTCGACCATCATCTGCGGCGACGCGGGCCGCTGCGCAAGTTGGCACCGCACTGGTGCCGCGTCTCGATCCTCGATCCAGAGACGCTGACACCGGTACCTCCCGGTCAGACCGGCGTGCTGCGTTTCTTCGACCTGACGAATCTGTACTCCGTCGCCGCGATCCAGACCGAGGACCTTGGCCGCGCGGTCGTCGATAGCCTCGATGGCGGGTTCGAGGTGCTCGGACGCGCGCAGGGGGCCGAGGCGCGTGGCTGCTCGATCGCGCTCGACGATCTCTTGCTCGCGCAGCGGCAGTGACGACAACGCACCCGCTTCTTCCTCTCTGGTATCTTCCCCCCGGTGTAGCCGCGCCTGAGTGCGAGCCCTGCGATGGCGGTGCGGCGTTGCCACGCGTGACGCCCGCGCTCGTGCGCGCTGCTGCCGCCGCCCTCGATCGCGCCGTACCCGTGCTCGCCGCCACGCCGATCGCGTGCATCGTCGCCGCGATCGATGCCGCGGTCGCATGCCTGCAAACGCCCGGCCATCCGCTGCGCGAGATCGCGCTCGAGCGCGGACCGGCGCTGACGGGCTACAGCCGGCCCATGCTCGCCCACGCGCTGGACGCGATGCTGACCGAATGCCGCGCCCCGGCGCTCCAGCGGTTGCTGGCGGCCGAGATCGGCAACGCTGCTGCTCTCGATCGTTTTGTGCCAGGTCCCGATGAGATGCTCTGGCACGCGCGCGGCCCCGGTCGGCAACTGCACGTCTACGCGGGCACGGTGCCCACTGTGCCAGTGCTGGCGATCGCCCGCGCGTTGTTGCTCAAATCACCGGTACTGGCCAAGCCCTCGCATCACGACCCGCTGTTTCCCGTGCTCTTCGCGCGTGCGCTGGCCGAAACCGCGCCCGCTCTCGGCGCGGCGGTGGCGGTGCTGCCCTGGCGCGGCGGTGACGCGCCGGTGGAGGAGGCCGCGCTTGCCGGCGCTGGCGCGGTGCTAGTGCACGGCCGCGATGAGACCGTGACCGCCTGGCGGCAGCGTGCCGCCTCGCCCGATCTCCTCTTCGCTGGCCACGGACACCGGCTCTCGATCGCGGTTGTGGCGCGGTCGGCGCTGACGCGCGCGAACGCACCTACCCTCGCCGGCGCCGTAGCACGCGACGTGGTGCTGTTCGATGGTCGCGGTTGCCTCTCCTGTCGGTTGATCGTGGTCGAGCGTGGTGGCGAGGTGGCACCCGAGGACTTCGCCGCGCTCGTGGCGGGAGAGATGGAGGCGCTCGAACGGCGCTGGCCGCGCGGCGTGCTCGAGCCGGAGGAGCACGCCCGCATCCAGGCGCTGCGCGCCGAGGCGCTGATGCGCCGTGCCGCGGGCGCAGCCGTGCGTCTCTGGGCGAGCGAGGGTGGCACCGCCTGGACCGTGCTGTACGATGGCGCATCGCGACAGCCCGTGCCCGCGCCTGCCGGCCGGGTAGCGCTGATCGTGTCCGTGGAGAACCTCGCCGCCGATCTGCCCGTACTGATCGGCGATCTGCCGCTCTCTGCTGTGGCCCTGGCCGCCGGCGAACCGGAGACCGCCGCGCTGCTACCGCTGCTGACGCATCGCGCCACGCGCATCTGCCCGCCGGGACGGCTCGGCGAGCCACCGCTGACCTGGCGGCAGGATGGGTTGCCCGCGCTGGCCGCCTTTGTCCGCTGGATCGGGTACGAACGGTCCCTTTCCTGAAGGTGGGGCCAGCACCAATCATCCTTCCGGGGGTTACCGCGGCATAACCCGTGACCGTTACCCTGGGAGCGAAACCCCGCCCCCGGATGCTTCGCATGCGCGTGCTCGCTGTCAACTGTGGCTCCTCCTCGCTCAAGGCGCGGCTGATCGATGCGGACGGAACGTCGCGGCGCGAGCTGCTCAAGGGCGAGGCAGCGGGTCTCGGTACCGAGCGCGCGACGTTGATCGTCACCGCGCCCGATGGTGGTCGCGACGAAGAGCCTCTAGACGATGCCAGCCACGCGGTGGCGATGCGTGCGTTGCTGAAACGGATCCGAGCGCGCGGCGAACGGATCGACGCCAGTGGTCACCGCATCGTGCACGGCGGCGATCGCTTCGACCGCCCGGTGCAGGTCGATGCGGCCGTGCTGCGCGAGATCGAGGCGGCATCGCGGCTGGCGCCGCTGCACAATGCGCCCGCGCTTGCCGCGCTGCGGACGACGCTTGCCGAACTGGGCAGCGAGGTGCCCGCTGTTGCCACCTTCGACACGATCTTCCACCGCACGATGCCGCCCGAGGCTGCCTTCTACCCGATCCCGCCCGACCTGGCGGAACGGCACGGCATCCGGCGCTACGGCTTTCACGGGCTGGCGCACCGCTGGATGGTCGAGCGGTACGCGACGCTGGCAGGCGTTGCTGTTGAGCAGGCGCGGCTGATCACGTTGCAGCTTGGCAGCGGCTGTTCGGCGTGCGCGATCAAGGATGGGCGATCCGTCGAAACGACGATGGGCCTCACCCCGCTCGAGGGGCTGATGATGGCGACACGTTCGGGCAATGTCGACCCGGCGCTGGCGACGTTGCTGGCGCGCGAGGAGGGCGTCTCGTCGGATGCGGTCGTCGATCTCCTCAACCACCGCTCTGGCTTGCTTGGTGTCTCCGGCTGCTCTGGCGACACGCGCGATCTGATCATCGCGCGCGGGCAGGGCAACGAGCGCGCACGGCTGGCACTCGCCATGTTCGTGCACCGCGTGCGCATGGCGATCGGGGCGTACGCCGCCGTGCTCAACGGTGTGGACGCCGTGGTTTTCGGTGGCGGTGTAGGTGAGCATTCCACGACGCTGCGGGAGGAGATCTGCGCCGGTATGGAGTGGTTGGGACTCGTGCTCGATCCCGCGCGCAATGCCGCGACCGTGGGAAGGGATGGTTGCATCAGCGCCGCGAGCGCGCGAGTCGCGGCGTACGTCGTGACCGTCGATGAAGAAGAGCTGATCGTACGCGACACGCTAGCCGTCCTCTCGGCGCAGGGCGGAACGCTTTCCTGAAGGAGTGCAACATGGATAACCAGACCGCCGCTGTGCTCGATGCGCAGTTCGTGGCAGCATATCGGCGCAAGCATCCCGAAGCAGTCGAGTGGGCCTCCGGCTACGGCCCGATCACCCATACCATCGAGACGCAGGCGCGCGTCTTCCGCATGGTCGAGGCGCTGGAACGCGAGGACGTGCGCGGCGATGGCGTGCCGCCGTTTGCATTGCTGCGCGCCGCCGATCGACTGACCAGCGCTGCTATGTGGCTCGTTGTGCACGACACCTACGCCACACACGTGTATCTGGATGGGCGCGACCTGCATGGCGAAGACTTCAAGCGCGACCCGCAGGGCCATACTGGCGGATCGCTGAACATGGTGCCTGCTTACTGTGGCTACCTCGCTATCAACGCGCTTACCGGCGTCACGCGCTCGTGGCTGATGGGCCAAGGGCATTGCGTCTCGGCGATCGACGCCGTCAATCTGCTCGTGGGCAACAGCGAGCCGGAGCACCGTGAACGCTACCCGCTGACCGACGAAGGGCTGAGCCGCTACGTGCAGGATTTCTACAGCTACGCGCTGGGGCCGGGTGGCGAGCAGGCGTCGTTGCGCGGCAGCCACGTCAACGTCTACACCGCGGGTGGCGTGCTGGAGGGCGGGTATCTGGGGTTCGCCGAGCTGCAGTACGTCCACATGCCGCTACCGGGCGAGCGGCTGGTAGCGTTTCTCTCGGACGGCGCGTTCGAGGAGCAGCGCGGCAGCGATTGGGCCGCGCGCTGGTGGCGTGCCGACGATTCCGGCCTGGCAATGCCGATCATGATCAACAACGGCCGCCGCATCGATCAGCGCACAACGATGGCGCAGGAAGGCGGCACAGCGTGGTTCGAGCAGCACCTGCGGCTCAATAGCTTCGACCCGATCGTGATCGATGGAACCGATCCCGCCGCGTTCGCCTGGCTGATCTGGGAGATGGAGCGGCGCCTGCAGGCAGCAGGCGAGGCTGCGCAGCGTGGTGCTGGTTATCCCGTCCGCTTGCCGTATGGCATCGCCGTGGCACTGAAGGGCGCGGGTTTCTACAATGCCGGCACGAATCTGGCCCACAACCTGCCGTTGCCCGGCAATCCGCGCACCGATCCGGATGTAGCGCGCATCTTCAACGACAGTGCGCGCAAGCTCTGGGTGCCGCGCGCCGAGCTGGATGATGCGATCGCGCTCTTCCAGCGTCACGCGACCTCCAGCCGCGTGCGCGAGCGCGACCACCCGATCGCCCACCGCGATGTACGGCTACGGGAGCAGCCGGAAACGCTGGCGCGCCCTGTGCCGGTCGATCGCCGCGATCGCGCAACGTGGACGCGCACCTCGCCGATGCACGCCATCGATGCGACATTTCTCGCGACCGTGCGCGCCAACCCGCATCTGCGTCCGCGCGTGGGTAATCCGGACGAGATGCGCTCTAACCGCATGCAGAGCACGCTCGATGCACTCAAGTTCCGTGTGACCGCCCCCGAGGCGGGCGTGCCCGAAGACGTGCATGGCGCTGTCGTCACTGCGCTCAACGAAGAGGCAGTCTGCTGCGCTGCGCTGGGCAACAAGGGCGGCCTGAACATCGTCGTGACCTACGAGGCGTTCGCGGTCAAGATGCTGGGTGCGTTGCGGCAGGAGATCACTTGGTCAGCGCAGCATCTGGCGGCGGGGCGGCCGCAGCGCTGGCTCTCGATCCCGGTGGTCCTCACCTCGCACGCGTGGGAGAACGGCAAGAACCAGGAATCGCACCAGGATCCGACGCTCTGCGAGGCACTGATGGGCGAGCTAGCGCACGTGAGTCGTGTCGTCTTCCCCGCCGATTACACGACCGCGGCGGCAACGCTGCGGGCCACGTACAACAGCCAGGGGCAGATCTGGGCGCTGGTGGTGCCCAAGAGCGACAGCATCCCCGACCTCTTCACCGTTGAGGAAGCGGAGCGGCTAGTACGAGATGGTGCCCTGCTGCTGGATTGGACGAGCCACGGCGATGACTCGGTTCTCGTGCTGACGGCGATCGGCGCGTACCAGCTCGAACAGGTGTTGCGGGCATCCGAGCGGCTGCGCGAGCGCGACATCGCGCATCGCGTCGTGTACATGCTGGAGCCGGGGCGTTTTCGTCTGCCGCGCACGCCCCACGAGGCCGAACACCAGGCGCCAGACGATCTGCGCCGCGCGCTCTATCCTCCATCCGCGCGTGCGCGCGTCTTCGTGGGGCACTGCCGGCCTGAACCGCTGCTCGGCGTGCTCGCGCCGCTGCATGCCGAGACGGAACGGACGCTCGCCCTCGGCTTCCGCGACCATGGCGGCACGCTCGATGTGGCGGGCATGCTGGCGGCGAATAGCTGCACGTGGGCGCACGTGCTGCAGGCGGCCGCGTGTGCGCTGGATGTACCGCGCGACCGGCTGCTGACCGCAGAGGAGATCGCCGCGCTGGATGGGCAGGCAGATATCAGGGCGACGTTGTTTGCGAGCTAGAGACCACCGTGGCCGCCTCCGGCACGAGGACGGCAACGGTGAAACCGGCGATGATGGCTGGCATGACGAAGGGGATGAGCTGGCGGACGATGGGCGGCAGCTCTTCGGGCAGCGTCGTCGTCGGCGAGAGGACAGCAGCGCGCGCGGCAAGCCTGCGGCCACCGACCCAGATGAAGGCCTTGCCAGCGGCGGCGAGGTTGCGCGCCCAGTTGCTGCGCCGTCCACGTACCGTGCTCACGAGCAGCGCCTGGCCCAGATGCAACGCCA
>Ga0209061_1002988_pt1 | contig 19504 bp, 10 predicted proteins | sample Coa_R1_10_FD_187157 | JGI IMG/M metagenome (GOLD analysis project Ga0209061, IMG submission 187157) | Surface soil microbial communities from Centralia Pennsylvania, which are recovering from an underground coalmine fire - Coalmine... | ecosystem: Environmental > Terrestrial > Soil >...
GGCTCTTCAGCGAAGGGTGCGCCGCAGGCGCACAAAAACATGCACATAGGGTTAGCTATAAAATGTTTATGCGCTCAGTTTGACGATGGTTACGCCGTCGCCGCCCTCCTGCGGGGGAGCGGACGCATACGATTTCACCAGCGGGTGATGGGCAAGCTGCTGGCGCACGGCGGCGCGCAGCGCACCCGTGCCCTTGCCATGCACAATGCGGACAGAGGACATGCCCGACATGGAGGCATTGTTCAGGTAGCTCTCAAGTTCCTCAAGCGCCTCCTCGACGCGCCAGCCGCGCATGTCGAGCTGGTTGGAGACCTCTGGCCGGTCCTCGTAGCGCGGCAGCACGATGCCCGGCATGCGCTCCTCGGATGCTGCACGGCGCTTGCTCAGTCGCTCGATGTTGTCGACGGGCACGCGGATGCGCAGCGCGCCCATCTGCACCTCGGCTTCACTGTGATCGGGCGAAAGGCCGAGCAGTTCGGCGTTCTGCCCGAAACTGAGCACGCGCACAGTATCGCCGATCTGCAACGGTCCCTCCAGCCGCTCCTGTTCGGGGGCGGGCTTCTTGCGGGGACGCTGCGGCTCCGCCAGTGGCGTGACCTTCTCTTCAAGGCTCCTGGCACGCTGGCGCGCCCTGTCAAGCTGTTCGCGCGTCATGTGCCCACGGCTCACTTCGGTCTTCACCTTTGCCAGCGTGGACAGCACCTCGTCCAGTTCGCGCCGCGCCTGCGCGCGCGCGTCGTTAAGGATCTTGACGCGCTGCTCCTCCAGGCGGTGGCGCTCCTCCTCAAGTTGCTGACGCTGGTACTCGGCCTCGGCCCGCTCCATGCTCAGATGGAAGCGCTCGTCCCGGGCTGCTTTGCGCTCGGATTGCAGGTCTTCGAGCAGGTTCTCCATGCGCACGCCCGCTGTCCCCAGGAACTCGCGTGCCCGCTCGATGATACGCTGATCGAGTCCCAGACGATTCGCGATAGCCAGAGCGTTGCTGCGGCCCGGCAGGCCGATGCTGAGCCTGTAGGTCGGCGAGAGCGTCTCGATGTCGAACTCGACGGAGGCGTTGACCACGCCCGCCTGCTCATGGGCGAAGGCTTTGAGTTCCGAATAGTGCGTGGTGGCGACGGTAGTTACGCGGCGCTCCAGCAGGTAGGTGAGGATCGCACGCGCCAGCGCTGAGCCTTCACTGGGATCCGTGCCAGCGCCCAGTTCGTCGAGTAATACCAGCACAGGCGCGGGTCGCTCCGGCTGGTTCACCAGCGTAGCGGCCATTCTGCCGTGGATATCGGGCGCGCCCTCGTGCGCGCTGGCATCGATGCGGCGCAGGATCTCGATGATGCGGCTCAGATGAGACGAAAAGGTGCTCAGGCTCTGTTCGATACTCTGCTCATCACCAATATCGGCGAATACGTCGTTGAAGACGCTGACTTCCGATTCCTCGTCGGCAGGGATGTGCAGGCCAGCCTGAGCCATGAGCGTCAGCAGGCCCACGGTTTTCAGCGCGACGGTCTTGCCGCCGGTATTGGGACCGGTGATGACGACCATGAAGAAGTCGTGCCCAAGATGGAAGTTGATCGGGACGACGTTGCCGGTGAGCAGTGGGTGCCGTGCGTTGCGCAGGTCGATGCGCCCCTGGTCGTTCAGGCGCGGCTCGTGGGCGTTGGTCATGCGGCCATAGCGCGCTTTCGCCAGGTAAAGATCGAACTCGGCCAGCAGTTCTACCGCGACCTTGAGCGCCTCGGCCTCCTGGCCGATCTCATGCGAGAGCACGCGCAGGATACGCTCGACCTCCTGGCGCTCCTCCACCTGCAACTGGCGCACACGGTTGTTCAACTCAACTACCACCAGCGGCTCAACAAAGACTGTGGCCCCGCTGGCGGATTGATCGTGGACGATGCCGCGCACCTGCCCGCGGCTCTCCGCCCTGACCGGAACCACATAGCGGTCATTGCGTATGGTGATGATCGGCTCCTGGAGCGCGGAGCCAAATTCATTGACGAGGGTGCGCAGCCGCTCCTGTAAGCGCTGATTAGCGCCGCGAATGTCGAAGCGCAATTTGCGCAGCGTGGGGCTGGCCGTATCCAGCACTTCGCCCTCTTCATTCACCGTCTCCTCGATACGCTGCGCGATGCGCGGGCGCAGGGGAATATCGGCTCCCAGCGCGCGCAGCAGTGGGAAGCTCTCCGCATCGAGCCTCTCCAGCACGCGCGCCACATAGATCGCGCTGCGCACGGTTGCCAGCACGTCTACCAGTTCGCCCGGACTCAGGATACCGTCGCGGGCGGCGCGGGCCAGCAGGGGACGGATATCGTGGGCGCCGCGCACCCCCACATCGGCGTGCTGGTCGATCAGGCGCGCTGCCTCGGTGGTGCAGGCCAGGCGCCGCCTTACCTCTTCCAGGTCCGAGGTCGGTTCCAGTGCCATCACCAGTTCTTTGCTCGCGGAGAATGCGGCCTCCTGGGCGACCTTCGCCAGAATTTTTGGGTATTCTAATGTCAGTATACTTTTATCGTGCATTTTTGTGGATAAGTCCTATGGAGCGGAAAATCTGTTTTTTGTCCCATAAATGATAACAATTTCAGCGTGTGTCTGCTTCCCAACGTCCTCGCCCTCTCGCGCAGCCTCGCTGCCTCCTGCTCATACTTCTCGACGCTGGAGCGATTCGAGTACGGCGGCGATCTCCTGGCGCACGCGGTCATTGTTGGCGATCTCAGTCTGCACTTTCTCCCAGCCGTGCATGATCGTCGTATGGTCGCGCCCGCCCAGCTCTGTGCCGATCTGGAGCAGCGATGCGTTCGTCTCCTCACGCATCAGGTACATGGCGACCTGGCGCGGCCAGACGATCTCGCGGTCACGCTGCTTGCCTTTGATGAGCGCAGCCTCGACGTTATAGTAGCGACAGACGCCCTCCAGCACCTCTGAAACCGTCAGCGTCGATGGCAGGCGCTTATCATTATAAATGTGCTCAAGTGCCTGCGCCGCTAACCCGACTGTGAGCGGCGCATCGTGCAGCGTCGCATAGGCGATCACGCGATTGAGCGCCCCTTCGAGTTCGCGCACGCTGCTGCACTCGGGGCGCGCGATATATTCGATCACCGAACTGGGAATGGCGAAATGCAGCGATTCGGCTTTGGAGCGCAGGATCGCCAGGCGGTGCTCGTACTCCGGCGGCTGAATATCGGCCAGCAGCCCCCACTCGAAGCGCGAGCGCAGGCGATCTTGCAGGCTGTGGATGGCCTTTGGGGGCCGGTCACTGGTGACGACGATCTGCTTGTTCGCGTTGTGCAGCGAATTGAAGGTATGGAAAAACTCCTCTTCGGTTGATTCTTTCCCGGCGATGAACTGGATGTCATCGACGAGCAGGATATCAATCTGGCGATATTTCGTCCTGAACTCTTCGGTCTTTTGAAAGCGAATCGCGTTAATGATCTCGTTGGTAAACTTCTCGGACGTGACGTAGAGTACGGTCAATCCTGACGATTCGCCGACGTGGCCGATGGCATGCAAAAGATGCGTCTTCCCCAGCCCTACGCCTCCATAAAGGAAGAGGGGATTATAAATATGCCCTGGATTTTCTGATACCGCGAACGAAGCGGCATGCGCTAACTGATTCGATTTGCCTACGATGAAAGCGCCAAAGGTATAGCGCGGATTGAGCGCTCCCCCACCTGGATATACTCCAGCGGTCTCAGGTACAACCTCGCCATCTTCCTGAGCCGCCGCACGCGCGGCGCCGTTGCCCGCGTCCGATCTACCCGTCGCCGGGGGCGTGCTTTCCGTTTCGTGGCGTGCCTCGACATGTGCAGAGACGGAGGCCAGTGTATTCATTGCCGCCGCGGCGATATCGGCGATGCGCCTCCTGCGTTGCGCAGCCGGCGGGCGCCCACGCGCAAGACGATGAGCGCGCTGCTGTTCCGGGGATAGATCGTCCTGCGCCGTCTTTCCCTGCTCATCAGCGGACTCTTTAGTCACCACAACCTGTACCTCGATGGGACTGCTGATGATATCTGAGAGGACCGAGCGGATCAGCTCAAGAAAACGGCCTTCCAGTTGCGCTCTCGCAAATGGTGAAGGAGTGCGCACTACGAAGACGCCATCTTGAAAAGAAAGCGCCGAGGTGCCCTGAAACCATGTTGTGAAGACGGCAGGGGAGACTTTTGTTTGCAGTCGTTCCAGTGCCGTTTGCCATATTTGCTTTGCGTTCACGGACGCTCACCTACTTTTGCAGATATTTCGCCTCGGCAAAAAGCGGTCCCCTGTTATTATTGTATTAGAGGGCATCTGATTCGCATGCGTCCTTGCCCCCGCGCGCCGGGTATTCGCGCGGCTCTGCCGCGCCAGGGATCTATGTTGTTGTATGGGAAAGGCGCTGTGTGCCTTTCCCATACAACAACATAGATCCGGCTCGCGTCGCAGGCGCGAGCAAGCGATTGTGTCGAAAAGCAGACACACTCTTACTGGCGAGATGTAATGGTAGCATTAAATTAAAACGCTGTAAAGGCCCCTCTTTTGGTACCAAAAGAGAGCAAGGTCATAGGTTTCTCATTCTTTTTGGAGTATACTTGCCAGAAAGCGATGTTGCGATTCTCGCGCGCGGCGCGTTCATATCTTTGGTGGATAGGTGATGGCGCTGATGAAGGAGCATCCATGTCTCTATTGCATTATGTTTCTTACGCTATGAGTAATCGTTCTATGCTACAGGTAAAACGCTGTTTTTGGGCCTTCTCAAGAAATTACAACTGGCTGTGGCTCTGTAGCTTCCTGATGATAATGGGTGTGGTATTGGCGGCGTGTACAGGACTGAACCCGGGGGGAAATACGGCGCCCACCGGGCAGTCAACGCCTGCGACGGCGCTAGCCAGGCTGCACTGGTGCGGCAAGCCTCTGATAGTTTTTCGCGATGAAGGCGCGGCAGCAGCTACAGGCACGGCCCGGCCATCGACAACGGGTACTGCGACTCCGGCGGCGGTGGCGTCCGCTATGCCCGCCAGTACGCCGCAGCCTGAGACCATCACCAACTGGTCTCAGGTCAAGCCGGCTCTGGGTTTTACGGTCTACCTGCCGGCGGCGCTGCCACAGGGCACATGCCTGGTGAGTGCATCGGGCACGCTGCACGATCCGATCTTTGGCAGCAGCTTTACAATAGGTTATCTCTTGCCGGATCACAGCGCGCTGAGTCTGTCAGAGGCTCCGCTGCGTTCGCAAAATCCGCGCTTCCAGTGCAGTCCTGCGTCAACCATGAGCGCCGGTGGAGGTGGCGTCAAAGGAACGCCAACGCCGGCGCATGGCAGCGCAGCGGAGTCGCTACAACTGTGCAGCGGGGCACTCAAGCAGACGAGCATCGTCTTCTCCGCGCGTGGAAAAACGGCTGCGTTAGAGCAACTTTTTCACTCGTTGCGGCCCGATGTTGATTGGGTACCTGCCGCGAGTTGAGCCGGAAGGGAAGTGCGGGTGCTCTCGACTCTCAACCTGCACTTCTGATATAATGGACAGGAATTTTGCGCTTGCACGTAATATAAAAGTCCAAGCGTGCTACGAATGGGAGGAACGTTAATCATGGATAAGTGTCCCTATTGCGGCGCTGAAACACGGCCAGGGGATAATTTCTGCTTGAACTGCGGCAATCGCCTGCTTTCTACTCCCTCGCAATCATCACAGCAGGCACAGCCGGGTATGGGCGAGGCCACGCTCGCCGCACCGGAGGATTGGGCGGAAGCTCTCGGGCAGGGGAGGGGAATGCCTGCGAGTGGCTGGCCCGATGACGACGGGCGAACGATTGCCGCGTCAGGGCCGGAGCCGCCCGTTGCTCCTACAGCGCAACCATCGATGAATGGGATCGAGCACCCCGCGCACTTCGTGCTTCGTTCCGAAAACGGCGAAGTCTTGCAGGAATATACGCTGGATAAGCCCGAGATGACGATTGGCCGGGCGCCAAGCAGCGATATATTACTCTCGAAAGATAAGCTCACTTCGCGCCGGCATGCTACGGTGCGTTATGAGAACGGTCACTACACCTTACGTGACGAGCGCAGCGCCAACGGTACGTTTGTTAATGGTCAGCAGATCGATGAGATGGTGCCAAGAATGCTACAGGATGGGGACCGCATCGGAATCGGCGAACATGAGTTGATCTTCCGCGCGCCCAATGGACAGGCGGCGCATGTGGAAGATCTACCGACCATCGCTGTGCCCCTTGAGGCTGCCGGAGCCGAAGCGACCTCCAGCACGCGCGACGATGACCTGGCGACGATAGCAACCAATGATGAATACGGCACGCACTCGATAGATAACGCCGAAGATGTTGTACCTCCGCCTGCCAGCGCGCCGGAGGTTCCCAGCACGCCTGTGCCGGCGCCGAGCGTTCCCGTCGCGCCGCCTCCACCGTCCTCACCTCTGCCCAAGAACGCGGCGCCAGCGGAGGAGCCAGTCGCCGAAGACCGGGCCGCAATCCCCGCCTCGCCGGCCCCTGGCGAAACAAATGTGACCTTCAACCGCCTCACCAGCCTGCCTCTGCCGACGCTGCCCGATATCGGGGCGCTGATAGCGGCGCTCTCTACGCTCGATGGTCAGGTGACGGCGCTCCAGGAGCAGCTTAATGCTACCCAGGATGCTATGCGCAACCACGAAGCCGAGATCGGCCAGACGGCGAATCAGTTGCGAACCGGGATCCGCCGCGTCTCCGAGCGCATGGATAATACCATCGCCGATGTGGCGCGCAGCCGCGAGTCGCTGGCCTGGGCGGAGTTGTTGCAACTGATCGAGGATGTGACCAACAATCCGCGCGATATTGAGTATGCATCCAAGCTCACACGCCGCGCGCGCGATCTTAACAAGGTCTTCCAGATCCACCAGAACGTTCTCAATACGATGGCCGAGTGCAACAGCCTGCTGCGCAGCATGATCGGCGAGGAGAAATAAGAAGAGCATGTGAGCGCGAGGGCGGCGCGCCGCCCTCGCGCTCACATGCTCTTGTCTTACCTGACATACGATGCACGAACGAACATATACATCTCCTACCTCCGACTGCCGCGACGCAGTGGTGATCGGCGCCGGCCTGGGCGGCCTGCTCGCCACCGCGCAATTACTACGGCGCGGCCTGCGTGTCACTCTTGTGGAACGACTGCCCCACTGCGGAGGGCGCTTCACGGCGAAAACCTTTCAGGGCGTCCAGGTGAGCACCGGGGCCGTGCATATGGTTCCTTTCGGCAGCAGCGGCGTCCTGGCGCGCATGCTGCGCTATTTGCAGGTGCCGCATCGCTTCTTTGATGCCGATGTCTTCGGTTCATTTCATGTGCATGGCAAACAGTATCGAGCGCGCGGGCTGCTGGGCGTCTTCAAATTCCTGGGGCTGCGCCAGTTCTTCTGGTTCACGCGCGTTGGCTACCTGATGTTCCTGCGCCCGCTGCCGGCAAGCGAACGCGCCCTGCCCTTCGACGCGTGGCTGGCGCGTCATATCAACGTCGAGCGCAATCCGCAACTGGTGGCGTTCTTCGAGCGTATCTCGCGCTTTGCTCTCAGTCTCGAATTGAGTCAGGTCAGCACGGAAGAAGTTGTGCGCACCACCAGGAATATGCTGCGGTACGGCGCGCCCGCTATCGTGGCGGGCGGCTGCGGTGCGCTCACCCGCCAGTTGGAGCGCCATATCCTCGAGCACGGTGGCGAGATCCGTCTCGGCTGCGAGGTGCGCCAGATCCTCTCGGATGGCGAGCGTGTGACCGGCGTGTGCGTTCGCAACCGCACGGGCGGCGAAGAGTCGGTCATCAGCGCCCCCCTCGTTGTGAGCGATATCGGTCCGCGCGCGACCAATGCCCTGCTGCACAGCCATCGCGTGACGCAGGCAGAGGCGCTCAAGCGAAATACGGGGAAGATAGTGGGGGATCCCGTGATGGCTGGCGACGAGGCTGGAACCGGTCCGGCGCCGCAAGAGGCGGTGGGGCTAAAAGTGCATGTGCTCAGCGACGTTTCACTCATTCCGCACAAAGGGATCATGTATTGTCTGGATACAAAGCGTATCGCGGGAATAGTGCAGCCCACCAATAGTGATCCAGGGCTGGCGCCGCCTGGCAAACATCTGCTCATCAGCCATCAGGTAATTCAGAGCGACGCTATTGAGGAGGAGCGAGCGCTCGCGCTGGCCGACCTGCGGACACTCTTTGGCGAGGATTTCGATAAGCATTGCCGTGTGCTGACGATGGGAACCTATCGCGGAGAGTGGCCGGTCAACCGCATAGCGCAGGGCGAGGATGTCACACCGGAGACGCCGCTGCGGGGCCTCTATCTTGTGGGTGACGCGGTAAAACCCTCTGGCTACCTTATGGTTGAGGGTGTCGCACAGAGCGTCAATCGCTTTCTCGATCTGCTTGAAGAGCTTGATGAGGATACGGCACGGCGTGGCAGCCACATGCCCACGCCGCCATCGCGCCTGAATGCTCTGCGCTGGCTCTGGAAGGCCCCCGGCAACGCCAATTAAAGAAATAATAAACGCGCTGTGCCTGTTCGCTGTCAGGAGAACAGGCACAGCGCGTTTATTAAAGTATTCATCCCTGCCAGTTTGCACGCACTTCGCGCAACTGCTCGGGAGACAGGATCCTGAAGAGAATCAATAAATTTTCCAGATCATATTCCAGGCCAATCGAGTGCAGCTCTTGCCGGATCCGCCCGAGGGCGCTGACCTGGGCCGTCGTAATTAAACCCTCGCTCACCAGCGTCGCCGCCAGGAGTTGATCGGGAGTAAGCAGTTTAAACATAAGCAAGATTTCACCTAATTGATAATTTAAGTCCACGCCACGTAACATACGCTGAACGTTTTGCGCTACTTCCAGACGATTCTGTGGAACAAGATGTCCTTCGACAAGAACGCTCCCGAGGGAACGAGTTGCCCTGCCATTGAGCGCCTGAGCCTGGTTTTGCTGCACAGGCGGGGGGAGAGACTGTGTGGGCGGCAGGCTCTGCATGATATCGAGCAGCAGCGCGTTATTTGGTGCTGTACTATCGTCCACATCTGCCTCCCTTGCCGGGGACTGCTGCGGAGGAGCCTGGTACGCCTGGTCCTCGCGGCTTCTATCTCTTTCCCTCTCTCCGCTCGCAGGGTCTGCCGCCGCCTGCTGTCCATTCTCCTGTGGCGCCGGCTCCCTCGGCGGGACCGTCGTCCTGGGTGGAGGCTGCGCGGCGGGAAGCGCCGGGGAAGCTTGCAAGGGAGCTTGTCCGTAGTTCGCGCGCGATAGTACATCGGGCCGCCTTGATCCCTCGCCCGTGGTGCCGGGCCGCTCGATAGGTATATCCTGTATCGGGGATGCACGCAGCGGCTGCGTGCCGATGGTCTCGCTGTTCTGTGGAGGCCGCGCGGCTGGCGGAGGAGCGTAGTTTATCATGCCGGGCGCCTGGTTTGCCGGCCAGGCCGGCTGAACGTTCTGGACGTTGTTAATCGGCATGGCCCCCATATTATGGTTATGCGTCTCTGTAACCGCCGGCTGGCTCTGCTGGAGCATGCGCGATAACTGCGCCAGCCCCGGCTCTCTCTGCCCATCTATCTCCGACTGGCCCCCGGCGAGGCGCTGGAGCATGTTAGTAGCGCCGGTAGAAGGGGGCGTGGGGGCCGGCGGCACGACGGCGCTCTGCGTATTCGGCGGTTGCTCATAGGATACTCTACTCTCCGGCGTGGATGAGGCCGCGCTGCCGCTTTGCGGAGTCCAGGAGCGCTGGTTCGGATAAAGCACGGCCCGGATCTTCTCTGTAAAGGCATGCTGACCGCCGGGGGGCGCGGATTGGGGCGGGGCAGGCGCTACGTGGGGCTGTGCCGGTGCCTGACTGACATTGTTCTCGGCAAAAGCCGGGGCGCGTGGGGTCGTATCACCGGAGAGCATGTTTGTCATGGACGATGGTGGTGGGGCGTAGCCCGATGTCATGACCGGGGATACCGCCGATGGTGGTGGTGGATCGGAGAAGCCTGCCCTGGGAACGCGCGTCATGGTGCTGCTCATCGTTGATCCCGCGCCCGGCACACGCGTGCGCACAGCATCTACCAGATTCATGATTCCGAGCATGCCGTCGACATCTACATCAGCGATGGCGGTATGTGGCCGTTCGTCGGGATCGCGAGGGCCGTAACCGGCAATATTTGTGCAGTGGAAAGTCAGCACCTGTACGCCGCGCCCCCGCCGCTGGGTATCCAGGGCCACCCAGAATTCGCGCCGTGCCGCTGCTGCCTGGGCAAGATTGACGAGCACGAGCCGTACAGGATGGCGGGCAATGGCATCGAACACCTCCACTGCCGTGCGTGCCGTATGCGTTTCGTAACCGGCGAGCTGCAACTCGCTGATAAGGAGCGCCGCCAGTTGCTGGTCACGCTCAAAAAGAAGTATATGTGGTCCGCCAGTGCTGATGTTCATACCCGCATCACTCCGGTTATACACGCGTTCTCATCGAGTTTGCAGGGGCCATATCATTCCTGCCGCCTTGCTGGTTAGTAGCTCTATAAGCCTCAGTATAGGCGGTAGTATAGCATAGTTTGTCAGCATTGTCATAGGAAACGTGACTATTGACATACAGTACCGGGTCAATGTGTATAATAGGGGGACAACAAGTTGCGCTCATTAAGCAGGTGGCTGATTCTCGGCGCCTTCGCTCTCTCTTGCAGGTGTGCGTGCGGAGAAGCCACGCCATCCCTCTATTATGCGGCTTCGCCACACTCCATCTCAACCTCTGGCGAGCGCGAGGCGCGAGCAAATATAAGGAGTAGAACTGATGAGTCAATCTTTTCGCCCTGTCATTGCGTTCATGACCGACTTTGGTACCGGGGATGGGGATGTCGGCGTCATGAAGGGGGTGGCGCTGGGAATCACCCCTGATGCTCAGATCGTCGATATCACCCACGATATCGCGCCGCAAAATGTGGCCTCCGCCGCCTGGATCCTGGCGACTGCGTACCGCTACTTCCCAAAGGGCACGGTCTATATCTGCGTGGTTGATCCCGGGGTGGGCAGTACGCGGCGCGCCGTCACTGTGCATGCCGGGGACTGGTACTTTGTCGGCCCCGATAATGGACTGTTTAGCTACGTGCTCGCGCAGCAGCCGGTGCATGAGGTCGTGGTAGCCTCGAATCCCAACTACCATTTGCGTCAGGTCAGCTCTACCTTTCACGGGCGCGATATCTTCACTCCGGTGGGTGCGCACATCGCGCGGGGAACGGCGCTGGCCGAACTGGGGCCGCGCGTTGATCCGGCGACGTTGCGGCGCATCGATCTGGAGCTTGCCAGGCGTGAGGGCGCGCGCATCGAGGCACGTATCGTCCACGTTGATAACTTCGGCAACCTCATCACCGGCATACCGTTGAGCATGGTGCCCGACCTGTTCAGCAGCCCGAGCGTCCGGCTGACGTTTCCTGAGCGGCAGATCACAATCGCGGAAAGACGCCGTTTCTTCTCAGAAGGCCCCGACGGCAGCGAGAGCGGCGATGAAACGCAGCCTTTCATCTATGGCGATAGCTCCGGGTATGTGGGAGTGGCGCTGCGCAATGGTAATGCAGCCCGGCTGCTCGGCGTTGGCTATAACGCTGCCCTGACTCTGATCATTGATCCTCAAAGAATTGTGTAGCGAGAAAAAGTATGCTATAATGAGCTTATAGTTCCGAAGCTATAGCATTTTCTGGAACAGGTTTCAACGCCCATCGGATTAGGAGGAGTGACGTTACCGGCAGTGTTTCTTTGAGGAGGGGTGCATTGGATCGCCTGGTTGTCATTTCTTACCCTGAGCATGGAATGAGAAGGCGCAGATTAAAAGCTTGCTGGAGCATAGGCAAGATGCATCTTTTAGCATCATTCCAGCGTATTCTGTATGAGGGCCGTAAGGAAAACAAAAGCACAACTCAATCGAAATATCTTCCGCAACGTAGGAAAGGGCTGGTTCTCTCTCGTTGATCGTCGAGCAAGAAACCGGCCCTTTTGGTCTTATGCAACTTCTTGTTCGGGGATAATTGGAGGGGTATTGTAGAAACGCTTCTCTACATATACTCTTTCCCATTTGATCCGGCCAGGAAGTGCGTTTTCCCGACTGACAGGTGTAGTATCGATCAGACGAGTGGTGCAAGGAGACCTCAGGAGGCACCCATCGATGAAACGCGGTTATCCACACACCACCGGGTTATACAACAGAGAGAGGGTGAAACGATGGATCTGGTGAAGCGGTTGGAAGAATATCGAGATCGTGAGCGAGAACTCATGTGGGAGGGCACCTTCGCGCAATACTTTGAGATTGCCTCAAAGCGGCCCGAGGTGGCCCGACTTTCGCATGAGCGCATTTATCATATGCTTATGGATGCAGGGGTTGAAGCCACCCGCAGCGGAGATCAGCGTTACAAATTCTTTAGCCAGGAAATTTTCGGTATCGAGAAACCCTTGCAGCAGATCGTGGACTACTTCCATTCCGCCGCACAGCGCCTGGAGGTGCGTAAGCGCATCCTGCTCTTGATGGGGCCAGTCGGCGGTGGTAAATCTACTATCGTCTACCTGCTCAAACGGGGATTGGAAGCCTATACGCGTACACCGGAGGGGGCGGTTTACGCCATTAAAGATTGTCCCATGCACGAGGAACCGCTCCACCTGATTCCACAAGAATTGCGCGCCGATGTCGAGCGCGAATTCGGTCTCTATATCGAGGGCGACCTCTGCCCCCACTGCCGCTACATGCTCGATAACCAGTATCAGGGGCGCATTGAGGATGTGCCGGTCAAGCGCATAGCCTTTAGCGAGAAATATCGCGTGGGTATCGGAACCTTCACGCCTTCGGATCCCAAGTGCGTAACGGGCGATACGCTGGTGCTTACCGATCAGGGATTGCGGACGATGGAGGATATCTACCTCCAGCTTCCGCGCAAGCCCCGCGATGATGAGTTTGTTCCCTATGAAACGACTGTGCTGGGCGTCGATGGCCCCGAGAAGGCTACGAAATTCTACTGCGGCGGCTTTCAGCCAATCTATGAGGTAGAGACAAATCTAGGCTATACCATTCGTGGCACGGCTAATCATCCTCTCCTGACATTGCTGCCCGGCGGCGAGTTGACGTGGACGAAGATCGGCGATCTCCAGCCCGGTAACTATGTCGCGCTGGCGCGAGGGAGCCGCATCTTCGGCGAAAGTGCAAAACTGCCGGAGAGTTTTTATCCAATGCCGCGCCAGCCGCGTGTGATGACTCCCGATCTGGCTTACTGGCTTGGCCTGCTGACAGCGGAGGGCAGCGTTACACCTTACGAAACCTGGTTTGTCAATAGCTCTCAGGACCTCATCGAGCGTTTCGTCAACTTGACGCAGCAGCTTTTCGGCCTGGTGGCTGTGTCGCATCGCAAGGCGGAGACCTATAACTACAATGTCTCGATCAGCAGTAAGGCGCTGAGTACATGGTTGCGCGGCGAACTGGGCATGGCCTGTGGCTCGCATGCCAGAACCGTGCCGGCCTGCGTGCTCGCCAGCAGTGAGGCCGACGTACTCGCCTTCCTGGAGGGGCTTTTCTGGGGAGACGCGACGATCAGAGGGAATGCACAGGGATCAAATACCTTTAAATTTACCAGCAAGTCGCGCCAGCTTGCGCGCCAGGTGCATGTACTGCTGCTCAACCTGGGAGTGGTCAGTTCGTTATGGCGACACGAGGACAATGGCGAAAGCTACTACAACGTGACGCTGCGCGGCGATCAAGTGCTCGATCTGGTCGAGCTGATCCCTTCGCTGCGTCAGAAAGCAAGCTCTCCATTGCGAGAAACGCGCAGCGAAAAGACCAATTACGATCACCTGCCGCATGGCGCGACGCTGCTGAATGGACATGGTGGCGATGGCTACCCGGCCCGCATTACTGCTGGAGATCGTCAGTTGTCCTATAATCGTGCCCACACGGTGCTGGCCGAGCAACCGGCCCTGGCGCATTCCGCTCTGGCAACGCTGGTCAGCCAGAACTACCTCTGGCTCACGGTGCGAGAAGTCAATGCGGCGGGCATCGAGCCGGTCTATGATCTGCTGGTCCCCGGCACACATTCGTTCGTTGCCGATGGCTTTGTGCAGCATAACAGCCAGGATATCAGCGAGCTTGTTGGCGGTATCGACCTCTCTACAATCGGCGAAGTAGGCGTGGAAAGTGATCCGCGAGCATATCGCTTTGATGGCGAGCTGAACGTGTCCAACAGGGGAATAATGGAATTCGTGGAAATGTTGAAGGTTGATGAGAAGTTCCTGTACGTGCTGCTCACACTGAGCCAGGAGCAGAACATCAAGACCGGGCGCTTCAGCATGATCTATGCCGACGAGGTTGTCGTCAGCCATACCAACGAGCACGAATACCAGGCGTTCGTGGGCAATAAGAAGTCGGAGGCATTGCAGGACCGTATCATTCTGGTCAAGGTGCCCTACAACCTGCGCGTCTCCGATGAGGTCAAGATCTACGAGAAGTTGCTCAAGCAGAGCGCACTCAAGAATGTCCATATCGCACCTTATACGCTGCGCGTCGCCAGCATCTTCGCCGTGCTGACGCGTCTGGAGCCATCCAAGAAGGCCGGTATGAGCCTGATGAAGAAGCTCAAACTCTATGATGGCGAGGATATGGAAGACTTCAAGCAGAAGGATGTGCGCGAGTTGCAGGAAGAGGCGCAGCGCGAAGGCATGGATGGCATCTCACCGCGCTACATCATCAACCGGCTCTCCAACGCCCTCGTCAAGCCGAACGTGAGCTGCATCAATCCTATTGACGCTCTGCGCGCACTCCGCGACGGGCTGGATCAGCATACCAGCATCACCCGCGAGGAGCGCGAGCGCTACCTGAACTTCATCAGCGAAGCGCGTAAAGAGTACGATGAGATCGCGAAGAAAGAGGTACAGCGCGCCTTCGTCTACTCCTATGAGGAGTCGGCGCGCACGCTGCTCAATAACTACCTCGATAACGTCGAGGCGTATTGCAACAAGACGCGGCTGCGCGATCCCATTACCGATGAGGAAGTGGACCCGGATGAGCACCTGATGCGCTCGATAGAGGAACAGATTGGCGTCACCGAGAACGCCAAGCGCTCCTTCCGTGAGGAGATCCTGATCCGCATCTCGTCGCTGGCGCGCAAGGGCCAGACCTTCGATTACACCAGTCACGAGCGGCTCAAGGAAGCCATTGAGAAGAAGTTGTTTGCCGATCTGCGCGACGTGGTGAAGATTACGACCTCTACACGCACGCCCGATAAAGAGCAGTTGCGCAAGATCAATGAAGTGGTTGACCGCCTGATGGCGGAGCATGGCTACTGTCATGTATGCGCGAACGAAATCCTCCGCTACACGGGCAGCCTTTTGAATCGATAATAAATATGCACGTTTTTGAGTGCCTGTGGCGCACTTTTTGATGTAGAGTCTGCGGGCGGAGCGAACCGCTGCGCGGTTCGCTCCGATGTGGAAAGACGTGCACATGGCGTTAAACACTCTCTCGGCGGGTTCATATAGAAGAGAGGAGAACAAGCAATGTCTGTCTCCCAGCATGACTGGTCCCTGCACCGCAAAGGACAGATCGACCAGGAGCGCCACAAAGAGAAGATCCGCGAGGCGATCAAGAAAAACCTCGGCGAAATCGTCAGCGAAGAGAGCATCATCCTCTCCGATGGCAAGAAGATGGTCCGCGTCCCGATTCGCTCGCTGGACGAGTATCGTTTCCGTTACGATCCCGGGCGCCAGCAGCATGCAGGCCAGGGCAACGGAAAAAGCAAGGTCGGTGACGTAATTGCGCAGGAGCCGCGCCCCGGCAAGGGCAGGAAGGGCGATGCGGGCAAAGATGCTGGCTACGACTACTACGAAGCCGAGATCACGATGGAAGAACTCTCCGCCCTGATCTTCGAGGATCTCGCCCTGCCCAATCTGGAGCAAAAGCGCCAGCAGGAGTTGCAGACCGAAGCCGTGCGCTTCACCGACGTGCGTAAGAAAGGCCCGCTCAACAATCTCGATAAGAAGCGCACGATCCTGGAAAATATGAAACGCAATGCCGCGAAAGGCGAGGCCAAATTTAAGGATATCAAATCTGAGGATTTGCGCTTTAAAGTATGGGAGCCGACAATTAAGTATCAATCGAACGCCGTCGTGATAGCCATGATGGACGTTAGCGGCTCAATGGGTGAATTCGAGAAGTACATCGCGCGCAGTTTCTACTTCTGGATGGTGAGGTTCTTGCGCACCAGATACAATAACGTGCAGATCGTCTTCATCAGTCATCATACCGAGGCCAAAGAGGTCACAGAGGAGGAGTTCTTCCACAAGGGAGAGAGCGGCGGCACGCAGGTCTCCTCCGCGTATGAACTCGCGCTGGAAATCATCAAGGAGCGCTACAATCCCAACGACTGGAACATCTATCCCTTCCACTTCTCGGACGGTGATAACCTGCCGTGGGATAATGATCGCTGCGTGCAGCTTGTCGGCAAGCTGATGGAGCTGTGCAACATCTTCGGCTATGGCGAGATTCGCGAGGGCCATTATCGCTCGCCGAGCACGCTCATGTCGGCCTACAACAAGATCACCGATAAGAAGTTTATCGCTGTGACCATCTCGGATAAAAAGGAGGTCTATCCAGCGCTGCGCAAATTCTTTGCACAGCGCGAGCCTCTTCCCGCGTGATGCGATCAGAGGGCACCAGAAGCCCTCTGGTCCGAGTTGCTAATCCATTCAGAAACGCGGCTAGTGCGGCGCAAGCTGCTCCGCTCGGCTGACTGTGCAGCAGCAGGCACGGCAGTGCCATTGCCGGGCAGAATAGCAAGGAGCGCTGCGCGCTCATCTGAATGCGAGGAGGTAAGTCAGGAGTTTCCTGCATGACAACAACGGACGCTACTAGCGATATCGAACGCTTGCGCGATGCCATAGATCTCGCCTGGGAGCAGGCCCGCAAGTTCGGCCTTGATCCCTTCCCGACTCACTTTGAACTGGTGCCCGCGTCGATCATGTACGAGTTCGCTTCTTATAGTCTCCCTGGCCGCTTCAGCCACTGGACTCATGGCAAGGCGTACTACAGGCAGAAAATGCAGTATGACTTCGGGTTGAGCAAGATCTATGAGATGGTGGTCAACACCAATCCCAGCTATGCCTTCCTGATGGAGATGAACAATCTGCTCCAGAACACCTTTGTCGTGGCCCACGTCTTCGGTCATACCGATTTCTTCAAGAATAATGCCTACTTTCAACACACCTCGCGCCGTATGATCGATAAGGTGAGCATCCATGCCGAGCGTATCGCCAAATATGAATTCGATCATGGCAAGGCCGAGGTCGAGCGCTTCCTCGATGCAGCTCTGGCAATCCAGGAGCATGTGGACTATAACATGTTCCTGCGTAGTGACGAGGTGAAGAAGGACGAGGAGAAGGAGGAGAAAACCAGGGAGGTCAGCAGCGAATACGATGACCTGTGGGGCCTGGATAAGAAGGCGAAGCGCGCTGAGGAAGAGCGGGATAAGCAGCCAGGCAAACCACCGAAATTCCCCGAAAAGCCGGAAAAAGATATTCTGCTCTTCCTCATCCATCATGCTCCGCATCTTGAGCCGTGGCAGCGCGATGTCCTCGAAATTGTGCGCACCGAGATGCTGTACTTTATACCGCAAATGCGCACTAAAGTAATGAATGAAGGATGGGCTTGTCTAACAGGGAATAGCCTGCTAATCACCGAACGTGGCTTAATGCGTTATGATGCATTGCACGAAAAGCTTGCTCAGGGTGAGACTATTGCGGTAGGTAGCGGTCATGGCGCGTTGGATAAGATCACGGACCGGCATATCAGGCGTAGCGCACCGACGATTCGCCTGCACACACGGCGCGGCCTTGTGCTGGAAGGTGCAGAACAGCACAAGCTCAGCATCGGGCCGGAGCAGTGGATCGCGCTGGAAGATGTGAAGGTCGGGCAGCGCATTCCCTTGAGCGTGGGCGATAACATCTGGCCTGAACAGCCAGTGCCCATTGCAGCCCCGGCCAGGCTGGTGACGGCCACGGTACAAGACGTAGCGCAGGCGGCGGGCGTTGGTGTGCATACCGTCTATCGCTCAATGAGCGGCAAGACGCCGTATGCCAGGGAGCGGATCGAGCAGGCTATCAAGAGTACAGGCTATACAATGGGCAACGGCGGCAAAGCAGTCTACGGCAAGCGCTTCCCGCTCGTTGCTCCCACGCATGTAACCGAAGCATTCGCCGAGTTTCTTGGCTATCTCGTCGGGGATGGCAATATTCATCCCTCGAAGAACGCCATCGGCTTTACCTCCGGTGATCGCGAGATGGCTGATCGCTATGCTCAGCTCGTGACCGAACTTTTCGCCATTGAGGCAGCACCATTCTGGGACGATAAGACGATCAATGGCAAGGGTGGGCGCTGGCGTGTAGTCTTCTACGCGGCGAACGTGCTCGACCTCTTGCAATCGCTGGGCATTGACCTGCACGCAAAGGCTCCGCAGAAGCGCATCCCGGATGTCATCCTGCGTTCGCCCAAAGCTGTCGTGAGCGCGTTCTTGAGCGCTTACTTCGACTGCGACGGCTGCGCCTCGCTCAGCGACGGCGTGATTCTGTCCACATTCAGCGATGAGATCGCGCAGACCTTGCAGATCGTCCTGCTGAACTACGGCATACTCAGTCGTCGCTATGGGCCAAATGTGCGCATCAAGGGCGCATCGGCGCGTCTCTTCGCGCAGGAGATCGGCTTCGGCCTCGCACGCAAACGCACACTCCTGGAGCAGTACCTCGCGAGCCATCGCTGGTTTGTCAAAGAAGATCCAACCGACGAAGTAGTGAGTATCGAGCGTGGCGTAGCCGACGTGTACGATATTACCGTGGATCGTTCGCACCGCTACGTTGCCAACGGCATGCTGCACCACAACAGCATCTGGCACTCGCGCATCATGCGTGAACTGGGCGATCAGGGCTTCCTCACCGATTCGGAGGTCGTCGAGTTCGCGCAGTTGCATTCGAGCGTGCTCTCGCCCTCTCGCACCTCGCTCAACCCCTACTATATCGGCTTCAAGGTCTTTGAAGATATTGAGCGGCGCTGGGATAATCCTACAAAGGAGGAGCAGGAGCGGCTTGGCCGCCGGCCAGGCATGGGCCGCCAGAAGATCTTCGAGGTGCGCGAACTGGATAATGATGTCTCGTTCCTGCGCAACTACCTGACCGAAGATCTCATCAAGGACCTCGACCTCTACCTCTACAGGAAAGAGGGGGACGAGTGGGTAATTGTTGAGAAGAACTGGCAGAAGGTACGCGATGGCATCGTTGCCAGCATGACTAACCTGGGCTTCCCCTATATCGTCGTTGAGAATGGCGATTATCGCGGCAACCGCGAGCTGTACCTGCGGCATCTCTTCGAGGGCCAGGAGCTTGATCTGGTATACGCGGAGAAGACGCTGCAATACGTGTACCAGATCTGGGGCCGCCCCGTCCACCTCGAAACCGTCTACGACGACAAGCGTATCCTGCTCAGCTACGACGGCGAGCGCAACACTAAAAGCACATTAGAGAAGTAGCATACGATGCGAAAGGCCCGA